>Ga0247843_1003188_pt1 | contig 27589 bp, 26 predicted proteins | sample LaCruzMarch2017__FD_192420 | JGI IMG/M metagenome (GOLD analysis project Ga0247843, IMG submission 192420) | Freshwater microbial communities from meromictic Lake La Cruz, Castile-La Mancha, Spain - LaCruzMarch2017_8m | ecosystem: Environmental > Aquatic > Freshwater > Lake | place: Spain... | reverse complement strand
CCTAAATCATAACTCCGTGTATTTATTTCTACTCCTAAATCGTCTGTGAGGATAATTTTCATCGTTGCCATATAAGTATAGTTTTTTCCTGAATTTAATCATTTTTGCACAGATTATTTACAGTAAGCTTTTTTATGTAAAATTATTGTTTGCAACAAAGTTGCATTTGAGTTACCTTTGTGAAAAATACGTAAAAATTGAATCGTTGGTTACTGCTTGGGGTACTGTTATTGGGAGGGTTGGGAACACACTCATTGTTCGCCCAATCACTCACTGATTGTCATTGTCTGATAAAAGGGGTGGTGAAAGACCGTGAAACCCGTCAACCCATTGCCGGAGCTGTTCTAATTCTAAAAGAAACAGGTCGGAATGCGACAACCGACGCCCAAGGACAATATAAAATTGAGCAGCTTTGTCAGGGAACTTACGTGTTGGAGTGCCGAATTGTGGGTTACAAAGTCATTAAAACAACGATTTCGCTCCAACACAGTGCTGAAGAAGATATTAATCTCAATGAAGACGAAGTTCATCTTCAGGATGTCGAGATTGTAGCTCGGCGTATTCAGGCACCTTTAACTCAAAAAAGTACGGTTTTACAAGGTCAGGCGCTTGAACAAACAAGAGGGCAGACCTTGGGCGATGCACTTAAACAAATTACGGGAGTCACTGTTCTTCAGACAGGGGCTTCCATTTCTAAGCCCGTGATTCATGGCCTGCACAGCAATCGGGTGCTGATTATGAACAACGGTATTCGACAGGAAGGACAGCAATGGGGCTCTGAACACGCGCCCGAAATAGACCCCTTTATTGCTAAAAGAATGACGGTAGTGAAAGGAGCCGCAGGAGTACGATATGGATCAGATGCCATTGGTGGTGTTATACTGGTTGAGCCGGAAGAGCTGCCAAAGAACGGTAAAATCAACGGTGAACTCAATACGGCTGCATTTTCCAACGCTCGTATGGGGGTAGTTTCCGGTACATTGCAGGGAGGAATCCCTAAGTGGGAAGGATTTGGTTGGCGAATTCAGGGAACGCTTAAAAACGGAGGAAACATCCGAACGCCTGATTATTTTCTGGCAAATACGGGCATACAGGAACAAAACTTTTCAGTAACAGCGGGCTACCGAACCGGAAAGGTCGGAGTGGAAGCTTTTTACAGTCAATTTCAAACCAATGTAGGCATTTTCTCGGGTTCGCACATCGGCAGTACTTCCGATTTGCTTAATGTCATTAAAAATGGAGAGCCTTTTATTAAAGTGGATTTCAATCGCCAAATCGAACGACCGAACCAACTGATTAGCCACAATTTGCTGAAAATTAAGACGTTCCGAAATTTCAATGGCAATCGATTGAATTTGATTGTAGGGCGGCAATATAACCGTCGAGCTGAATATGATTTACACGGACCACAAGCAACCACCAACCCTGCACTTTTATTTCGGTTAACGACTTTTACGGGCGATTTAACCTTTGAACATAAACCGATAGCCAGTAAAGTGAACGGCCAAGTGGGTCTAAGCGGTTTGTACCAATATAATTTTACGGATGGGCGGCCGCTTATTCCTGATTTTGAGCAAAAAAATCTTGGTTTGTTTTTGATTGAGCGTGTTGTTCATCAAAAGTGGGAATGGGAGGCCGGAGTAAGGTATGATTGGAGAAAATTAGACGTTTTTCAATTTATTGGAACGACGTTGGACCCTCGTCTACACTACTTTGGTAGTTGGTCAGGCACATCAGGAGTGGTACATACAGCAAGAGAAGGGCTTTCTTTTCGGGTCAATTTTGGGACAGCTTGGCGACCGCCTAACCCAAGCGAATTATACAGCAAGGGTGTGCACCACGGGGCCGCCGCCTACGAAGAAGGCGACGACCAATTGAAACCCGAAGTAGCGTACAATTTGATCGGCAGTGTTGATTATACTCACAAGCGCTTTCGGGCTGAATTAGGAGTTTATCGAAATTTGATTCAGAATTTTATTTACCTTAAACCTCAGGCAGAACCCATTTTAACAATACGGGGTGCTTTCCCCTATTTTAAAAATGTTCAAACGCAGGCAGTTTTTACGGGCATTGATGTAGATACTGAATGGGAAATCATCACTAACAAACTCATACATACTCAAAAATTGGCCTATTTACGTGCTTACGACCTTCGACAAAACAATTATTTGGTATTAATTCCCGCCAATCGTCTTGAAAGTGGACTGCGTTGGCAATTGGGAAAAGCATTGAAATGTGATAATACGTATTTCTCATTAAATCATCTTTGGGTAGACAGGCAGCGGCGTGTACCGCCCAACAGCGATTTCATGGAGCCGCCTGCGGCCTATCATCTCTGGTCAGTAGTTGCAGGGGGAGATTTGCCTTTATCCAAAGGGAAAGTTCTTCAATGGAGCATTACAGTACAAAATCTGTTCGATACTGCTTATCGAGATTATCTTAATAGATTTAGATACTACGCGATTGAGCAAGGCAGGAATAGTTCAGTTCGATTAAAATGGAGCTTTTAAAAACCAATAGTTCAAACTTATTTTTCATCAAAAATGAAGCAATTACCTACGAAAGTACCCTTGTTTTTGGCAATTTTATTATTCATTGGGGGATGTGGTAAAAAAGAACAGCCTACTCCGGCTGAAGAAAACGAATTGATCACTACTGTACGCCTGAAGTTTACCGAAAACGGAACGACCAACACCCAAACGTTTCAATGGAAAGATTTGGATGGAGACGGAGGAAATGCGCCGACAATCACCTCTATTGTTTTACGTGCAAGCCGTACTTATAAACTGGATGTAGAATTTCTGGATGAAAGCAGCACACCTGCCGTTAATAAAACAGCTGATATTCAATCCGAAGCTGACAAACATTTAATCGCATTTACACCTATCCCTTCCAGTTTGTTTACCTATACTGCAGGAGATAAAGACAGTCGCAATTTTCCTTTAGGACTTACGGGCACTGTCATAACGAGTTTTACCAATATGGGAACATTACGAGTTCAGTTGCGTCATCAACCTCCAATCAATGGGCAACCAGTTAAAAATGGCACTATCACACCTGGGAGCGACGACGTAAACGTGACTTTTAGCATCACAGTAGCTCCCTAATGCACTTACTACCCTGATAAAGCCAGTTATATCTAAAAAAAAGAACCGAAGTGGCTGATTATAGCGACTTTATTAGTACTTTTGCGGTCTTAATTTTTTGAGGTGTCTTTTAGATAAAAAGATATATGAAACTGTCTGAGTTTAAGTTTGACCTTCCCCAGAGCCTAATTGCGCTCTATCCTGCCGACCGTGGCGAATCCCGCCTAATGGTGGTAAATCGTCAAACTAAGAAAATTGAACACAAGAAATTCTCCGAAATCATAGATTACTTTAGTGAAGGTGATGTAATGGTTGTTAATGACACTAAAGTTTTTCCGGCTCGTTTGTATGGCCAAAAGGAAAAAACAGGTGCCAAAATCGAAGTATTTTTATTGCGTGAATTGAATCGAGAAATGCGTCTTTGGGATGTACTTGTTGATCCCGCCCGTAAAATTCGGGTAGGTAACAAGCTGTATTTCGGCGATAGCGATTTAGTGGCGGAAGTCATAGATAATACCACGTCTCGCGGACGTACGATTCGGTTTTTATACGATGGAAATCACGAAGAGTTGATGCGCGCAATCGATGAATTGGGTGAAACACCACTACCCCGTGACATAAATCGTAAGGTAGAAGATGCTGACCGTGAGCGTTATCAAACTATTTTTGCGCAACATGTGGGGGCTGTCGCTGCTCCTACGGCGGGTATGCACTTTACAAAAGTCATTCAACGACGCATGGAAATAAAGGGTATTCACTTTACTCCAATTACATTGCATGTAGGAGTGGGAACATTCCGCCAAGTGGATGTAGAAGACTTGACCAAACACAAAACTGATTCAGAAAACTTCGCTATTACCGACGCCAGTGCTCAGATAATTAATCAGGCGCTGGATAACAACAAAAAAGTTTGTGCTATTGGTACTACGTCGCTTAAAGCACTTGAATCATCTGTGTCGGCGAATAACCGCGTTAAATCATTTGAAGGATGGACCGATAAATTTATTTTCCCTCCCTACGATTTCAAGATTTCCAATTGCCTGTTGACCAACTTTCATTTACCCGAATCTATTTTAATGATGATGACTTCTGCTTTTGGAGGCCATGAACTTATTAAAGAAGCGTATGATATAGCGATGCAGGAGAAATATAAGTTTTTCAGCTACGGCGATGCAATGTTGATTCTTTAATCAAATGACGAAATTTGCCATTGTCGTAGCCGGAGGAAGCGGTACAAGAATGGGTAAGAAAACTCCCAAACAATTTATGTTGATAGGAGGGAAGCCCATTCTGATTCATACGTTAGAGCGGTTTATCGCGTATGACTCTTCTCTTCAAATTATTCTGGTTCTCCCGGCTAACGAAATGAAGGCTTGGTACGCACTGTGTGATAAGCATAAATTTTACCCTGCTATTGTGACTGTTACGGGAGGTAACAGCCGCTTTCAATCCGTTAAAAATGGACTGAAAAGAATTACTGCCAAAGAAGGATTAGTAGCCGTCCACGATGGGGTTCGGCCTTTTGTAACTCCTGAAATCATTGCTAAAGGTTTTGAAATTGCTGCCGAAAAGGGAGCCGCAGTTACGAGTGTTCCCTTAAAAGATTCTTTGCGATTGGCTGAGGAAAATGGTACGAATCAGGCCGTTGACCGTACGGGTTATCGTCTTATTCAAACTCCCCAAACATTTCGATTGGATTGGATGCGACTTGCGTTCGATACCCCTGAGCAAGGTTCGTTTACCGACTGTGCCAGTGTTATTAACCATGTAGGTTATCCTACTACACTTGTTGAAGGCGCGTACGAAAATATTAAGATTACAACTCCCGAAGATTTATTATGGGCCGAAGCTTTTTTGGTTCATGAGCCGGCAGATGATGAATCGGAGTAAATTAGATTTGCAGGTATGTTTCAGTCTGTTATTTTTACCGAGAATTACTGCCTATTGATTGTAAACTGCAAGTATTCCTTTGCAAAATCGTCTCTCCGTCGAAGCTTATGTAGAAGGGGTATTGTCGGGCAACCGAATGATACTCAGCCGGGCCATTACACTTATTGAGAGTCAATTACCTTCCGATAAAATCCTGTCACAACAAGTTCTCGAACAAATTCTTCCACATGCCGGTTATGCCATGCGCATTGGCATTACAGGTGTACCCGGTGTAGGAAAGAGTACCTTTATTGAATCTTTTGGAAAACAGCTGACAGCTTCAGGGAAAAAACTGGCTGTGTTGGCCATTGACCCTACAAGTCAACGCTCTAAAGGAAGTATTATGGGTGATAAAACCCGTATGGAAGAGCTTGCTCATGATCCTTTGGCTTACATTCGCCCTTCTCCTTCGGGTGGTTCATTGGGAGGAGTGGCCAACAAAACACGCGAAACAATGCTTCTCTGTGAAGCCGCAGGCTTTGATGTGGTATTTGTAGAGACGGTAGGCGTGGGGCAATCAGAAACGTTAGTGAAAGGAATGGTGGATTTCTTCCTGCTTTTGATGCTTGCAGGCGCGGGAGATGAGCTTCAGGGAATTAAAAAGGGGATTATGGAAATGGCTGATGCAGTGGTGATTACGAAAGCTGATGGGGAGAATCAAACGGCAACCCAACGAGCCGTAGCTGAATACCAAAATGCGTTTCATTTGTTTCCACCTGCCGAGAATAGTTGGTTTCCACAAGTAAAAACTTGTTCAGCACTTGAAAAAAGAGGATTGAGTGAAATTTGGGAAATGATATCGGATTATTATTCATTGGTAAGAAGTAATGGAGCATATCTACAAAATCGCCAACGCCAAAATTTGGAATGGATGTACAGCCTCATTCGCTATGCGTTAGAAGAACAGTTTTATCACCATTTGGAAGTTAAAGAAAAGCTGCCTGAGATAGAAGCAAATGTCCAAAACGAAAAATGGCTGCCCATTCGAGCAGCCACTTATCTATTGGATATTTTTAAGCATTGATTCCTATTTCAGTATTCGAACCGTCAAAGGAACACATTTGCCCGGAGGGCAAGGATTGGGGTCCGGACCTCCTGTTACTGCTACCGACGCACTTCCCTGACCGCTTCCTGCGCCACATGCACCTGTTACACTTTGGATGGTATAACTTGTATTTTGGGTAGGTGATACCGAAAGTGTCTTACTGGGGTCAACAGAGGTAAGTGTTACCGTTCCTGCACCTCCACTTATTACCACTGTAGCGGGAAGTACATTATTTTGGGAAGTGATAACCAGATTGGCACTGCCTCCCGAAGCAATTGTTCCGCCTCCCGACAAGGTAACTATAGGTGCAGTACAAGGGGCTAACGTAACTGTGGCAGTACCTTGTCCGCTTCCCGTACCGCATTCTCCTGACACGCTTTGAATGGTATAACTTGTATTTTGGGTGGGTGATACCGAAAGTGTCTTACTGGGATCAACAGAGGTAAGGGTTACTGTTCCTGCACCTCCGCTTATTACCACTGTAGCGGGAAGTACATTATTTTGGGAAGTGATAACCAGATTGGCACTGCCTCCCGAAGCAATTGTTCCGCCTCCTGATAATGTGGCTATCGGCGTTGTTGGGCATTGATTGGTAATCGAAGTCAAAGAGCCTTGAGATATTTCCAGTGTTGATGAAAGTCCTGCTGGGTTCAATGGATTAGGAAACGCTCGGGTTACGACGGTAGATGGCTGGGAGGCATTAATAGATAAACTGTAGCATTTTGTCTGATTAGCAGCTGCTATGCCAAATCTAAGGCACGCAATTGGCATCCAATTTGTTCCAACGGTTGTACCCGCGCCATTTCGCCCATTATTCACGATATTAAGACTTACGATTGTTGAATTAGCACCTACTGTGGGTACTAAATCTATAAAAGAATAAATGTTAGTATCATGAAAATTAGAATAACTATTAATGACCGGAGCAACGAGTTGATTGTTTTGGAAAGCGAGGTAAATATTAGCACTCCCCATTACAAACGCGCTATCGGCAGAGGTCGCTCGAATCTCTAAACAGACTTTTACGGAATCTTTTACACAGTCGAAAGAATTATGTACAAGCCGTACTTCATAACGTCCCGCAGATGTTTGAGCTTTGGCAAGCGTAGATAGTACTAATAGGCTTGCAATAATAAAAAGAGATTGAGTTAGAAACTTTTTCATAAGAAATGAAAAATTTGGTCCAATTTTTGAGAGGAGATGTTTTATCTCCTTGGTTTATAGTGCAATAAATGTGCCAATTTTAAAAAGTAATTCCGAAAAACTTACCATTGTTCCTTCTCCATATTGTATCATCATTGGCATTAATATTTCCATCCAGATTAAAATCAGTAAGCTGATAACGAGGAAATTTGCCATTGTCGGTTCTCCAAATAGTAGCATCGTTTGCATTGATTTCAGAGAAAGACGCCTTACTGCAATCTCCCGCAAATAGACAATAGACTGATCCTACTTTTTGTTGACCAGAAGAAGGGACGTTTATTGGAATATAGGACTGCTGAAGCGTAAAATCATACGTAATTTTATTGGCTACAATGGCAATAGGCTGATGAGAGGCTGCTCCAATGTGTGACCTGTGTTCGACTACAACGGAATAAGACTGGGACGGGTTGAGTAAGGGACATGCTGATACAAGGGTAACCGTTCCCGTTTTTCGAAGTAAAGCAGCCGATTTGTAAACGACCGAATTGGCATCGCTTATGTTTGTTCTTAACGAAACGAGTACCCAATCTACTACATCGCTATCATAACTGCTCACTGTTTCAGTGCCTGAATAATTCGAGGGCGCAGCTTTATAGGGTTGTCCTGCCGGGGTAGCAACGCCAAAAGGACTCACTGGAGTTTGACCAGGAAGAAGGCCCTGCTGATTGAGCGTTGTGGTCATTTCTGTACCATTCCAATTGCCCTCTAAATAAACTTTGAGCGTTGGACATGCCACCACCGAAGAGGAACCTGTGATATTGATATTGACTTGAATCGTTGTTCGAGCACTTTCACAACCTCCGTTTGTTTGTGAAACATAATGATTAAAAGTGCCTATAGTAGCTGTTGAAGGAGTAGGGGCAACCGCATTTCCGGTTCCTCCTGATGAAACAGTGTACCATTTAAGGTTTGTTCCTGAGGCATTTAAAGGTACGGCGGTTTGGCCTTGTATATAATTGACGGGAGTTGTAGCAGTTGGCACAGTAGGTGTAGCTGATACAATAACATTGATTTGAGTACGGCTGCTTTCACAACCACTTACGGTTTGTGACACCCAATAACTCGTAGTTCCGGCAGAAGCCGAGGAAGGGATAGGAGCGGTTGTATTTCCCACTCCGCCTGATGCTACAGTATACCAAAGTAGGTTACTGCCTGTTGCTGTTAACGGTATAGCTGTTTGATTTTGGAAATAATTGATAGGGGTTGTGGCGGTAGGTGCAGTAGGCGTCGCTGTTACACTAACATTGATTTGGGTACGGCTGCTTTCACAACCGCTTATGGTTTGTGATACCCAATAACTCGTTGTTCCTATGGAAGCGGTTGAAGGTGTTGGAGCACTGGAACTGCCTATGCCACCGCTTGCTGACGTGTACCAAAGTAAGTTACTGCCAGTAGCCGTTAGTGGCGATGCGGTTTGGTTTTGGCAATAATTGACAGGAGTTGGAGCAGTTGGAGCGGCAGGTATAGCCGTCACAATGACACTGATTTGGGTACGATTGCTTTCACAGCTGCTTATGGTTTGAGAGACCAAATAACCGGTTGTTGCTGCGGAAGCCGTGGAAGGGGTAGGTGCAGTGGCGCTTCCCGTTCTACCTGATGCCACTGTATACCATAACAAGTTGCTTCCTGTAGCAGTTAGCGGCGATGCTGTTTGATTTTGGCAATAATTAATGGGTGTTGTGGCCGTTGGCGCAGCAGGGGTAGCCGTTACAATGACATTGATTTGGGTGCGACTGCTTTCGCAACTGTTTATGGCTTGAGATATCCAATAATTAGTTGTTCCTGCAGAAGCCGTGGAAGGGGTAGGAGCCGTCGTATTTCCTACTCCGCCTGATGCTACGGTGTACCATTTCAAATTGCTGCCTGTTGCCGTCAACGGCGATGCTGTTTGATTTTGACAATAATTGACAGGAGTTGGAGCAGCAAGTATAGCCGTCACAATGGCACTGATTTGGGTACGATTGCTTTCACAGCCGCTTATGGTTTGAGATACCCAATAATTAGTTGTGCCTGCAGATGAAGTCACAGGGGTTGGTGCAGTAGAATTCCCTATTCCACCGGACGCTGTATACCATAGTAAGTTACTGCCTGTTGCCGTTAGCGGTGTTGCTGTTTGGTTTTGGCAATAATTAATGGGTGTTGTGGCCGTTGGCGTAGCAGGGGTAGCCGTTACAATGACATTGATTTGGGTGCGACTGCTTTCGCAACTGTTTATGGTTTGAGATATCCAATAATTAGTTGTTCCTGCAGAAGCCATGGAAGGGGTAGGAGCCGTCGTATTTCCTACTCCGCCTGATGCTACGGTGTACCATTTCAAATTGCTGCCTGTTGCCGTCAGCGGTGAAGCTGTTTGGTTTTGGCAATAATTGATGGGTGTTGTGGCCGTTGGTGCAGCAGGTATTGCATTGATAGTAAATACACCGCTTTCAGAACCCGTCACAATGGGTGATACCGAATTTACCCTAACTTTATAGCCGCTTCCGGTAGCTGTTCCGAAGGGTATGGTTGCAATAAGCGGGCTGCTTGTCCCTACGGTCGTGATATTGGCAAAGTTGTTTCCGGCCGCATCCGAAAGCTGTACTACGTACGAACTTGATGATAAATTGCTTGTGGTAAAAGGAACGCTAATGGTCTGCCCCGCGCAAACAGGGATAGGTGTAACCGTACCTGTGGTGATGGAAGGAGGTGAAGCTGAAGTTACGTTAAGACTGTAGTCTTCTGTTTCTCCATAAGTCAGATTGATACAGGGGTTTGTAACTGCACTGCCTGAACCAGAATTAAAGCTCGAACGGATACGAATTCTAACAATGCCGCTGACAGTATTGGGGATGGTAAAAGACCTGACTGCCGTAGGATTCATGCGAGGCATGGAGGCACTGTCGCTGCGATAAACGCGTTCGCTGAATTCAAAAAAACCATTTTGATTGTAATCAAGCCAAACGGTTACCTGTTGGTCAAAGTAAGTGCCGCTTCCTCCTCCTGTCAGGGCTCTTGCAGTAAAAGTATAGGTATGACCTGCAGTTACATTATAGTTGGTGCCTGTAAAATTGCCATAATTTCCGGGAGAGCAATTGGAATCTAAATTATTAATAATACTGGTTGTCCCTTCTTTTAAAATAAAATCATCAATGACTACCCCAATGGTGCTGCAAGAAGTGGTGTAGGTAGGGATACAGTAATTGAGGGCAGTCGTAATTGTAAATACTGTACTGTACTGGTCAGTTGAATTGGATGCTTTGACGCGATAATAATACGTAGTAAAAGCAGTAGTAGATTGGTCTAAATAGGTAGTAATGTTGGGCGCAATTCCTCCTATTGCCGTATAACCTTCAGTAGCCGAAGTGGTTGAACGCTCAATAATAAATCCTGTTTCATTAGAAGAGTTATCCGTAAAAGTCAAATTCAAACCCGTAGGAACAATGCTGCCGGTAAGATTGCTTGGGACGTTTACGCCCGTGACTGTAGGGCCACAATTTAAAGTATACTGATTTGAAACATCAGTTCGCAACATCAGTCCGTCGTTCATGCGATTGTACTGGCCCGCAGTAAAGACATTACCGCATGAAATAGGATAGTAAGACATTATATTGGACAGCGAAGGACTGTATAACTGCCCTTGCGGCTGCATCCTACCAAGCTTAGTGAATCTCGTCCGTAGGGATCAGCAGGGGTGTCACAAAGTAAATCTCCTTTAGTGGCACAGTTAGCTCCTTGAAAGACATCACGGGTTACGTATTCGCGATTAGTTTGGTTAGCGTCCGTACTGCTTTGAAATGTATGCAGTAAATTAAAATAATGCCCTAATTCGTGCGTGAGTGTTCGGGTATCTGTGGCATACAATGACTGCACAAATATACGATTGGTTACACTCAATGTACTTGGAAAATAAGCATAACCCGACACGGCAAGGCTTCCAAAAAGTATTGAATTCGTGAAATAGATATTGATGGCATTTGTAACATCATTTGCGCTGCAAAGTGCGGTTTCTTCCGTATTATCGTAATCATAAAAAGCCGTATTATTAATATAGTTGGGAGTACCGCAAAAATAGAATTGAACTCCGCTTCCTACGTTGATATAATAGCGGTTGATTTGGGCGAGTGCCGTATTTAAGTCTGCTAAACTAAGTCCGCCGGTTCCATCGCTTTTTCGTAAAATATGTGCTTTAATCGGAATGTATTGAACGGTATGGTTGGCGTTTTGGAAGGTTTCAGCAAATTGTTGTTTGATTTTAAGAATCCGATTTTCCCGTTCTGCAATACTTTCTGGGCTTCATGAAGGATTCCGCAAGGCATAGTCTGAGCGCTTACTTCATAATGAAGCAATACTATAAGTAACCCAGTTACCCAACAAATAAAATGTAAAATTTTAAATCCCATACCCTACTTTTAGACCATTACTTCTTAAATTCATTCCATTTGACCACAAGAGGTCTCGTCAAGAATTTCCTTACTTGAAAATAAATGATTGAACTTTATGTAGGGTATATGTTTTTTAGGGCAATTACTATGCCAAAAGTTGACTCAGTTTGTAGGATATTGGCCTGTGAAAAATACTTAGAAAAAAAATGCCCTTAATAGCTTGAATAAGACGTAAAAGCTATAAAGATTATACTGAAAATTATAGGTTTGTAGTGTAATCACGACCTAACATTCGCATTTGGCGTGCTATTTGTTGTGTCCGTCTTTGAGTATAAGCAGAAGGGGTTTTTACCGAAAATCGCAAGGGACTTGGCAACACTGCCGCAATCCGGGCAGCTTCAGCACGAGTGAGTGAGCCGGAAGATTTATTGAAGAATCGTTGCGAAGCTGCTTCATAACCAAAAGTCATGTTGCCGGTTTCGGCTACATTGAGGTACACTTCTAAAATTCGTTCTTTTCCCCATATCAACTCAATCAGCAACGCAAAATAGACTTCCAAAGCCTTTCGGAAGTAGTCGCGCCCTTGCCATAAGAACACATTTTTAGCTACCTGTTGGGTGATGGTACTGGCACCTCTGATTTTTTTACCACGAAGATTGTTTTTAAAAGCATTATTCATGGACTTAAAATCAAAACCCCAATGTTGCGGAAATAATTGATCTTCTGATGCAACGACTGACAACGGAGCTTCTTTGGACATCTCTTCGATGGGTGTCCAATCGGAATAAATCTTGCTTTTACGCCCATCGGCAATGGCTTCGACTTTTCTTACCATCATATATGGTGTCAACCAAACCGGAACAAACTTGAGAACAGTGACCCAAATCACCGAAATAGCCACAAAATAAAGCATTGTTTTTAGAAAGATACGGGCAGCTACTGACTTCCAGTTTGCCGATGATTTGGCTTTCGGAGGAACAGCAGGAGTAGTACGAATGCGATTGACAGCCATAAGTAAATTTGTGGTACAGGTAGTTCGCCAGTTAGCTAATGGACAAAAATCGAAAAATCATCCCAATTCTTCAAACTAAAAACAAATCTGATGCGATACGGTCGGCAAATAACTTGCCCTTAGGAGTAAGAAACAGAACGTTGTCGCTCATATGTATCCATTCATTTTCAAAAAACGCCGCTAAGTAGGGTTTTTGTATTTCAAGCAAATCAATTCCCGAAATTTCCTTGATTACACCCAAATCACAGCCCCAAATCGTCCGCAGGCTCGTCAATAAATAGTCATTGACTTGATCAAAAGCAGTTAAGATTTCAGATTCAAATGGTAGGTTTTCCTCTTGGATAGACTTGATATACAGCGCATTATTGGCAATGTTGTATTGCCGAGATGCGCCGTTAAAAGAATGAGCGCTGGGTCCTACGCCTAAATACGGGCGACGCTTCCAATAGCTGCTGTTGTGACGGGCATAGTGGCCGTTTCGGGCAAAATTGGAAATTTCATATTGCTCATATCCGTTGGTGTTGAGGTAGGAAATCATTTGTTCAAACTGCCGAGCGGATAATTCTTCTTCGACGGGTTTTATCTTTCCTTTTTTGAGCCAATTTCCCAGCGCAGTTTGGGGTTCTATAGTCAGATTGTAGGCTGAAATATGCGGAGTGTTTAAGGCTACTGCCATTTCCAAATCCCGTTGCCAGAGCTGTTCGTCAGAATCTTGGGATGATTTATGAATTCCTAATAACCTTTCGCTCATGCCATAAATCAAATCAATCGTCAAATTCTCAAAACCGCTGTCTTGGGCTAATTTGACACACTGTTCTGACTCAACAGCATTATGTGCCCGATTCATAAAACGTAAATACGGTTCATGAAACGATTGAATACCGATACTTAAGCGATTGATAAAGGGTTTTAATTCTGCTAATTTTTCCCTAGTGATGTCATCCGGATTAGCTTCCAGCGTGATTTCTACATCAGATTCAACCTGATAAATGCGATGAATAGCCTCAAAAATTTGACCTAATTCACTTTCTGTCAGTAGGGAAGGAGTACCCCCTCCAAAATAAATGGTTTCTAAAGTGCGTGCAGGTAAATAGTCTTTTTGTAATTCAATTTCCTGACAAATTGCCGTTACTAAGTCCGCTTTTGATTTTAGATGGGTACTAAAATGAAAATCACAATAGTGGCAGGCCTGTTTGCAAAAAGGAATATGTAGGTATAAGTGCATTGGACAAAATTACGCAAATAGCGTCTTGCACAACACAACCATTAGTCGAATTTCCCTTTAAATTTCCTGCTTCAAAGGGTTCCTGTCAGTTTTTTATAGGTCTGGAACAACCTTTGTTTTCTTTAGAACTCAAAGGTCAAATTTAGGCAAAAGCTTGGGGGTAAAGTTGCTTACTGTAAGTGTAAAGTTTTTCATGGGCTTGAAGAGCGGCTACAATCATAAGGAAAAACAATACCAAGAGGAATGAGGCTATCAGTGGATACGGCGTCTCTTGAAGCATGGAGTATTTCAAAATAAGTTTTACTGTAGAATACGTTTAAAAAGTATAAACCCTCCTCCAATATTATAACTGGTAAATGAAAGTTTTCGAAGCATTAATAACCTCCGAACAAATAAGAAAATACCATAAATTAGTGCAATACCTAAAATAGGAAACATAAGCGAGTCACTTATTTGTTGCAGAGCATTTACATTGGTTTTTTGTATAAACTCAAATAAAACCCAAGTCAAAACCGCTGTAAATAATACTTTTGGCCAACTGAAAAATGATTTGAAGTTTTGCCAAAAATAGCGGCGATATTGCCGCGCCACCTGCCTTTCTTTTTCCCTGACCAGTCTCTTAAATCCATATTTTTCAAAAGCAACTAAAACTCCATTAAGGGTTTCATCCACAGACTGTTCCGAATAATTATTCCATCGTTCTTCAATTATGCTGGCAATATGATCGACCAACTCTATCTGTATATCAAAATACTCGACTCCTTTATCATTAACATACCGATAAAGGCGATTAATTTGCTCGGTGGTTAATTCTCTTTTCATGACAGTTTAGGCAAAGGCTTGAGGGTACAAACGATGTTGTTCTTTTAAAAAATAAATATCGGTTTCGTAGCCTGCCCACGTCATGAGCCAAACTACTGAGATAAAAGCACTCATAACCCCAAAAGGGATAGTAAATGAGGCATAAAAGGTAAAGAAAGTGATAGGCAAAATTGAAATTATGGCAGGTGGCTCTGTTCCAAGACTTAGAGTAGAGAGCAGTTGAAGTTTCTTTTTGGAAAAACGCCGAAATAAAAAATAATAAGTGGAATACAAACCCTGAATAATCATCAGAACCCAGTTGCAATACATCACCACTTTGTAACCAAACGTAGTAAAGCAAATCCATACAAATCCGAATAATACAAGCGAGAAGATGATTTTCGGTAATTTCCAAAACTGTTTAAAATAGTTCCACCACATTTTTTGGTACTTTCCCATCATTAGCCGGTGCGCTTTTTGCACCATATCTTGAAAACCAAATAAGCCAAACTCTGCATAAACGTTGGATAACGTCTCTTCAAAAATCAATGAAGGATTTTCTGCCCATTTTTTCTCAATTTCAGAGGCAAGGTGATCGACCAATTCGATTTGTAAATCGTAGAATTTTACGTTTTTACGCTCTACAAATGCATAGATGCGATTAATTTGTTCGGTGGTAATACTAATTCAAAGTTATTGTGTCGTATTTTTTAAATAAGGGAAACATGTTAGTGAGCTGACTTTACCCTCTTCTTCAAAAAAGTCTTCCACAATCTTTTGAATACGTTCCTGAGCATGTTCTAATGTGTCGAAAATCTTATTTTTCAGCTTCTTACGTATTTCCTTAAAAAAACGCTCTACGGGATTTAGCTCTGGACTAGCCGCCGGTAGTCTCTCAAAAACAAGCTTTTCTTTATCAAATAGTTCTAATTTGTGAGCAGTCGCCCCATCAGCAATAAAAAGGGCCTTTTCAGGTATTCCCGTTTGCCCCATACACTCCTGAATTTTGCTTATAAACCAACTAAAGCATTCGCTATTGAGCTTAGGTAAAAATGCACCAAATCCTTTGCCTGTAAAAGGGCAAAGTGTCAGATAAAGCGGGGTCGCCCGTGCGATAGGTATTTTCGTAGCCGATTTTGATAGGAGCTACCGGTCGATGCCCCATAGGTGCCCACTTACGGCTTAGTTCACTACGAGTACCGGCTCGCAGTTCATCATGGAAAAATATAGCATCATTTTCATAGTCATGCCTCAATTCTTTGAATTTTTTTTAAAATTCTCTACAGCTCCCGGCTGCTGCCGCACATTGACAGGACGCCCTGTCTTTAACTTGATTTTCAGTCGTTTACATAAATCACTTATACCTCCGATTGTATAACTTACCCCTAAATTATTTTGCAAATAGGCTTGAATATCTGCCAACGTCTCTGCTCGGTCATCTAATAAAAATTGCCGTAAATGAGTAATTTGAGTACTACTCAATTTACCCCAATACCCCCAAGCGGGCTTTTTTTGTAAACCGGCAAGCCCGTCCTGTTGATAAATCCGCCAAAGTCGTTGTGATTGACGTTCGCATAGACCTATTACTTGACCTGCTGCTGATTGGGTTTTTGCTTCACCACTTTTCAAAAGACGAATGAAACCTACACGATCGCGAATCAGTACTAAAGTGCTTTTGCGCTCCTGTTCCACTAAATATTCTATACTTTCGACTATTTTTGTTTCATATTTCATTGTACAAAAATACGACTATCTAATTCTAAATTAGTATTAACTCCTTCTTCATTTACGCTAAAGCCTTTAAATATTTCTCACGGCCATACAACCTTAATTTTTCGTACGATTCAATAACTGCCCAAATCAGCAAAAACGAAACACAATAAGTAATGGCAAATAATAAGGTGTATTGTTCTCGATACATTATCACATATTTTGTGAAAGTATTTAATATTTGAGGAGTCTGAATGAAAATGAAATACCAAGCAATATGATTTGAGGTTGAAAGTTTATTCATCTCTTGGTTGTTCCTCATAAAAACAAAAGCAGAATATCCTAAAGTGCTTATTAAACCTATAATAAACGACGTGTCTTTCGCTGTTTCAATCAATTGATTATCAGCTTTATCTAAGAAGGAATAGATTAACCAGAGCAACAGAAGAGTAAAAATAACTTTGGGCCAACTGAAAAATGACTTCAAACTTTGGATTATATAACGATCGTACTGACGCGCTACTTGGCGGCGTTTTTCATTTACCAAACCATCAAAGCCGGTAAATTTTGAGAGTGTAGAATCAAAAAGTTCTTCAGGTTTTATAGTCATTTGCTCTTCTATGACAGAGGCAATATGATCCACAATTTCCACCTGTACATCATAAAACTCTACACCCATGCCTTCCACATAGCTGTGAATGCGGCTGATGTCAACGTAACTTAACTCCTTCTTCATCAGCCAAGTGACAGTTTGGGATTTAACAACAGTTGCATGTGTTTGACAAAATCAGTGAGTTCTTCCAAACGGTTTACTGTTTCGGTTTCTCCTTTTTCGGTCAATGCGTAGTACTTGCGGGGGCGATTGCCGACGTGCTCGATGCTTACTGTCAGCAGCCCTTTGGCTTCGAGTTTGTGCAATGACGGATACAGTGCCCCTTCGTTAATGACCAATTCGCCATTGGTTTGCTCTTTCACCTTTTGAGTGATTTCATAGCCATACATCCGCTTATTTTCTTCGAGCAATTTCAAGATAATTAGCGAAAGGCTTCCTTTGTATAATTGGGAGTTGTTCATGACGCAAATATACATCAAGAACTGATACATCAAAATCTGAGGTATATTTTTGAGCTAAAAATTTTTGGAACAAGGCAAGGTCTCAATTACTTCAACAATTGACTGAGATTGTTTGCCAAAGTAGCAATGCTGCACACAAAAACAGCAGGTCGTAAGTGATAATCGTCGGCAGTACGATAAAAAAAGGAAATTATTGGTAAGTATTATGGCAATAACTTGCTTAATTACATATCCTTCTCAAAATCCACTATTCCCGTAAATCTGCAAAAAAAGATACGATTACAGGAATAATCTCTACGATGTTCAATAGTAAACTTTTTATTCCGGTTGATTGGCAGGCGGTATTTTTGCCGGCGCCCTGCGTCGCTTTTTGAGCGCATCACTAAGCAGATACTCAATTTGGCCGTTGATGCTTCTGAATTCTTCCTGTGCCCATTGTTCCAATTCTTTCAGCATTTCAGGACTGATTCGGAGTACAAACGGCTTTTTTTCGTTGGCCATTGGATTGAAATTGATAAGTAACACAAACAGGAATGTTTAGATAGCACTTATCTAAACATTCCTGAAATTTGACAACAAAGGGGATTTTAGTTGTACAAAGTCCCTGCATTGATGACCGGACTGACGGATTTTTCACCGCAAAGGACCACTAACAGATTGCTGACCATGGCTGCTTTGCGCTCTTCGTCCAAATGAACAATGCCTTTTTCGGAGAGTTTTGCCAACGCCATTTCGACCATGCCAACCGCGCCGTCCACAATTTGTTTACGAGCCGCTACTACGGCAGAAGCTTGTTGACGTTGTAGCATGGCACCCGCGATTTCGGGTGAATACGCCAAGTGGCTGATGCGTGCTTCGAGTACACCTACTCCCGCCCGAGTCAGGCGTTCGTGTAGTTCGTGTTCGAGCATATCGTTAATTTTTCCTGAGCCATCGCGTAGGGTGATACTTGCTTCTTCGTCTTCAATGGTGTCGTAAGAATAAGAACCGGCCAATTTTCGGATGGCTGCTTCCGATTGAATATCAACGAACTTTTGGTAATCATCCACTTCAAAAACGGCTTGAGCCGTATCACTTACAAACCATACCACAACGGCCGCAATTTCAATGGGATTACCCATTTTATCATTTACTTTCAATTTTTGACCATTCAAGTTACGTGCCCGCAAACTGATTTTACGACGACGATACAGTGGGTTTACCCAGCGCAATCCATTCTGTTTCAAGGTGCCGATATATTCCCCAAAAAAAGTGGCAACGGCCGCTTCATTGGGATTAATAACCGTTAGACCAATCAACAAAATCAGTCCGATAAAAAACAAAAGGATGCCTAAAATAGCGGCTTTCGCAATGAGGGCAAACACAGCGGCTACCCATAACACTAATCCTAAACCAAATAATAAGTAACCGGAAGCAGAGGTAAGTTCTTTTTCTTTCATGATAGTTATGATATTAAAATGATAGCATAATAGTAGCGCACTCTGCCTAAATTTCGCTGCTGAAATGGACAAAAGATTAAGGTATTTGATGAGTGGTTAGAACCAAATTTTACCTTTGTAGTTATTTATGAAAAAGGGACCAAAACCGGATGCAAGCTTTGGTAAAAGCACGTACTAACCGTTATTTTTCTTAATTTTGCGGCCTTATAAAAGCTAAGAGCGGTATTATTTGCCGCAAACTGTCGAATACAATGTTAAGCGAACAAGAACTGCTCCGCCGCCAAAAGCGCGAAGAATTGATGAAAATGGGGATTGATCCCTATCCTGCCGAGATGTTTGAGGTAAATGCTACGGCAGCCGACATCCATAAGAACTATGAAAACGATAAGCTAAATTATAAGGACATCTCAATCGCCGGTCGTTTGATGAGCTTCCGTATCATGGGAAGTGCCTCTTTTGTGGAGATGCAGGACAGCACCGGACGTATTCAGTTGTATTTCCGCCGCGATGATCTTTGTCCTGACGAAGACAAGACACTTTATAATACGGTTTTCAAAAAACTCCTCGACATCGGCGATATCATTGGCGTAAAAGGTTTTGTATTCACGACCCAAACCAACGAAATTTCAATTCATGTACAGGAGTTTAAAATTCTGAACAAATCGCTGAAACCGTTGCCTGTGGTGAAAGAAGCCGATGGAAAAACCTACGATGGTTTTACAGACCCCGAACTGCGCTACCGTCAGCGGTACGTGGATTTGATTGTAAATCCGCACGTTAAAGATATTTTCATCAAACGCGCTAAGGTAATCAGTACCATGCGGCGGATTTTTGATGACAAAGGTTGGTTGGAAGTGGAAACGCCTATTTTGCAGCCCATCCATGGGGGAGCAACGGCGCGTCCTTTCAAAACCCACCACAATACGTTGGATATGCCGTTGTACATGCGGATTGCCAATGAGTTGTACCTCAAACGCCTGATTGTGGGCGGTTTCGACGGCGTGTATGAGTTTGGGAAAATGTTCCGTAACGAAGGGATGGACCGTACGCACAACCCCGAATTTACGTCATTGGAATTTTACGTGGCCTACAAAGATTACCATTGGATGATGGATCTTACCGAGCAGCTTTTGGAAAAAGTGGCTTTGGCGGTAAACGGACAAACCAAAATACAATCGTGGGGCAACGAAGTTGAATTTGCGGGGCCCTATACGCGTTTGAGTATTTTTGAAGCGATTGAAAAATATACCGGTATCAACGTAGAAGGGAAAACCGAAGAAGAACTGATTGCGCAATGCAAAGAATGGGGTATTGAAACCGATGCCACTATGGGCGTGGCTAAATTGATTGATGAAATCTTTGGTGCGAAGGTGGAAGATAATTTGATTCAACCTACGTTCATCATTGATTATCCGGTAGAAATGTCGCCGTTGACCAAAAAGCACCGCAGCAAACCGGGCTTGGTGGAGCGTTTTGAGCTGTTTATCAACGGAAAAGAAGTTGCCAACGCGTATTCAGAGCTAAACGACCCGATTGACCAACGCGAACGTTTTGAAGAACAGCTTCGCTTGGCCGAGCGCGGCGATGAAGAAGCAATGGCGATGGACGAAGACTTTATTCGCTCACTCGAATACGGGATGCCGACAACTTCCGGCATCGGTATCGGAATAGACCGCCTGACCATGATGCTAACCGACCAAACGAGTATTCAGGAAGTGTTGTTCTTTCCTCAGATGCGCCCGGAAAAGAAAGTGGAAATGGCTACGGACTCTGATTACGAAGCGCAGGGCGTGCCAGGTGTTTGGATTCCTGCCTTGCAAAAAATGGGCTTTTTGACCATCGAAGCTCTTAAAGCAGCTAATCCCAACAAGGTATTCAATGACTTAGGCGGTTTACGAAAAAAACTGAAAATAGACGCTCCTATGCCGAAAAAGGAAGAGGTAGAAGGCTGGGTGGCGTAAAAGCTTAAAATATATTTAGTTAGAACCACAAGAAGTACTCTTGTGGTTCTGTATTTTTGGGGGTATTACGATTTATCAATAATGACAAAAGCAGAGGAAATACGGCTACACAATCTTTTCATCAAGTTTAAGAATGAAGGAAAACAACTTGATGAAATTGGAAAGCTATTACCAACAATTGACCCCGCGACTCTTGATAATTGGAACGGAGAATTAGATGAAAAGAAGCAAGAAATAGATAATCTTCCATATGAGTCATCTATAATAGGAATTAATGAACTTGGAAATTATTTATATCAAAATCAGATTTCATTTAATCCAGGGCAATTGGAATTAGCAAAATTTAACCTAACCAGAATCATTTGGACTATTAAAGATGGGCAGCCAGAAAATGAGTTTCAAGAAAAAGCTAAGATATATCTGCCTGTTTTCCAGCAATATTTTTTGGACTTGAATATAAATGTGGATGTTAATACTCAACAAATTTCTGCCAACTATACGTTAACTACTGAGGATGAAAATATAAGAAAATTGGCACGAGAAGCAGTAGAATTTTATGGACAAATTCAGGCCTTTGAAATAACGCACTATAATAATACTCTGATAAAAATAATTACACCGGATACTTTTAAAAATGCCCAAAATATTCTGCCTTACGGTTTAAAAAGGTTGGTTGTAAAAGATTATGAAGGTATCTATAACATTGAATTTAAGGATTCATTACCTATTGATACCAATTGGATATTTTTGATTGGTGAAAATGGGTACGGGAAAACAACCATTTTGCGCTCTATCATCATTGGTTTTGTCGGAGAAAATGATGGGGATATACCACTTTTTTCTCCCAGTTTTAATAATGATAATGGTATTGGAATAGAGTATTTTAATCGCAATAAAAGCGTTATTCATAATGTTGGCCATACGATTGATTCTTTTCCTCATCTCGCTTGCTACGGCCCCTCCCGCCTCCAAATCCAAACGGACCAAACCCAAAACGATATCGCTAAGAAAAGCACAACGACGTACAGCTTGTTCAATTCAGATGGCATTTTACTCAATATTGAGTTTGAACTCTTGATTTGGTTTTTGGAAAAAAGCCCAAAGTTTGAGGCTGTTAAAAAGACATTCCTGCAATTGATACCCTACTTGGCTGATATTGAAGTGGATGTGCCGGCTCGCAGGATTTATTACATTGAAAAAGAGCCTGTTGAAAATGGAGAAACATACAAAAGAGTATCATTTTCGCAACTGGCCTCAGGTTTCCGCAGTATCATTGCAATGGTAGGGGATACGATGATTAGGTTGTTTAAATCTCAGCCTACTATCACTAATCCTTCCGAGTTGGCAGGTATTGTCATTATTGATGAACTGGATTTGCATTGGCATCCCAAAATGCAGCGCGAAATTCCCCAATTACTTTCTAAGATTTTTCCTAAAGTACAGTTTATTGCCTCTACGCATAGTTTAGTGCCGCTTTTAGGCGCTCCTGAAAACTCAGTGCTTTTGAAAGTAAATCGCACCAAAGAAGAAGGCATTACTATCGAAAAAGTGGATGTTGATTTTCAGGCACTTTCATCGGATACTTTATTACGAGATATTTTCGATTTGGAAAAATATATGAGTGATGCCAAAACAAAGGCATGGGAACGATACACCAAACTAAAAAGCCTGATTCATTTTGAAAAAGAGGAAGCTAAAAAACAGGCTTTTATGGAGGAAAGAGAGCGTTTGGGCGATAAATACAATTTTGGAGTATGAGGCGACAAACGAAAAATAAGAATTCGGTAATTGGAAGCAATAGTTGGAAATATCCCAATCATACTACAGAAATTCAAAAACAATTGTTGGCCGAACAAAATGCTATTTGTGCCTATACAGAAACCTATTTGGGGAGAACTGATAAAAAAGAGATTGAGCATTTTAACCCTACTCTAAAAAATACGGAGCAGGATGGGTATCAAAACTGGTTTCTGGTAAAAGCGCAATGGAACAATGAGAAAGGAAGTGCTCCCAGATGGTTAAAACACCAACCGCTTATTCACCCCACTGCCAATGATTTTGAAGACCGAATCATCTACCTTGATGGCGAATACATTTGTGACCCTGAAGATGAAGAGGCTGATAAATTAATTAAGTATTTGAAACTGAATGATGAAGAACTTACTGCCGACCGAAAAAATTATATAGAAAGACGCAGAGAGGCCATAAACAACAGGAATATAACTGCTCAAGAATACTTTGACTCGTTATTCGAAAAGGAACCCAATCGTGTCTATTTCATTCGAGCTATTGAAACTGAATTTGCAATAACTATACAGTTTGTAAAAAACTGAAACATCCATGCTGAAAAAGGAAGAATTTGCCTTTTAACGCAATACGCTTTATCTTGCCACTGCATTTCTACAATCAACTGAAAATCAAAACGCTCTCGCTGTGAAAAAAATCCTCATTCTCTGTTTGTTGGCTTTGCCTATGCTCGCTTTGGCCGAACCTGCCTCATTTACAGTAACAGGAAACATCCAAGGCCTCAAAGACCAAACCATTTATCTCCGCTACGGAAAAACGACTGATTCGCTTAAATCAGCTACTGGAGAATTTTCTTTCAAAGGACAAATCGAAGACATTACTACGGCGTATTTGCGTGTAGGTAAAACGCAAACTTCTTTCTTTTTGGAGAAAAATGCGGTCCTGAAATTTACGGGAGCGTTGGAAGAATTAGAAAATGCGAGTGTTTCGGGCAGTAAAATGAACGAAGATTTGTCAAAATACACGGCTTCCATTGCGGCGCTCAACAACCAAAGACGTCCCGTGATGGCTACGCTCATGGATGCGTACCAAAAGAAACAACCGTACAAAGAATACAGTGACCAAGTAGAAAAAATTGACGAGCAAATCTCTGCCAAAGCCAAAGAATTTGTTCAGGCCAATCCCGAATCTGCGACGAGTGCCTGGTTGGTACGCAGTAAGTTTTTCTACGGTGAAGACAGCGAATTGGCCGGCATGTACGGCTACCTCAAAGGAGAGGCGCTTGCTTCGACGTTTGCCAACGATTTGAAGAAAAAAATAGACATCAATGCGAAAACGGGAGTAGGACAAATCGCAATGGATTTTACCCAAAATGACGTCAACGAAAAACCCGTTTCGCTTTCCTCTTTGCGTGGAAAATATGTGTTGGTCGATTTTTGGGCATCGTGGTGCGGACCTTGCCGCCAGGAAAATCCCAACGTGGTAAAAGCGTATAACCAATATAAAGACAAAGGATTTACCATATTGGGGGTATCGCTCGACCAAAAGAAAGAGCCTTGGTTGAAAGCCATTGAAAAAGACCAATTGACGTGGTCACACGTTTCGGATTTGAAATATTGGCAAAACGAAGTAGCGGTTCAGTACGGTATCAATTCCATTCCGGCCAGCTATCTTCTTGACCCCAACGGCAAAATCATTGGCAAAAACCTACGGGGAGAAGCACTCGCCAAAAAATTGGCTGAGCTCATGCCCGATAAAGAAATTAAGTAAAGTATAATGACAGGCGGGGTTTTTACCTCGCCTTTTTTATGATATGGACCCGACAACCCGCCTTCTACGCGTTGCGCAAATCATTGACGAAGTTCCTGAAGTTAAAACCTTTGTCTTTCAACCCCTTGATGAATCTTGCTTTCAGTACCAAGCCGGGCAATTTCTGACGCTGCTTTTCGATGATCACGGACAGGAAGTTCGTCGTTCGTTTTCATTTTCATCTACTCCCGGTGTAGATGCGTTGCCGGCCATTACCATTAAGCGGGTTCCCAATGGCCTCGTAACGCGCCGATTGCTTGATTATACAAAAGTTGGAGACGTACTCCCTGTTTTAGAACCAGCGGGACGCTTTGTTATTAATGAGAAAGCAACACAGCCCAGACATGTGTTTTTGATTGCGGCGGGTAGTGGAATCACGTCTATTTTTTCTTTATTGAAACAACTTCTTTACCAAGAGCCTCATACGCATATTACGTTGATTTACAGCAATAAATCTGTTGAGTCAACCATTTTTTATGAACAAATTCAAGCCCTGCATCGCGATTATTCAGACCGTTTGAAAGTTGTTTTTTTATGGGGAAACGTCAAAAATCTGCGTTGGGCAAGGCTGAATAATACGTTGTTGGAAGAGTTGGTTCGCCAATATTTGCCGACAATGGCTCCAAAGGATGCGCTTTTTTACACCTGCGGGCCTTTTCATTTTATGCTGATGGTTCAGATTACGTTGCTCACGATGGGTTTTGACAAAGACCAAATTCACCGCGAATTTTACGTGATTGAAGCCAAGTCACCAACCCCAAAGCAATATCCGCCTCAACCCGTACAGTTTAATTTTAAGGGAATTACAAAAACCATTGAAGTCAATAATAATCAGACCATTCTGGAAGCAGGATTGAAAGCCAGATTATCATTGCCCTATACGTGTCGTGCAGGGCGCTGTGGCGCCTGTGCTGCGCTGTGCGTGCAGGGAAGTACAGAAATGGAGTATAATGAAGTCTTGACCGATGAAGAAATCTTTCTCGGTCAAGTACTTACGTGTATGGCGCATCCTTTAACGGATGATGTGAGTATCCAATGGTAAAATTATACCACCACGCTTTTATACATTTCCGCCACTGTAGTTACGGCGTAGTCAATATCGGCTTCGGTATTGTATTTGCCGAACGAGAAGCGCACATTGCCACGGTCCGGAGATACTCCCAGCGCTCCTAACACGTGAGAGCCTATTTCGGAACCACTCGAACAGGCACTGCCTCCCGATGCCGAAATCTTGGCAATGTCCAAATTAAACAACAGCATATCGTTGATGTCAGAAGGCGGCAGACTTACGTTCAGAACGGTATAATTACTGCGTTCCAAATTTTCGCAATCGCCGTTGAAGTGAACATCTTCAATTTTTTCACGAAAACCCGCAATCATTCGCTTTTTAAGACTTTCCAAATGCGAACGATGGGCCTCCATATCTCGGTAGGCAATTTCCAACGCTTTGGCCAATCCCACAATTCCGTAGACATTTTCTGTACCGCCGCGCATGTTCCGTTCCTGCGAGCCACCGTGTATATAAGGATGAATCTTGATATTGTTTACGTACAAAAATCCAACGCCTTTGGGACCGTTAAATTTATGAGCGGCTCCTACGATAAAATTGGTTTTCAGTTGCTTTAGATCATGGCGTAAATGCCCGACTGTTTGCACCGTATCGCTGTGAAAAACGGCGTTATATTGTTCACACAAATCTCCGGCGGCATTCAAATCCAATAAATTGCCAATTTCATTATTGCCGTGCATTAATGAAACCAACGAGCGAGGATTGTTTCGCAACAGTTCCTCCAAATGACCCAAATCAACGTGCCCTTTCTCATCAACAGTCACCATGCTCAGCTTGATTTTGCCCAACTTAGCCATGTATTCCAAGGTATGCAATACCGCATGGTGTTCCAAAGGAGAAGTAATAGCGTGCGTTAAGTTGTAATCTTCAATGCTGCACACAATTGCCATATTGTCGGCTTCGGTACCGCCTGAAGTAAAGAAAATTTGCGAAGGAGACGTATTGAGCAGCATTGCTACTGTTTTACGCGCCTGTTCGATAGCCGATTTGACCACGCGTCCATGACCATGAATGGAGGAAGGATTGCCGTATTGCTCGATTATCCAAGGCAGCATGGCTTCAATTACTTCGGGGTCAATGCGGGTGGTAGCGGCATTGTCCAAATAAATACGGTCGGCTACGGAACGAATCATAAACAGAAGAGTGTGTTAATTGTTAAGACAATCAAATGCAAAATTAAGGGTAAAATTTAAACCTACAAACCTATCGAATCGAGTGAGTATTAGGTATTTAAATTCTAAGGTATTCATTTTTTTGAATCAAGGTATTTTTCCAACTTATGCAGTACGCGCAGCACGCGGATGGCAAAATAAACTATGGCTATAATGGGTAAAATCCAAATGAGCAACCCTATAAAAATAAAAGTAATTTCCTGACCTCCTAATAAGAATAACATGTTGATTTATGTTAAGATGAAGTTCTTAGAAAATTATTACGGACTACACCCGCACTCGGTTAATACCCGCAAACGAAGGGCTGCAAAATCTACGTAACCAAAGGCCCTCCGAATGATACTACGAATATGGTTGTTAGTTCCCTCCATGCCAGCGTTGGTCATCCGATCGGTGAAGAAATTGCTTACCTTTTGCTGCCAATTATTGAACATAACCAAAAATTTTTCCAGTGGTTTAGAGACAATGCGCCGCGCCTCTACCGCCCATTCAGTTAGGGCTAAAAAACCCGCTTCTTGGCTATAATCTGTATCAAAGAGAGTTTTGAGTTTGCGGCGTAACTCATAAATGGAATGCAGGGTTGGACTCACCTCGAAAGCCGCCTGTAAGTGGAGGGATTCCTCATTACTGAGCGAATCGGGTGATGTGAGTAAGGGCCAGCGGATATTTTTTAGCCGCTCTTCCCCCATCAACTCCCGACCAACCAATTTGCGTTGGCCATCCAACGCAGTCGATAAATGTTGTATGAAATCGAAGCGATCAATGACATTAATGGCGTTTTTAAAAATCCCTTTTTCACCAGCCAAGTTGACATAACCATCCGCACGGGATTTCTATGATTCAAGCAAGCGAATACGTATAGTTTTCGTCATATTTTTTACCCTGCTTGTAAAGAAAAAATAAGCCTTACAAGTTTATTCTTCATGGCATTGAAAATAGTAAACTTA
>Ga0247843_1003181_pt1 | contig 27614 bp, 16 predicted proteins | sample LaCruzMarch2017__FD_192420 | JGI IMG/M metagenome (GOLD analysis project Ga0247843, IMG submission 192420) | Freshwater microbial communities from meromictic Lake La Cruz, Castile-La Mancha, Spain - LaCruzMarch2017_8m | ecosystem: Environmental > Aquatic > Freshwater > Lake | place: Spain... | reverse complement strand
GAAAACAAAGAAAGGGGGAATGAGCCCGTGACGTCACCAACAGAGGGGGGATCCGGGGGGCATCCCCCCCGGCATTCACACGTACCACCATCACCTCCAAAAGCCCGAGCGAAGCTGTTTTCATTTTTTCGCTCCCATGATGAACTTGTGTGGTCGAGAGGGATAGCAGCAGGTCCGACGGAATCGAGAAATTAACGCTGCTTAAGAACGATCGTACGATCTCATCATATCCTGCAATATCTCATCATGCCTGTTTATAACCCAGGACCACCCCGTGAAAACAACAATAACAATAATACTGGTCCACCCACTCCCAATCCCGTCTTGACAGCCTACGAATCCTACGTTCGTGATACACCCCTAATAACACGCTATGTCTTAAATGCCACAGTCATATCGTACATTACAGGGTTTTTCTTCAATCCAGCATACTTGCTTGCCAATATACCAATATATACAATGTTTAAATTCCAATTATATCGTATACTTACTAGTCCAATGATATGTACTGATATATTATCACTCTTTTTTACATTTATGGGTTTTATGAATCATGGTGTAAAGTTGGAACAGTAAGTGTTTGTTTTATTCGCTTGTGGGCATTTCTGTTGGCTGTGATAAGTACATTGTCACTTAAATCGCGTTTCTCCCACCTTACTCATCATTGACTTTTTCTTACCCGTTACTATGAAGATCAATTGGCTCTACCATGTTTGCAGTACTATTCTTCACATTAACAATAATTACCAATATCCTATTCTTAATTATATCAGTGCTACTGTATGGTTTATCAAACAATGAGAGTTATCTAAATGCTGCATCATTGGGGATATGGACTGTATTGCTGGGTATAATTGCTGTGGAATGTGCCGAGGCACCACCAGACACGAAACGACGACTCTTCTTCTTGGAGGTGCCCGCCAAGTACTACCCATTGGTTCTACTTGCTTTGTTTAGTATGTTCGCAGGCTTTCGGTTGGCATATGGGATAGGGACTGCTGTGGGCTATGCCTATGGATATGGCAAAATTAATCGTGTGAAGGTGAAGATTGAAACTGTTCGGAAGTGGGAAAATCGTGAAGCAGGTGGATGTTTAAGTGGATTCGTACAACGTGTTGGATATATTACTCTAGGATCGGCGAGTGGACCAAATGCGTGGCTTATAGGAAGTGGTGGTGGCGGCGGTGGCGGCGGTGGCGGCAGCGGGGAAGGGCCTGGGTCAGTACATGCACCATCAGATCCAGCAGCGGCCTCATCAACCACGCCTTCCTTTCCATCAACAGGTGGAAGGTCCCTCGGTGGAGGTGGGGGACTTATGTCACGCACAGGCAAGTCACCCAAAACATCCGAAGAACGAGCAGCATTGCTGGAACGAGCTGCAGAACGGCGAAGGCAGCAACAGGTTGATGGAGATGAAAATGCATGACCTCACTAGAAATATCTTTGTTTTACACCTGTATTATGTATAACAACCCCTGTCTAAATATGAACGAAATCTTTCTCTTTGTGGAGAGAATTATTTTCTTGATGCATCTCTGTTAAATGATCATGGCCATTTAGGCACACTCTACGGGGCGAAGATATTTTGTATCTGAGCTCAAATGTACACTCGGCTCAACTATTTATGTAGAAAATAACCTATTAATACGATGAAACGTGTGAGAGTGCGGTAAAGATGGGGGCGTTGGCATCAAGGCATCGGAGCTTGTATGCTTGTCAGGTACTGCAACGCTGCTTGTCAAAAGAGTCATTGGCCGAATCATAAAATCGAATGCAGACGACGTGCTGCCGAGCTACGAGATGAGGCGCTGTTCAAGGACCCACCGGATAAAGAAGACTGTTCCATTTGCTTCTTACCAATACCGACAAAATTGATTATGAGTATGATGAAGCGAAACCACTATGAAGTATGCTGCTGCAAGCTTGAAGTTCGTCGAATTCGTGCGAATTATGCAACAAATTTAAATTTGAATTTGTCCATGATCGACGATGCTTTTAGTTGCGATGGACAGGGACGACAAAACGTTTCTTTTAGTCGTTGAGGAAAGAAGAGAATGAGGCGATCGTTTCAAGTCTCACCAATAATTCATGATGGGCAACCTGACAAGGTTCTACCTACTCGTCGGCGGCCATCGTTACGAGGCTATGACATTACAAAGAACATCACAGGTCCGATTACAAAGCGATTTATGCCAGACTCTTACACGCATTTTTTGTGGGAGGGGTTCATTTTCCTTGTCATTTGGTACAATGCCGTCATTACGCCAATACGGATATTCATCATGGCGGGGGATAAAATGCCAGAGGTTCTGATTTCATTAGATGTGATGTTTGATTTAATATTTGTGGCAGATACTATCCTCCGCTTCTTCCTACCATATATTGACGAGGATAGTGGTCAGGTTGTACTGGATCCGGAAACAATATGGTCGAAGTATCGGGGATCAATGACGTTTTACGTCAATATGATCGCTTGCATTCCCATAATCAATCTTCCCATCTCTCCATACTTGAATGCCGATCAACAGATAGCGACGTCTAATTACTTGAACATCCTACGTATGATTCGCGTGCTGCATATTCCTGGACAATTTCAAGAGCTAAAGCGATTTCTACAACGGAAAGGACCAGTCAATGAGCCAATTTTTAGATTGTACATCTTACTTTTCTTCATGATTTTATTCATGTGTGAGTGCGGGTGTCTCTACTTTGGATTGGCTGTATTGTTCGCAGGAGTGGAGGATGTGTGCCCACCATCAGAGTCCTTTGTGGACGAAATTCTTGGTACCCCAAACCCGTTGTGGGTTGCTAGAGATTCGGTCATTACCGATGTTATGGACTCACGCGTATGCGATGAACGACCAAGCATTGATTGCGACGAATGTCCCCAGTCGCTGTTTCTAATCAGAGGAATGTACTTTCTGATGCAGACAATCTTTACCATTGGCTATGGCGATGCTGTGACACCATCAAAGTCGACAGTTGAGATGGTCTTGGCATGCTTTTTCATGATTTTCGGCATCTGTGCCAATTCATTGATGATGTAAGTACCCTCAACTTTCCCATCCTTTATCAGTTAACCTCATTCTTAATAATATAACTGAAACAAATTGCTTGCAGTGCCAACATGACGTCAATTCTTGCAAATCTTGACATTGTCAATGTGCAATTTCGCCAAGAAATGGACACGGTATCACGTTTGCTTACTCTACGATCAGTGCCAGATCAATTGAGACAGCGGGTGGCCACGTACTTTGCTCACTTAAGCCGCTTGCAACACGGTATGCTGGACGAGGTGCTACTTGGTGATTTGCCACCAAAATTGTCCGCTGAATTAGCAGAGCTCCACGTTGATCTGCTCACGAAAGTTCCATTCTTTATGAAGAAGAGGAGGACAGAGGCATTTATATCCATGATCGCCAGTGAATTGAAGCGACAGATTTATCCTCCACAGACATTCATTCTCTATCAGGCTGAAATGCAAAGGGATCTGGTCATCATCAAAAGCGGCAAAGCTGACATTCGTGTGATGGGCATTGCCGACGCAATAGGGAGATTGCTGCCAGGGGACTTCATTGGTGATTATCAACTCCTATTTGGCACAAAAAATCAGGTGGGAGTCCAGGCGGCTGACTTTACTGAGACACTGGTTCTCACATTCGATGCTTTCAAACGAGTGATGAAGCACCCGCTGAACGAACATTTCGGCTTCTCGTCCGTGGGTCATAATGCGTTCCGTCAAAGCGATGATGCTGGATGCCTTGAAACGATAGAAGCAACAAAAGAGCTCACTAAAAAATTCGCCATCACAGCGACTGCCGTCGTGAGTGGGAAAGGTCGTGGCAAGTTGAATGACATGATGGCAGAGACAGTTATTACACGGAAAGAGTTCAGAATCCTACCAAACTCTAGAATCCACCTTGTTTGGGATGTCTTCTCTTTAGCAGCAATACTTTTTTATGCGATTGCGTGCCCTATTAGGATTGCAACGTATCATAGGGCCAATTCGTTGGCTTCGAGCTACGATCCTCTATTTGCGATTGAATACTGCATTGACGCCTTGTTCATTGTGGACATGCTACTGCGTTTAAATGTCTATAGTTTTTCGACCTACGAAAATGGTAAGTCTGTTGTTGTCTCGGACCGAGCAGCAATCAGACGGAGATACCTCACATCTGGAAAGTTCAAGATCGATTTAGTGTCAGTGCTGCCGCTGGATTTAGTTTCGGCTGGGACTGGCAGCTATCATGTATTATTTCGACTGTCTAAGCTGATTAGGGTCGTTCAAATTCCCCAGGTTGTAACAGACCTCCAGGAGCATTTGGAAGCGTGCTATAATGTGGATATGAATGAAACACAGCGATCAGTGTTTACAGCGCTTTCATTTTACATCCTTTTCGTCGTTTGGAGCACTAGTTGGTGGAATGCATTGCGGCCTGGTGAACATCCAATTGTGTCGATCTATTTTATCTTCACTACGATCTGCACTATTGGTTTTGGAGATGTTGTACCACTCGATTTTAACACAACTTGCTTTTGCATCCTTATTGGGGCCGTTGGTGCATGGGTGAATGCCACGGTGGTGGGAAAAGTGACGTCACTACTCAACGACGGAGAGCAGTCGGAGAATAACTACGAGCACAAGCTGAATTGCATTAAGAGATACATGGACAGGCATAAAGTCCCACTCGCTACAGCCCAGAGGGTGATTGAATATTTTGACTACGCTGGTCGAGAGCAAGATGGCTTGAATGAAGCGGTGATACTACGCAGTGCGATCCCGGACAGCATTGCAAATAATTTGCTCATTCACATCACTCAGCCAATGGTTACAGCGTGTGAGTTTTTCCACGGATGTGAATCAGGTCTTCTTCGCAAGATCATGGTGTCAATGGAGCGGGTTTTGTTCGTGGCCAACTACATGATTCTCACGCCGAACATACCATCCGATAGCATGTATTTCGTCAAGAAAGGCAAAGTTGAATTGCTTAAAGAGAACGCCGACAACACATTGCGGGTGGTCCGCAAACTTAAATCGAACGAAAGCTTTGCCGAAGGCTGTCTTTTTGCTCAGTGGACCAACAATCCTTTTTTGGCGAGAACTGCAACCGAGTGTGAAATTTGGATGCTTAAGCGATCGGTGTTCTTTGAACTGGTTCGTGATTATCCGCGATCGTACTCGTTGTTGAAACAGATATCGACGAATATTGATGACACGCGACGGCGTACATCACAACATGACATATTGAAAGCAGTTGAGTCAGCCAAACGCAATTCAGCTATGTATCTTCACCCGAACAGTGATTTCATGCAAGGCTGGTTAAGTCTCGTTACAGGTTTAACTCTGTATAGCTTGGTCATCGTACCTTTTCGCGTGGCCTTTTTAGAAAATCACGACATGAATTGGTCGTGGCTATTTCTTGACTATGGTGGGGATATTGTACTCCTTGCCGATTCCATCATTCGGGCGGCATTTCTGGCTTTCTACGATGAGAGCAATAATCTGGTTGTCGGGCATCGAGAAATATGGAACAGATACACACAGTCTGGCAAACTCAAATGGCATCTTCTGAGTGCATTGCCAGTCGAGGCCATGGTATTTGTTGTTCCAACTCTATGCCCATTTTGGAGGCTTCAGGTACGAATAATTCTTCTCATCCATGACAAGCATCATCCTATTATTGCATTTTTCTAATGAAATCAAGTTTCTCTTAGACGTGGTCTCTGTTTCGATTGAACAAGCTCTTACGAGCAGTTGAAGTCCCTGACTTGATGAAGCACGTAGAATCAAGTTTGTCGAAGGCCGAAGTCAAAATCCCAAGAAATTCGCTGAAGGTGTTGTCTCTCATGTTTCGCATCTTTCTTTTGGTACACTTGAATTCGTGTGTATTTTTCGCTATGGCGAATAATAGTCAGCACGCAAACTTGCCAAATTGGTTGCAGTCGGAGGGACTCGTCGTTCCCTCGCCTCAATGTCCGGGGGTGGCAGTGTCGATGAGTGTGGTCAGTCAACAATACACCGCCGCGCTGTACTGGGCGATGGCAACAATCAGCACAGTGGGGTATGGTGACGTGACGGCAAATTTGGACTCGATGCAAGAGGTTTTGTATTCAACGATGATTATGATCGTTGGGATGCTTTTCTACGCAGTTGTAATTGCATCGCTTACTGAAATTGTGTCTCAGCTCGATGTTACTTCGAGTCTCTACAAAAAGAAAAGAGACAATGTGAACACGTATGCACAAATTGTTTGCTTGCCGGAGACGATGAAAGCCAAGATTGAATCTTACTACGAGCATTTATGGACTTGTCAGTTAGGCATTAACGGTGAAAAGCTTATGGACTACGTTCCACCCTGTCTGAAAGCTGAACTCATATCAGAAATGACAGGACCAATTAGAATGAACGCTTTCTTCATAAAAGACTGTGCAGGAGATGTTGTCAACGCTGTCGTGCGAAAACTCGACTTACATACATATCTTCCTGGGGATTGCCTTTTTCGACAGGGCGAATGCTGCGACGTGCTCTACCTTGTTTACAATGGCTCCGTCGATCTCCTGACTGTGGGGCATGTTAAATTCAAGACAATATCGAATGGGTGTGTACTCGGAGAAAGCTCTTTTTTCATGTTTGAGCCTCACCTATATACTGCCAAAACAGCGGACGTGACTGAGATATTTCAATTGAGCATGAACTCATTCCTGGGTATCCTGCAGGAGTACCGACTTGTCGCGAAGTTCAAGGACTATTTGTCGGTGCATCAGTCGATTCTCCACCAAGCTAAGGCGTCGGTAGCGAAGACCCTTCAAAACTGGACCTCGTCCAAGATGGTAAGGTTTCTTGACGCTACTAACGTCCAAAAAACGGGTAAAGGAGTAATTCTTCCAGACAGCAGGTTTCGAGTGATGTGGGACTGTGTATCCCTCGTTGCACTTCTGTATTTGATAATCTCCATTCCAATGCAAATTTCATTTGCCAGTGTTTCTCAATCGATTGGTCGTGCAATATTTGGGATGGATTTGATAGCGGACATTTTCTTCGTAATAGATATTGGGTGTCGGCTGAGGAAATTCGCCATCGTGGAGGATGGCTACTTGATATCCACACCAAAAAACTTTGGTCTCATTTATAGACGCGACGAATTCCGTCTCGATTTGATATCAGCGTGTCCATTATCTGTGGTTGCTCATCTAACAGGGGCATCCGGTCGAGTGTATGGCATCGTACGCTTAATCCAAGCTGTGCGAGTAGTCAGAGTTGGCAAATATCTTCACAACATTGTCGACATCATCGATACAAGAACGCGCTTCGTTGTAACCACGGCCATGCTACGGGTGTTTCAGATTTTCATGACCATTTTTGCTCTGTGTCACATCTTCAGTTGTATCTTGAATTTCATAGGTGGCATACAAGATGGGTCGAGAGAAGTTACTTGGTTAGTTGCAGACGGAATACAGAATGAGACAATCAGTATGAGGTATTTAAGATCATTCTTTTGGTCATTATATACTATCACCACGATTGGTTACGGTAGTGTCCCCATGTTAACCATCCCAGAGAGGGTCTTTGCTATGATAGTCATGGCAATCGGGTGTGTGGTTTGTGATGCGGGTCTCACTGCTGTGCTATCATCTATAGTGGCCAATAAGGATAAACAGGCAGGAATGAATAATCGGAGAATCCAATGCAGCATGCTCTTCATGCACACTAACAATGTGGATGAATCTCTGCAAACACGCATCCTTGACTATTACGCATTTGTCGACGTTGAAATGGCAAACATTAACGAGGGCAAAATTCTTCAAGATCTCTCCACTCCGTTGGCATGCGAGATCTTGTCATACTTTTGCTTCAGACCATTAAGAGAGTGTCCCTATTTTGACGGATATTCTGACGGTGCTATTTCCAATCTCATAACAAAGTTGACACCTTATGTTGCTATTCCAGGCGAGGAGTTGTCAACGATTGGCAATTCGTGTCGTTCCATTTACGTCTTTCAAAAAGGATCAATAAAGACCGTGGATGCAACAGGTATGACTTCGAACGTCGTCGAAGGCTGCGTGATAGGCCATCTGGCCACGGAGGCAATATCTAAGAGTGACGGACCACCCACACATGAGCTGTGCTTGGAACTGATGTCAATTCGTTTGGCCAGGTCCAAATATGGCAACCTATACGTGATTCTTGGAGCTGGAAGATCTCGCTGTCGAAGCTCGATTAAAAGTAACAAAAATTGGATGGAGAGAGTCAATATGAAAGTGATCCAGGGCAATGGCGAGAACCTCAAGGTTGAAATCACTGTGAAGGAATGTCGAAAACAACTGTGTCACGTAACTATAGGGTCTGGCAATTTAGTCTTGTCTGAATCTTCATCAACGGATTTTACTTCTTGTGTCTTGCTGGATGAGAAAGGACGAAACGTTGGATCGATTCAATTACGGGCAAGTTTGAGACTGTTATCAGAGGTAGAGCAAGTTTTGACTCATGAGTTGACCATAACAGCATTAACCTTTTCCCATCTTTACAAGCTGGATGTTTTGGATGAGCAATTGCTTAAAAAATATATATCCAACGCAACATGTCCCAATGTGGTTGACAGGGTACCGATCAGTGAGGACATAGTAGAGATGGAGGAGCCTGGGGCATCAGATTCACTTTCTGAGGAACCTGTTTTGCTGAAATCAGACACAAGAAAAGAATGTTTCTTTGTGGAGTGGACATCGTGAAAAGCTCATTAATAATATCTGAAACACTTTATATATGTTAATCTATTCCCATGATTAGTATTTATTTCCAACTAGATATTCCCCGTGATGAATTCTCATGGAATCATGGAGCAAATCACTGCAGCCATTTTCTCCCTACTCCTATCAACAGGATGTTTTCATTTCGCATAGAGCTGGACCATAATCAGGTTGGGGTTGCATCCTTATTACCGCTGGCCACCATAGAAGGTGCTGAAACATGGGACGCAGCAATCATAGCCTACATCTGCTGCAAGTAAGAAACCGAGAGAATCTCCTACCACCACTGAGACTGTGAGCCCAAGCATATTATATCAGTCCAGGGATGCGTCCTTATGACTGCCAGCCACAGTAGCAGGTGCTGAAACACTTTATATATGTATGAAGCTAACCTGCTATGAGTATGAAGTGGGTACGGTGCAGCAATCATAACCTACATCTGCCGCAAGTAAGAAACAGAGAGAATCTCCTATCTCCTACAACACTGAGACTGTGAAACCCAGCACATTTCAGGCCGGGGTTGCACCCTTGTGATCACCGGCCGCAGTAGAAGGTGCTGAAACACTTTATATAAGTACAATGATGACCTGCTATGAGTATGAAGTGGGTACGGTGCAGCAATCATAGCCTACATCTGCTGCAAGTAAGAAACCGAGAGAATCTCCTACTACCACTGAGACTGTGAGCCCAAGCATATTATATCAGTCCAGGGATGCGTCCTTATGACTGCCAGCCACAGTAGCAGGTGCTGAAACGCTTTATATATGTATGAAGCTAACCTGCTATTAGTATGAAGTGTGTACGGTGCAGCAATCATAACCTACATCTGCTGCAAGTAAGAAACCAAGAGAACTCCTACTGCCACTATGGTATGACTGTGAGACCAAGTAGATTAGGTTGAGGTTGCCTCCTTAGACAATCTGCATCAACAGCCATTACACATAAAGTATTTCAAACACAATATATTAATGAATTTGCCATCTTTGAGGAGGAAGGGGATGTAATAACATCACAGGATAATTTGTAATCGAAAACAAAAACCAGGCACTCCTGCTCTGACCAGCCACTGAGGAGCCCACAACTTCCACTCTTTTAGATAAGAGTTGCAGTGCGTTTGTATTAAAATCTTAATTGTGGGTCCATGCGGCATTGCTATGTACAAAGGTGTGCTGATGCTAATACTGTTGAAAAACACATAATACACATAATACTGACAGACTTAACTTCATCTTCATTATTTAGGAGTTCTGGGTTCACTTACCTCCAGTGACAACTGCCAAATCATCTAATAGAGCTAATAACCAAAATTACGACCCATGTGTTTCAGCAATCTCATCACATGAATGCCTCCAAATATTATGCCAAATTTCAATCTCTAGATCCCTATCTGCACTCTATTTAAGGCTAGTTGCCACGTCCTCTCTTTTTCATATGACGGTGTTGCCTGGAAGAGGAATCCGATGCAGACTGAGACCTTGATGGTGGGGCTGACTTTCTATTCTCCTTGTGCTGCGTATGGTTTCTTGCCTTACGTCCAGCCCCCTCAACCGAAGAGGACAATGAAGGAGACCTATTCCTGCTCCCGCTTTGACTATCACTACTGTAATTACTACTGTGACTGCTACTCCGACTTGGACTTCGAGAGCAGGACGGAGAATGTCGATCACCACGTCTCACTCTCTTAGCATCACTCTTTCCATCACAAGCTGACAAAGACTTTGGACTCCTCGATAGTCCACCATCATCTTTGAAGGGGGATGAAGAACGTTTCTTCGATTTCTTACCCGTCTCATCCGCAATGTTACGAGTTGGAGGAGGAGGAGATGGAGAATGATGATGCGACATCGCTTTCCCAGAGGCTGGTTTGTCACCCCACCTGCTACTTCTACTTGCCCTTCCACCATTTTTGATGTCACTCACCGCATCTCTAGCCAATGCGACACCCTCATCCACTTCACTAGAGAAAGAGGGTGGAATGGACAAGGAGTTATTCACTCCTGAACTGGTCCAACGCAGGCTGTCACTAGCATTATCTTTGTCTGTCGCCGCACCCTTCCTCGTCGTGGCACCGACTTTCTTGTCATCATCATCATCATCATCATCATCATCCGACGATCGTGAGGAGTAGCTGCCACTGCTGTAACTTCTACTACTACTAGAAGAAGAGCTGTGAGTTCTTCGTCCTCGACGATGATTACTCCTCTTGACGGCCCTACCCCGTTGTCCTCGACGACTTTCGTCAGAGTAGGACGATGAGGAATACGATCTATCACTTCTGCTGCTACTGCTGTAGCTTCTTGAGCTACCAGATGATAAGGATGATGAGCTGTACGAATCTGAATTGCTGGAACTACTAGGAGAACTTGCCCTCTTGGAATGCTTGCCATTCCTAATTGCATTATTTTTCGTCTTTGTCTTCTTTCCACCATTATCAACCTCACCACCGTTCCGTTTCTCTTCTTTGCGTTTCACCTTGTCCTCCCTTCGCTTCTCACGTATTGCCGCCCGGTCCTCCTTCCGCTTTGCTTTCTCGACCAATTCCCGCTTCTTCTGCTTTTCCATCTTCTTCGTCTGCTGCAATTCACGATCAAATGCCTCTCCTTCTTGATGCTTCTCATTGTTGATCCCAAACGCATCACGAAGTCGATCGTTCCTACGTTCAAGCTCCATCTGTCGTGCTTGAGAATTGGTTTGGCTAATACCACTGTCCAATTTTCCTCCTTCATGATCGAAGTTTTCGCGTCGTCTCTCGGGATTGTCCCACCGTCGTTGGCGAGGTGGATGCGCGACGTCATCGGATTTCGCATTGCCAGTAGCCATTATTAATTTGACATTCTCCCGTGCTCCACCGATAGTACCACAATCATTGCCATCATCTGCACTTTTTAACTCCTGCTGTTGCTCTAATAGTAGCAATCGTTCTTTTCGTTCCTCCACCTCCTTTTCATCCTTTAACCACTGATCCAACGTACGTTTCCGTTCCCATTCCACCTCCTCATCAATTTCAGTATCCTTCATCGTACCTCCGTCCTCTAACTGCTCACGCAACTCAAGTAGTCGTGCCTCGAGCTGACGTTTCTTCTCATGTAATGCAATTGAATTGGCACCCTCCCGTAAAGCCTCGTCGGTTAGGAGTTTGTTCCGTTTGGCTGCCTCATTTCGACCATCCCCTCCACGTCCTGCTCCTCCAGCACCGCCGTTGGCGTTCCGCCATGTACGATGAAAACGCGACGAGTTACGGACATGACCAGCGTTGTACTGGACATGACCAGACGTGGCCGTGCCCCGGACGGTGGCAAGTCCAATACCATTGTACGACATCGTGTGGGGGCAAGGAAAACAAGTCGGGGGTTGAGATTGAGGGAGAGAAGGGATAGTTCCCGCCCAAAAATATTAGTGGTGGAATATTATTGTTGTTCCCTGTTCTCGCATATCATATCGTCTGGATAGGATTGTATCGTACTATCATACTAATAAGAAACAGGTCAAATAAACTCTCGTTTCAATTGATGCCGTTGATTGTAGCGAAAAATTATGTAGAGAATTAAATTCTACACTGCAATGTTCCATGTTCGACAGTTTCTCCTTTACTGTGGTCCTCATCACATGATATTCACTCGCCCGTACGCTTTGTAATCAAAATTAAGTGTTCGCCGAATTGCGTAGACACTGGTCCGTGAACGATCCCAACTTCCTCACTAAAGCACACAGTATCGAAATTTTTCACCATCATCCCCGGACCGAACTCTCCAAGGTCACCTCCATTCTTCGATGATGGACATCCACTCCACTCTCGTGCAGCGGCTGCAAATTTTTCAGGATCATTACCGACTTCAGCCTTGATTTCTGTTAACTTGACTTTTGCCTCTGCTTCTGGGAATTGACTCGGTCGGAACAGTATGTGTGAGGCAGTTGCTTTCTTACCCCAGTTTTTGTACATTGATGAGACGGTGTCGATTAGAGACATATCGTGCCGTGTGCTAAGAGTTGATCGACTGACGGTTGCAGGAGACTGGGGCGTCGTAGACACGAAGGCAGAGCACCGTCCAAACACGACGAGGAAGACAGATATAGATATCAGGGCGAGTAGGAAACGATTCATCTTGAATTCCGTCACTTCTCCCGAACCTATTACGTTACGGTGGCAGTGCAAAATTAAAAGTGAAAGCTGGCTGTGTGTTGAAGCAGGATCGGGATCGTCTTCCCGCCACGTGCCCGACATCCTAGATATTAACCCTTTGTCTACGTACGGTACTTTACGTAGACAATTTAGCTGTTTTTTCCCGCTAAATTTCGGGCGATGGACTTTGACCATGAATATCGCCCCTACTACGATGAGTTAGGTCCTGGGTAGAAATGCGATTAGGTAGCTCCGATAGTCGTCTATCCATTGATGTTAATAGTTTAATATATGACGGCCGTTTTTTATGACATTTATCTATTCTCGATATCGACCCTATTTAAGATTCTTGAATGGGCCACTAGTTCCTACGTAGGCTCGGTACTGAAAAAAATGAGCCAAAAATGAGCCACGGTAGACCAAGGGTTAACAGACATACCTACAATGGTGAAAATTTGCGTCGTAGCGGTCGGATTATCTGCACTGCTGTCAGCCGACGGCTTCTCCATGCATTCCAAACCGTCAGCATTATCATCGACACTGATAGAAATGGCTAGCAGGAACACGATTGTGTCGTCGACCAACTGGGCAAATAGAGGAATGTACAATAGTCGGGAGAAGTCCAAATCGACGCCTCAATACAAGAATGCCACGGAGACGTCACCGACACCACAAGATCCTTACGCATTGTTATTTGACTGTGACGGGGTAATCATTGAGACGGAAGAGCTTCATCGTCTTGCATATAACGCTGCATTCAAAGAGTTTAATCTGAAAATAAATGATGAGCCTGTAGAATGGTCAGTGGCGTACTACGATGTTCTACAAAATACCGTAGGAGGTGGAAAGAACAAGATGTTTTTCCATTTTAGGAATACAACAGGTGCATTTCCTTCTTCTTCAGAGGATGGTACACAGAATCCAACTCCCACCACACCGGAGGAGGAGCAAGACTTAGTTGATAGACTTCAGGCTAGAAAGACAGATCTCTACAAAGAGTTAATTGCAGAAAAGGCGAAGGCGCGACCGGGTGTGCTCGAACTAATGGACCAAGCATTAGCAGATGAAAATATACGAGTTGGAGTGTGCAGTGCATCGACGAAGGCGGCTGTTGCAAAGGTGCTCGATGTAACGCTGGGACCAGAACGTCGGAACAAATTAGACGTTTGCATACTTGGTGACGATGTGTCCAAATTGAAGCCTGATCCTCTCATTTATATCACAGCAGCCGAAAAGCTAAATATACATCCATCGCGTTGCGTGGTCATTGAAGACAGCATCGTCGGATTAAAAGCGGCAAAAGGAGCGGGTATGAGATGCATCATCACCTACACGACTAGCACCGAAAATGAAGATTTCTATTCACTAGGATGCGACGCAAAAATACCAGAGCTGGGAAGCAGGGGCATCACGCTGGGAATGATTTTTGATCCTATAAAACAAGACCCAAAAGCAGATATTCTTGTTGGTATCAAGGACTGATTCATGATAGAATACATACTGGAGCTTTGTTGACCTACTCCTACTCTTACAATATTATCATAGCAGTATTGTAGCCGCAACTAATCCACCCAATTGCTTACACTTATCTTGCGCATGAGATTGACACACCTTGGGCAAAAGTATCGATGCCTTGACTTGCGGTAGCCCATTTTGATTTATGAAAGTATCCTCGACTGGTCGAAGGCGCCACCCACGACAAATTCGCTCTACCTGCCGTGCCGCATTCGAACCATCACTCCCTGCTGCTATCGCCAAAGCAAAAGGTCGACCCGTCAGCATCGATCTTTCATCGTCATCAAATGCATGATAGTAACTTCTATGGAAAAATTCCAACATTTCGCCACTGGCGCTAGCAAGATTTTCTGGACAACAAAAGAGATACCCGTCGGCTTGCAACACATCCTCAACGTTTGCATCCACTGCACGAAGCCTGCAAAGATTGAGAGGTGAATCCATTTCTAGTGATGCCGCAAGGGCGCCCATTTCCATAGCCTCTGCCATTTGACGAGCGAGTCCTGTTCGACTGTGGTAGACGATGAGCAATCGTGGCACTACGGCAGATGAGGCTTCTCTTTTTGAATTAATAATGTGCTTAGCAACAGCACATATTGGTGTCCTGAATACTACTTGCATCTGACGGACTGGTATGTAATGCTACATCATCCACGCGATACCGACGGCGTCGTTTAATTCTTCGTACAGCAGGAAGCAGGTGTATTATTCATAGAAGACAGCAAGCCAGCCCAAACATACTCCACTGATCATAAATCATAACACGACCCAGACCACGAGGTGACGCAACGACAACCCTAGTGCAGGATTATCTCGAGCGATTAAGGACAGTCAACAGCCTTGTTTGCCGTCTAGTTGCCCGGTATTTGAGGCCTTGTCGTTGCCTCATTATTTCTCTTTCATACTACTAACTTTCAAGACGGTGCACCTCCAATATTAAATTCTTCTTGCTCATCACAAATATTAAACATCATGATCTCCATGATAATGATCCTCAATCAAAAGGGTGAGATAATGATATCTCGTCAGTATCGTGATGATGTCAGTCGTGTTGCGGCAGACTCATTCCGTATCCAAGTCATTGCCGCGAAGGAGGCAAGTTCCCAACCCCCCATTAAACGCATTGAGAACTGCTCCTTCCTATACACGCGTCATTTGAATATGTACTTTGTCGCATTAACGAAGTCCAATGTCAACCCTGCCCTTGTCTTCGAGTATCTCTTTCAGAAAATTCGAATCCTAAAGGCTTACCTCGGGGAAGACTTTGAAGAGAATGCCATGAGGAATAATATGACATTGATATATGAATTAATGGACGAGACAATGGACTTTGGGTATCCACAAAATTGTGCCGTGGATGTACTCAAGCTGTACATTAATTTAGGCAACGTTAAGCCTCAGGATGAGCCGGAGCCGCAGCAGCTCACGAAGCAGATTACCGGTGCGATAGATTGGAGGAAGGAGGGTATACGGCATAAGAAGAATGAGGTATATATTGACATCCTCGAGTCTGTGAATCTCTTAATTTCATCGACGGGGAGTATCCTCCGAAGTGAAGTAATGGGGAGAGTACAAATGAATACCAAATTAACGGGTATGCCCGAATGTAAGTTTGGTCTTAATGACAAACTCGTCATTGATAAGGAATCATCCGCGGGGGCGGGGAGGAAGAAGTCGGGGGTGGAAATTGATGATTGCACCTTTCATAGATGTGTCAGACTTGGAAAATTTGATGCCGATCGGACCATCACTTTCATCCCGCCGGATGGGGAGTTTGAGTTGATGCGTTATCGTGTCAATGATAATGTGAATCTACCGTTTAGATTGATTCCTGCGGTACAAGAGGAGGGACAGACCAAGTAAGTACACCTCTTTTTAGTGTACCGAGTGCAATTAAATCACAATTATCCCTCACATTAAATCTGTATTATATCTGCACAAACACCAGATGCTCAATCAATCTTAAAGTCATTGCCAACTTCTCAGAAAAGTTATTTGCTACACACGTGGTCATAAAGGTGCCAGTCCCAAAGAATACTTCCAAATCAAAGATTAAAAATTCGTTTGGCCGTGCCAAGTATGAACCGGAGCAAAATGCCATTGTTTGGAGGATCAAGCGTTTCCCCGGAAAGGCCGAATGCATGCTGTCGGCGGACTTGGAATTGGTGCGTACGGTCCGACCAAAGGCATGGGCCAGACCACCAATCAACGTGGAGTTTCAGGTTCCTATGTTCACGGCATCGGGAGTGCATGTTCGATTTTTACGTGTCTATGATAAGGCGGGATATCAGACTAATCGATGGGTCAGATACATTACAAAGGCAGGAGGTTATCAGATAAAGATTTGATCGATCAACCTCATGCACCATCAGTTTGAACTAATGCATATACATGTTTTTTCGTTTAAGATAAATTACTGTTATGAGCAAACTCGCGAACTATAAGATAATGAGCATAAAAGAATCCATTATGCCGCAATAAGCTCCTTAAAAACGCCACTGGCAATTGCCGCCAAAGTATCATCACAGCCTCCAATGTGTTTACCGTTTACAAAGACATTAGGCACGGTTTTTTGGCCAGTAATCTCGAGGCTATTCATACGACGAATGAACGAATGAGGTGGGTTGTTGCATGAGACGATAGATTGAACGCATGACATACATTTAAGACAAAGGATGACTTACAGCGCTGCCTGCTGCTCGGCACCATCCTTGATTACATCAAGCTCCACGACAGTGTACAGTGGTGTCACTTCGGCAATTGCCTCCTTCGCTTTCTTGCAAAATGGGCAGCTCGTCTTGCTAAACACAACGATCGTACTGGCTTTGATGGCTGCCACTGCTGTTTCCTTGGACGAATAGGTATGGTAGAGCTGTGTGGAGCTCATCTCACGGGTCATCATACCGCCCGGATGCTGCATAAATGCATGTGCAACCTCAAGTAGGCACAGTGCCATGCAAATCATTAGTAGCTTCATTGTAACAATTTACCCGCGACCCTCGTCTCGTGTCGTTGTCGTATGAGGAGTACGATAGAGAGAGTTGATTCACTCAGTGTCGCTTTTTTTGCGGGACCGTGAATCTCACCCCACCACCACCTCTTTTGAAACAAACAAATCCACTTCTCCCACCTACGGCGGATGAAGCGCTGAAACTGCAAAGGGATGGACCAACCAACCAAGTCCTTCAACACCCGGGGGGGCAAGAATCGCCTTCGATTTGCCTCAGCCAAGTTCAGAGCCAAACAGGCCAGTGCCGATGTCTATCGTAGCTCAGACAATCGACGGACAGCGAGCTCGACCGGATTGCGAGAGAAGCGCGTACATGACACTTCGTTTCGCAGTAGTGACGGTGTTGGATCGAAGCGACGGAGGAGGGATAAAGGAGGAAAGCAGATAGTGGATGATGTGCGATATTTTGGGAATGACAAAGATGCGGAAGGGTTCGGGGGCATTGGTCGGACCGCTGTGATAGTCTCCTCCAAATCCAAACTGCATCCGGTAGAAGAAACGGATCCACTTGCGACGACCAGGGATGGACAGACAATTGACGATGCAACTATTGTATATGATGAAGTGGATGAAGTGGATGAAGAAGAAAAAACATCGGCTCTTATCACAGGCGGTACCATATTCCTTTCCGAGTTGGAAATATCCGCACAAAGGAATGGATCTCAACTCTATCAAAAGTTGGTACGCGAGTTACGATCTTTGTGCAAGTCTCTCGCTGAGCTTTTGCACCACAGAGAACGGATCATTGACTTCCTCTTTGCATATATGTTAAGTCCCAGAGACCTAGACGGTAACATCAATGTTGATTCTCCTACCCCACCGCGTTTGCTCAATAATGAAAGTTGGAAGTCATACAGGAATCGGCTATCTGACAAGGTAGCACCGTATGGATATTCCGTCAATGCAGCAACAAATGAAGTATTGCACCTACTTGGAGTACTCGCACGAGAGCTTCGAACAGAATTATATCCATACTTGACCACGAGGATTCTGCCACGTATTGTAGATGACATGTTGAACCCTCCCATCGTGTCAGCTGCCGATTCTCCAGACAAAAGCCTTACTTTTATCCCAGTAGATGTCAAACACATTGAAGCTGCCTTCCGCACTGTGTCATATTTATTCAAATACAACTCGGAAAAACTCATACATAGCCACGTTCCAAGTCAGAAATCGGAGGATGAAGATCCATCCACTGGAGGGGATGCTGACATTCTTCGTCACTTTTACGGTAAAACGATCTGCCACAAACGTGACATTGTGCGACGATTGGCATGTGAGGCATACGCACCATTGCTTAGAAAATGTTCAGAGAAGGGATTGAAACGTCATTTGAGCAGAACAGTGAAAGCTCTCGCAGGATCTCTCGCTGCTGCTTCTGTCATCGAAAACGAGACAATTAATCATAGTACAAAAAGAGCACGTGACGATGCCATCGATGGAGTATCTTTCTTATTGTTCGAAGTGTCTCGCGGTGCCCCGGGTCGATTGCACTCCACGAAAGGTCGATTAGTAGCTAAAACAATCATGGATAGTTTTGTTAGTTACGGAAAACTAAATACAACAACCAGTGATCTGCATCGTCTGGCGTTAGAAACGAACAAGGCATATGCTGTTAGGGAGGTGGCATCACAGTTTCTTTACAAAGTTCGTGGCCACGTGGCTCGCAAATCGCAGGAAGATGGACATGATATGGCAGGGAATGCATTTGCCGACGTATTGGACGAGTTGCATCGTGCACTAGATCTGACCGTGTCTATGATGAAATCAATAGAGCCAAGTGCCACTATCACTGATTGTGCGTCGAGACATATTATTGATTTGATGACAGAGACAATCACATTTCAAGATGGGCGACTCCTTCACAACAAGTATGATAGATCGGTTGCAGCAGATCGCATAGCAGCCTCGTTGCAAGAGCTTCTAAGCAACAACATCTACTCAAACGCTGGTCATGAGTTGCAAGAGAGTATTTTAAGATACCTCTGTTCGGCATGGCGAACGAATCCATCACATTCTTCGTTTGCTTATCGTCTCGGGAAGTTCTTCCCCTCAATTATGTCTAAATTGTGCGTCGATGCTGAATCACACGAGACAGGTCTTGATCCAGCATTGTTCCTAGGTCAAAATCTACTTCCCTACCTTCCGAAGAAAGTAGCATCTACGTACCTCATTCCAGCACTCTTGGGTGCGGCAGCGTCATCCGGTGAAAAAGTTGGCAATTCTTCGTTAGTGTTGCTGCATACTATTTCCACTTCAGTTTGGCCAAGAATTACTGATTCCGAAAGCGCGAACGAAGTTGATATCGACGATACCGCTGCAGAAGCATTGTTTACATGGGAAGCAGCTGAGCACTGCCCTGAAATTCCGTCAAAAGTACGCCTCTCCTTGTTTGACATTTGCCTTACAAGTGATCTTGAATCAATTTTGTCAACAAAAGGGAAGAAAAAATCGCAGGTGGATCAGACTTCCATTTCTAATCAGTTGGCTCGAGTGGGCTATATCTCGCGATGCATTCCATTCTTAATATGCCTTGAATGTAGTGGTAATGTCGAAGATAGCGAAGAAGAGGATTCTAGAGTTGATGGCTTGCATTATTCAGAGGAAGTTCTCAACCGTGTGTTCAATTGGTATTTGTCAACATTGTCGTGTCTGAACACCAACTTGGAACACAAGAGATCTAAGCATGAATGGTTTATTACACAGTCCCTGATTCTAGAATCTCTGTCAAAGTCAATTATCGAGTGCCACAGAAGTGTTTCGTCGTCAAAAGTCAGCTCAATGATGAATAGGACTTTAGACAAGGCAAAAACGTACGCCAGTTCTCTCTTATTTTATCAACCAAAGTCGATTTGGGTCGTCCGGGGTGTTGCCGCAGTGACTTCAGCTCTGTCTAGTATTGATCCTGGCTCATACCTCAATGATCGATCCAATGAGGTTTTTGAACTAATGATACCTAATCTGGCACAGCCAAATCATTTTTTGAGGTTGTCGACGCTACAACTATTAGACAGCTACCCCACAAGACCATTTGTTACTGACCACGCTGATCTTGATTTAACAGATGATCTCGATGAAGAGCCTAGTTACCGACCCCTATCAGATGAAGGGGAGAGATCAAATGTTGACAATTCCTCTTCATCATTGCTGTCAGGCACGTGTGATGTCATATCACTGCTGAAGATATTGGAGTTGATTCCGGTTGCCCTACCAAACGAACGGAACATCACGTCTCAGCTGAGTCGCATCGAGGTGTACGCTCGAACTGGGAAATTGCCCATCGTCTACGCAGAAGCCATTACATGCCACATGCTGGGATTGCTACACGTTAAATTTGCACCTATTTGGGCTGCTGTTGCAAAAGTCATAGTTTCCATTGCCTCAGCACAAGAAGGACCAGTTTGGCCATTTATCGAGAGGGCTTTAAATCAGACAATGGAGAGATCTTCAGTGGATAATGTCCACAAAGACCAAGCAATATCCTCGCCAGGGGAAGATCCAATCATCCATCATCATCGTCTATGTGTAGAATGGGAGTTGTCAAAAGGAAAGAAGAATGATATTTTCAGGCCTTCTGGCGAAGAGAGGAACGCACAAGTTTCTCGTCACGCAGTCACGGACGAATTAACGCTCTTTGAAAACATTTGGTCGATCTTGGAGAAGACTCCGCAATTAACATCCACAAAGTCAAAGGCTGTGGTTCCAATCTTCTTTGAGTTTCTTGTTAATCAGTACTTTGTATTTCATCAGGATGAGCCAGATTCGAGAGAAATCGAGTTAAACGATGTAGCAATAAGGTGAGCAGTAGATAGTGGTTGCTTGCCTGTCGTACTGGCGCATTATCTCTTGCAATCCTCTACCTCATGTTCATCTCTCCTCTCTTACAATCCTCTACCTCATGTTCATCTCTCCCTAGTCGCAGTGCCCCTTGGCTCAAAGCGGAGTTAGGTCGCAAGTCAATGCAAAAGAAGCTTGAGTCTTTTCTGAAAACGTTTGCTGCCGTGAAAGGGCCACAGCAACTCTACAAGCACAAGGTTCTTCTTCAGATCTTTGTTTCTTTCCTTGGCAATCCCGATGCAAGGTTATCCAATTTGGCCTTTTCTTGCGTGTTGAGGTTCAAACTTCCATATCTTACGCCATACGTTGATCATGTGCAGCCGATGCTAAAAAGAGAAGGTCTTCGGGAAGCTCTGACTAAGTTTGATCTCTCCAGAGATGGTGAAATTGTTGACGCCGAGCACAGGCTTTTGCTTCTGCCAATAGTGATACGAATACTCTTCGGGCGTTTCTCAGCTCGTGGGAACGGTGCAAATAAGTCAGCCAAAGACTCACCAACTTCACGCAGGGCTGCAATATTGTCTTTCTTCTCTGGTATTGGCAATGATGAGGGAGAATTGAATTACTTTATTTATATGATGATCCGGGCCTTCATTCCTCGAAATGCTAGCATGAAAAGCGAAGGAGTGCTTATTGAAAAAGAGACTTTGATGAGATTAATCGATTCATCCGAAAGTATTACACTCACAGACCTTAAACAGATCCCCCTGAAACGGCAGGAGGGTTTCCTTAATTTGCTCTCAGATGTCATCGCCCAAATTGGCTACGGAGTTAGGGTTAGGGTCCCTACTTTCACAAATCTATTGCTTGCAATGAGTGAGCAGACTGAGCACGTCCTAGTTGCCAACGCCAAGAATCAGGCTATTAGAAATGAAGCTAAGTATGATGAAACCACAGCACTCGAACATGATGGGAATGCTGGTATCGGTCGCATTAGAACTTTGACCTTTCTTCGATTGTCTGACATTATGACAAAATTTGCGTCATCGATAGATTTTTCTGGGCACGTCGAGCGCCTATGGCAGTCGATGTCTTCTTCTGTAATTGCTCTACCGAATACTGTCATTAACGCAGAAAACCCTCCAAGCTCTCTGCAGCTAATTGAGACGATATCTGCGCATCATAAGCTGATTCCTCTTTTATATCAGGCAAATACAGTTGTGGTTGCAGTATTCAAGTGTATTGCTGGGACAACCCGAATGAAAGTCATGAACAGTGTATTGCGCATAATAGAAGGTCTGCTTACGGATGGGGGTACTTTAGATGATAGGCAAGCGTCTTGCAACGCTCAGACGATTGGACAGACCGTCATCCTTCGAAACATCCATTTGCTCATCGCGCAGTTCACTGATCGTCTGACAAGCATGTCCAAGAATGCTCAGGTTGATGAAGAAGTTGATATTAGTCGTCGTTTTTCAAGCAAGTCTTCAAAGAAACCAAATCCTACAGAAGGATTACAGATGAAAATCTTATGCCGTGTTACTGAGCTACTTGTGTCAGCTACGGAAACAAACGATGATCACATTGCTACAATGGAGACTCTATGCAACTTACTCGTTCCATTATTGAAATTCGATTCACATCCGAATCAGCTTTATGTGATGAGGACAGTAAATAGTTTGATACCAAAGCTAACAATTGAAGCTTCCATGTCACACTTTCACACTTTATCGAAGGTAAGCTCTACTTTCATCACGCCTTGCTGAAGTTTGGTACGCCTTTACCCTAAACGAATTTACTCTTGTCATGATATTCAACAGCTTCTCGGACCAAACAAGAGTAACCCTGGCATTACATTGAAGGAGCACCGCACATTATTATCTTCGTCAGTTAATGCCATATGCAATCGAGAATTTGGATGCCCAGCGTGGAAATTGGTTGCACAAGCCGTTGCAGACCTTAATGCATCAAGCACCTCGTACGTGGACGAGCATGACTTTGAGAGAATACTACCTGTGATAAATGGCCTTGGAGGAGACAGTCAATCGGAGGGCAGCTGGCTTGCACTTTCGAAAGGCAAATCAGAAGAGCTCCAAAAGATTACAAATGAGCCACATACGGTTGATGGCACTCGAATATTGTTGCCTTTGATTTATTCATGTTTCCATATGTTGTATGATCAGGATGGTGTCATCAGTAGGTCCTCCAACAAAGCTCTGAAATCCCTGGTAACAGCATGCTCTGAGTCAGCCCTTTCAAATATGGATGAGGTAGGTCGAAATCGATGGGTTAAATTGACTGAGACAACCATCATCCCTTGCTTAAAAGTTGGGATTGCGACGAAGAATATTGCAACAAGAAGAATCTTCATTTTGTTGTTATCACACATAGCAAGGCATTTTGTCGGCTGCAAATCAGTTCATTTGTATGGGGACTTGAGAAGTCTTATACGGGATGACGATCAGGAATTGGATTTCTTTCTGAATATCACGCATGTGCAGCTACACCGAAGGGCACGTGCATTCAATAGACTGAGAAAGGTACTAAATACCAGCGTAAACTCGGACGGTAAATCTCCTGTGTTCTCAGATCAAACTTTTGCAAACATTCTACTCCCACTAGCAATGCATCCAGTCTATGAATGCAATTCGAAGGACGAAGAGGCTTATGTCCTTGAAGCTATCGCCACCGTGGGTGAAATTTCAAAGCATTTGCCTTGGAGCAAATACAACAGCACATTGCAATCGGCTCTAAATAATCTGAGCAGGTATCCCGACCAAGAAAGATACTTGATTGCAATGCTGTGTTCAATTATAGATGGGTTTCACTATTCAGTTGACACGGGAGATGTTACTAATGCCTCGTGTGATGGAGAAAGTGATCAACTGATATCACAGGGGAACGGGGTTTGGAGATCACTGAATAACAGAATCATACCTAAGGTTGAATCATTTTTGATCAAGGAGAAAGTTGATAAGCATGGCTCAAAGAACAAGAGTCTCCGCTCAAGTGTTCTTTTGGCACTGATGAAACTCTTCCAGAAACTGCCCATTGTTACTTTTGAATCCAAGTTACCCAAGCTCATCACTTGTGTTTGCAATACCTTGAAGAACAAAGACTCAAATGAGCGTGACACTGCTAGAGACACGCTCTCCAAGATGGCTGTTTCGCTTGATATGAAATACCTACCTCTCATTCTCAGTGAGTTGTCTATTTCTCTTCACGAGGGCTACAAGCTTCATGTGCGATCTGCAACACTTCACTCTATCCTTGTTGCGCTATCAAAACTAGATCGACAGGCATCTGTAGAATCAACTGATGGATTTGTCACTCTTTCGTTGTTTGACCGGTGTGTCCCTGCTATGCTTGATCTTATTCATCAAGGTAAGTCCGATTTCGATACTGGTGATACGTTTGTTCTCAATCTGATCATTTTTCTATCGATGTAGATATTTTTGGTAAAGCTAGCGAAAGCAAGGATCAAGCTGGACACGAAAAGCGTCTCATTAAAGAAGCTATGGGATCAAAGAGTCATGACTCATTAGAGATTATCTCAAAGATGATTTATTTTACTCCATCTCTAGCCTCATCAACATTAAAGGAAATCATTCCGGGACTCATGCATTCGTCAGTTGCTCATTCTTTAGTGTCACCATTTCTTGATCGTCTCAGAGATCCTGATGTTACAGCATCCACGATGAGAAAGGTTAAGGAGTGCCTCAATAGAGTAGCCGTTGGCTTTTCAAGTAACCCGACTGCAAAGTATGAAGAGGTGCTTCCATTTGTGTATGCGACAGTCTCTCCATTTGTTTACGGAAAGGCAAAGCCGAAGAGCGAAGGAGACGCTGATTTGGAGAACAGCGATGATGAGGTGGAAGCACCTATCATAGTGAGCAAATCGAATCAGTCAGATTGTTTAGGTAGCTATGCAGAGAAGGAAGCTTTGAAGTCAGTTGCCGTTGCAACATGGACGCCATCAAGTATTGGAACAGCAGGAAGTCAAAAAGTGGCATTGGAGATGAAAAAGAATCAAAAGAAAGAACTCCATAAAGTAGTTGATGGGGCTGCTGCTCCCAAAATGACAGGAAGCTGGCGTCGCTCGCCAATGAAGTCATCAGCAGCCAAAGCACTCAACAACCCAGCAAATGCTTGCGCTGTCAGTTTTGGGCTGACTTTGCTGCATTCGTCGTTGAAGCGGTCGAAGCTTGATATTTCAGATGTCACATTGTGTTCGATGGCGGACCCCTACCTCCCCCTACTCACACATTGTGTTAGCTTTTCAAGTGACAACCAAGCAGTGCTCTTGTCGCTAAGATGCCTAGGAGTCTACCTTCGAATGGATTTACCTTCTGTCACCAAGGCGGCGAAGGACTTGGGACCAAGTATTCTTGATCACCTGACAGCTGCTGGCGCCGCATCCAACACTCAAAGTGACATCGTGCAAGGGTGTTTTAAAACGCTCACCCTCCTCATTTCTCACCAGAAATTTGCGTCTTCAGTCAATCAGAATTCAACCGTAGCCATCTTTGACGATGTACATTCACAGCAGGAGCAATTGATTCAGAACGAAACTCTACCACTTACCGCAGATCAAATGCAAGCTCTTATTTTGCTACTTCATTCTGCTGTAAGAGAATATGATCACCATAACTCAACCTTTGGCTTAATTAAGGCCATTTCATCCAAGAGGTATATCTCCTCCGAGTTTTATGATCTGATGGACATTACGTTGAAACTAACCGTTCAAAGCCAGAAGTCTGCTGTTAGAATGGTAAGCGAGACCTTATATTATTGCTATTTTCCCCCTTTGTTAGTGTTTTCTCACTTGCGATCACTTCGTTTTGCTTAACTGAGCAGCAGAGTTCACAAATATTTGTACAGTATCTTCTCGAATATCCAATGGGTTCTCAACGTATGGATAACCACCTTAATCAGATTGTATTGAATATAAAGTACGAGTACGAAGAAGGGAGATTGGCTGGTATTGATCTTCTCTCGTCAGTAATTCAAAAGTTCCCTCTTCCTGTCCTTGAAGGGCGATGCCAGTATTTCTTTCTCCCACTAGTTCTACAGTTGGTCAATGACTATTCGACGAAGTGCAAAGAAGCAATTGCCGATTGTATTTCCCTTTTACTTCAACGCCTGTCAACTGAATCTGCTCAATCCTTATTTGTGTATGCAAAACGTTGGTCTCAATCCTCTGGTACTCACTCGTTACCAATGCAAAGGGCATCAGCTCAGCTGATGGGAATATTTGTCGACAGCAGACCTGACTACGTGAAGCGGGGTAGTAATGCCTCTGACATTGTTTCTATTGTTCAAGAAGTCATCACTAAGCAAGACCTTGACGACGAAAGTGAGTGGGAACTGTTGTACCACAATCTCATTTGTACCGAGAAACTACAGAAACGGATGCCATCGCTGTTACAATTAAACTATGAGCTATGGGAGGCTCTTGTGAACTTAATGGCTTATCCGCATCCTTGGGTTATGCAAGTATCATCACGTATCATTGGCAGCCATTTGAACGACATCGACCCCGACAGCTTAATTCAAGATGCACCCGAGTCATTTATCGTGAAAATTCCTGGATGTCTCTACAAAATTGCACGCAATTCATGCCGTCAATTAGATGTTGAAGATGATCATTTCGTTGACGCGACATCGATTATCGCCATCAAAGCTATCACGTGGGCTTTTCGCGCAATGCAGCAACACCAGAGTATATGCTATAATTATGGAGACAATAATGGCAGCGAAGGCGACTTAGATTTGGCAGAGCAATCTAAAGATCCCTGCTTGTGGGTTATTACGCGTTTATCTAACATTGCCAAGCCGAAAGGAAATCTTCGTCGTGCGTCAATTTTTAAGTGCTTTGCCGCCTTGTGCACATCATGCAATTCAGAACATTTGACTTCATATCTTGAATTGATGATTGACCCTATTGATAGAGCTATTAGAGAGGCGACGAACAAATTAGGCTCCATTGAGCAGCCCGAGCACGATGCCCGGATTGCTCTACCCAAAGACGTGTTGCAAATTCTTGAAGATACCTGCGGGACTGAGCCATTCATACAAGCATTTGCCGAGGTCAATCGCAAGGCTCGTGAAAAGAGAGACAGACGCAAACAGGAGATTGCCTCCGAAGCTGTTCACAATCCGGTTGCTGCTGCACAGCGAAAGATAATGAAACACGTACGAGAGAAGGAGCGTAGAAAGAGAACTGTAGATGATAGACGATCGCAACGTGGTGGCGTAAAGAAGAGGCGTCATATATAGAGGTAATAGATAAATTGTTTGAGATTAATTGACAATAAACGTGATACATCCGAAGTTTCCTAAACAATACACTTGTGGCAATTAAGGATTATTCTCCGTCATCCATGCTGGGAGATTTACACTCGCACCTCGCCCACGTCCTCGTCCTTGCCCACTATTACTTGTTGA
>Ga0247843_1003179_pt1 | contig 27627 bp, 28 predicted proteins | sample LaCruzMarch2017__FD_192420 | JGI IMG/M metagenome (GOLD analysis project Ga0247843, IMG submission 192420) | Freshwater microbial communities from meromictic Lake La Cruz, Castile-La Mancha, Spain - LaCruzMarch2017_8m | ecosystem: Environmental > Aquatic > Freshwater > Lake | place: Spain... | reverse complement strand
TAAGGCAACGGGGGCATCTTTCGGGTGTATTACACATCAGGTAGGTTATTTAGGTTCTTGGTAAAACAAAAATAACACCCCGATTGTCCCTTACAAAATCAGCACCATAATTGGCGCACTACCAAAATTTGCGGATATTTTCGTAATGCCGCGCTATCTGCTCCTGTACTTTAGGGCTTGTGGGGTCTTCATTCATTATTGAAAACAGAGCGGTAGCAATTTCTTTTTGCTCGTCTTTCAATTGCTCAAAATGGGCTTTGCTCAATTTCCGAAGGCTGTTTTCTGATTTTTCCATGGCATCGGCGCCCCATTTTTTCTCGGCCTCATTTCGGTAGGCTTCCCCTTGTTCTTTCGGAAAACCCTCGTATAATTCTTCGTGACTTAACATGGTTTTTTCGTGTTTTAAGTAACCAATCGTTTTATCAATCGTTTCGAGCATGGTTTCGATTCGCTGCTGCTTGGAGATAAGTGCCATTTTATGGCCTTCAAGCGCCTTGACAAGGTTGAATTCGACATTATCCAGTATTTCTCCATCAACGGCTAATGTCAAGTCGTGGGGGTCATCAAGGTTGAATTCGACCTTATCCAGTATTTCTCCAAGGTTTTCTGTGAATATCGCGCCAAAATTGGCACGGTTGAATTCGACCTTATCCAGTATTTCTCCAATTTCCTTTAGCGGCATATCAAGCTCTCTGAAAAACAGAATTTGCTGAAGTCGCAGGAGTTCCTTTTCTCCATACATTCTGTACCTTGCTTCCGTTCGTAAAGAAGGTTTCAGCAGGCCTATTTGGTCGTAGAGATGAAGTGTGCGTACACTTACTCCAGCCAATATTGCCAGTTTTTTCACCGAATACGCTGCCATTTTTGCTGTTTTTGGATTGACAATGCAAATAAAGGGGATGACGTAAGGTTAGAGTCAAGTGTTTTTTGATAAATTTAAAACAACGCGAATTTTTCATTTAGAAAAAAAACATTCGTCAGTAATTACATTCAATTCATAGGTAAAATGAATAAAAAACGCGGATACTTTAAAAGTAAATAAGGTTAAAGTGTTGAAAATGGGATGTAAAATCGACTAAGTGGTGTATGAAATGCAGCTGAAAAAATTAATAAAAATCTTCACCCGACTGGTTTGTATATTTGTAATTATAAAATTCAGCATCCCTAAAGCAACCATCTTATGTTTATTAGAGTGTTTTTTGTGCTTCTCCTTAGCACCGCAATCGTTCAGGCCCAACAGGCTTTATTTCCAACAAAAGGCATTCAACCGGCTATTTGCGTGGGTGAAAATGAATCCGTAGAAATGGTCTTTGGGAAAAGAAATGAATTCTATTACACTGCCTCGAATGATAAAGGAAAAACCTTCGCCTCGCCCGTACTCGTTGACAGCTTGCCGGGCTTGCATTTGGGGGTTTCGAGAGGGCCGCAGATTGCCTCCGGTTTGAACTCTACCGTGATTACTTCCATTGATAAACAAGGTAATTTGTATGCTTCCATACTCAATCGTAAAACCAATAAATGGCAAAAACGACTTAAAATCAATGATGTAACTGATATTGCTAAAGAAGGTTTTAATGCCTTAACAAGCGACGGAAAAAACACCTTTTTTGTAATTTGGCTGGATTTGAGGGAAGATAAACAAAACAAAATTTACAGAGCGTTTTCAAAAGATGGAGGCGTTACATGGAGTAAAAATAAACTCATTTATCGTTCCCCGGATTCGACCGTTTGTGAATGTTGTCAACCTTCGATTCTCATGAAAGACAACCAGATTTTTATCATGTTCAGAAACTGGATAGATGGCTCACGTGATATGTACGTAACCACTTCAAACGATAGTGGCAATACGTTTCAACCGGCCGAAAAAATGGGATTGGGAACTTGGAAATTGAAAGCCTGCCCGATGGATGGCGGAGGAATCAGTGTTACTAAAAGCGGAGTATTGACTTCGGTCTTTCGTCGGGAAAACCAATTGTTTACTGCAAAACGTGGGGAAGCCGAACAGCTTCTCGCGTCGGGTAGAAATGCGTCCATTGCCACAAGTGACCAAACGGCCTTTATCACTTGGCAGGATCAGGGCCAAATTTGGCTGAGTCAAACCGGACAAGAACAACCGGTAAGTTTGGGAATGGGCAGGTATCCAAAAGTAATCATGCTCAATGACGGGGAAGCCCTTTGTGTTTGGGAAGAAAAAGAAACAATAAAAGGAATGATTTTGAGTGCAGGCAAAAAATAAACGGTCTTACTTCTTTGTCAAAAACTTTAAATACGTAATAAGAAAGGGGATTTATGGCTTATTTTGCTGATTGTTATCATACCAAATGGATCGTTTTTCCGATACCTTCATTGAGGTAAAACTTAAAAACAATCCAATGAAAACAATTAAATTATTCCACATTGGGACATTCATGGCCCTTGTTAGTTTTGTATCAACACTTTCATTTGCTCAGGCAGATTACAAACACCCCATCCATATTGGCAAAGATGGAAACATCAAAGACAATAAAGGGGCAAGCGTAGGTATGGTAACCAAAGACCAAATTATCAAAGACCATCAGGGAAATAAAATCGCCTTTATGGACAAAGACGGCAATTTGGTTGACGCTAAAACGAATAAAAAAGTGGGTAAAATGGGGAAAGACGGAAAGACCTATTACAATATAAAAGGAGAGGTAGAATTCACGGTCAGAGATAACCCCGACGAAACGTGTGACATTGTAGATGCCAAAGGGAAAGTGGTTGGCAACGTACACGATAGTTTGAAAGGAATTGCCTGCGCCATCCATTGCTTTCACATGGATAAAAAAGTAGCGGGCACTCACATGAAACACTAATAGTAGCCGGGTGAGTTATGCAAAGTAACTCGCCCGAATTTTTTTATCCAAAAATCAGTTGTAGTGGCTATTTGCTGATTTTTAAAGCCAACTCTAAACGCTCTGCGGCGTTGTCCCAATTAAGAAAGTTGAACAATTCATCCACAAAATCAGCTCGTTTATTCTTGTATTTTAAGTAGTAAGCGTGTTCCCACACATCAATGACCATCAGCGGCACTATGCCCCAAACGGTTAATTTTTCGTGATTTTCCACTTCCAACACGACCAGCCGATTACTCATCGGGTGAAAACCTAATAAGCCCCAACCGTTGCCGTCGACGTTTTTAGAGTGGTGTAACAACAGCATTTTGAGTTTATCAAAACTGCCGAAATCCTTTTCAATTCGTTTCAATAATTCGCCTTTAGGGTCTGTCTTTTTGTTGCTAATATTTGTCCAAAAAATCGTGTGCAACACATGGCTCGACAAATGAAGTGACAGTTTCTTAGACCAATAATCCACTCCTTCTAAATTGTTGGTTTCCAAGGCTTTTTTGATTAATCCCGTGGCTTTATTAGCCGTATTGACTGCTCCGCCGTGGTGAGCGGTATAGTGCAGTTTCAGTACATCGGCGGGCATAAAAGGCTCCAAAAATGTATCGGCATAAGGCAATGCTCCCAGTACAAAATTCCCCTGTTCGTCGGTCAATTTGTCCATGCCCGATTCGGCAAGCGAAGCACTGAATACGTCGTTGCCGGTCAGCGGGCTTGCTCCGGCAAAGAGCGATGTTTTTGCAGGAAGTCTTTGCGGTTCATTGTGTTAATGTTTGTTTGCTTGTTTTCTAAAATCTAAGTTTTGGAAGAAAAACACCCGTATCGAATTTATGTTTTTGAATTTGTTACCTGCTGCAAGTTGCTGATAAACATTCATATAGCCTAATTGTAAATGGGCGTGGCTGTTGAAATTATATCCCAATCCCACAAAAAGACGGTTTTGCTCGAATACGTTATAGACATTGTTTTTCGAGAGGTTTATCATCACTTCATTATTCAGCAACGCTGAAACCGTTTTGGCAGCAATGCCTTTTTTGCTCAATGGCACATTCAGAAAAAAATTGTAACGAATCCGCTCGTCGAAGCGGTAGCCTTCTGCCAGTTCGTTGTCGTTTTTTATTTTTCGTCGGAAACGTTCTTCCAATCGCACCCATTGCATCGTTTTGACTTTTCCGTATTTGTTGTGCAACTGTATTTGATGCCAAATTCGGTGTTCGGGCATTGAAACGTTGGTGTGACCTTCTTCGGGGAAGTGATTAATAAAAGCGTAGCCATTCGTAAACTTCAAGTCATCGTTGAAATAATACATCAAACCCAGTCGAATTATGCCTTTTGAGGGTTCTTTGACGAAATGCTCGGTAGTACGAAAATGGAAATCGCCCCAAAGTCCCCATTTATCTGAAAGGCGGGTTTGATTGAAGTATCCTGCCCAAACTTGCTGTTCGTCGGTGGCTTGACGGGAGGTTTGGGCAAAAACAGTGCTTGTCAATAAGCAAAAAACAATGATTTTTTTCATTTATTAGTAATTGTTAACGGTATGGGTTTTACTTTATAATTTCAACAAATATCCGAGTAGTGCCGCTGCAATGATGATCTGCGGCTCTTTGATTTTTTTGACGTAAATCAAGGCCAACACTGCCGCTACGGTGATGAGTGCCGTCGGAATGTCAATGATGCTTTGCATAGCAATGACCAACACCGCCCCGCCCAACGCCCCGCCCACTGCCGCCGTGATGCCATCCACAAACGCTTTGATAAATTTGTTTTTAGCGATTTTTTGAAAATACGGAGCGGGTAAAATCGTGAAAAGATAGCAAGGCAAAAAAGTAGCCAAAGCCGCCACGCACGCTCCCCAAAAACCATTGACCAAATACCCAATAAAAGCGACCGTGATGACAACAGGCCCGGGCGTAATCATCGCCACCGCCACGGCGTCCAGAAACTGCTGCTCGTTAAGCCAGCCGTATTCCTGCACGACCCCGGCGTGTAAAAAGGGCACAATCGCCAAGCCGCTTCCAAACACAAAAGCCCCTGCTTTGGCAAAGAAAACGGCAATTTTCCACAACGTCGCCGATTCGTATTCCCAAAATCCTATTTGTAAGAATATCAATCCCTGGGCAGTATTTGTGGGTATTTTGGGCGGAGCTTTGACAAACATGTACAACAAACCTGCCGCCACAAAAAGCAACACCTGTTCTTGTTTGGTGATAAACGTAACAGCGCAAGCTGCTATAAAAAACAACCAAAGCAGCCAATTGGTTTTTAATGACGGAAGCGTAAATTTTCCGATGGATTTTTGGGTGAGTTTGTACGAACTCAGGGCAATAATTCCAATCACCGCCGCCCCAATGCCGTAGAAAACCGCCTGCATCCACGGTAAACCGCCATATTGTTTGTAGGCAATGCCCAGCAAAAGCACCATCAGAAAGGAAGGAAGCACAAACGCAACCCCAGTCAGCGTTGCCCCCAAGATACCGTAATGCACGTAGCCCAAATAAATACTCAACTGGGCTGCCAAGGGCCCCGGGGCAAGTTGCGCCAATGCTAAACCGTTTTTGTATTCTTCTTCCGAAATCCATTGGCGTTTTTCCACCAAATCTTTGTGCATGTAACCCACCAACGCCACAGGTCCGCCGAAGCCTGCATAACCGAGTTTCAGAAAGTAGAGTGTTATCTCTTTTAAAGAATATGTATCAGTCATTGCTCTGTGTGGTTTTCAGGCAAAGTTTCACTAAACTGATTCTCCAAAATAGAACAGAATTAACCTTTTGTATATACTTTACTTTTTTGCGCGTTTTTTCTGAAATCGGAAGGGTTTTCGCCCCTGATTTTTTTAAAAATACGCGTAAAGTGGCTTTGGTCAGAGAAACCCGTAAGGTACGCAATCTCGGTCAGGCTGTGATTTGAGGTTTCCAAAAGCTCAATTGCTTTTTCAATTCGAAGCTTTCGGATGTATTCTCCGTAGCTTAGATTTTCAAAATATTTCGAGAATTCACGCGACAAATACGCAGGGTTGATGTCCAATTCTTTGGAGACATCTTTCAAGCTTAACGCCAGATTGGTATCAATTTGATCTTGCAGAATTTCTTTCAGTTCCTTTGCCCAAGCCGGTGTTTTTCTGTTGGCCGTACCGGCAGAGGTCAGTACTTTTTGAAATACATTGACCAATAGATCTTCAAACGGACCCTGAATGTGTTTGACCGCCTGAAGGTAGGTAGCCCAACTGTACAACGCGTCGTAAATCACCATACCCTGAGCCAAAAGCGCGGCATCGTCGGTAAAATTATGGGCAAGGCCGGCCGAAATAGCCCAAAGCCCGGCCGATTGAGCTGCAATTTCGTGTCGGTCCGTATCAGCGCCGCGTATTATCAGCGCCATCGTGTGAACGGCAGGGTCTTCAATACCATACTTTTCAATTAGACTATCAAAGGTGCAGTTTTCGCCAAAATGCGACAGTTCTACATTAGGAATGTCAAAAGGAATGGCGTTCAATTGCTGCGCTTTTGGGATAACCTCATTGAATGGGACATAGAGAAATTCAGCTTCCTTATCAATGAATTTTTTAATGAGCCAAGGGCAGGCAATTCGGTCAATCTTGGGTTTTTCGCGTGTTATCCATTTCATACATCCGATGGCTTCTGAGAAGTTTTCGCAAAAATATTCGATTTAGGCAGTAAAGGTCAATAAAAATCTCAAATCACTGGTTTGAAACTGCTCACTCAATTCTTTGCAAAAAGAAGAAGAGAGAGTCATTTGGAGGAAATCCTTTAGTCTATTGATTGTTAGGGTATTAGACAGGCTTATATCTTTGAAAAAAGTAAAAATATAACAGATAAACTCACTTTTACTTTCAAAATGTATTTTGTATAACTTTAACAATAAAGTTTTGTAATAAACAAATTAAAAACCATTGAAAATTTAAAAATCTACTCAGTACGTATTCTGTGTTATGTACTATAAATACGTCTACTTTAGGGTATTTTTTATAAAAAAAATTAAATATTTTGTTTGGTAATCTCAAAATGACTTTCTAACATTGCAGCGTCAAACAACTCATATCAAAAAAGAATTTTTAGCTTAGTAACGATTTCGTACCCGAGACTTTACACTGAGTACAACTGCTGTCAGCCGATTTGTAAACCACCTGCAAAAAGTCTGAAATTCGAGTAAATGCTTTTATATAAAAATGAAGTAGTCCGGCATCTCGATTATAAACCATCCTACTGTTTAAATTGAATTAATTACTTAGCGCATAGCTTGGACAATCAACCGCAGAAGACGGTGGTTGTCGGGTGCGAATTTGATTGTTCAACTATGCGCTAATAATAATATATAATTTCTATGGATTAAAAACTTTAAATTGTTTAAAAAACCGGCTCGGCGGCAACCGAACCGGCAAAGTTAAACCAAACAAAAGGCTCATTGGCAAATGATTAGGACAATCGTTGGAAGCGATTGTCAGACACTTTATTTTTTAATTTAACCGGTACAAAGTAATGAAAAAAAAACTACTCCTGTGGGGAATAGTCATTTGGATTCCATTTTTCGCACAGTCGCAAAATACACCGACAATAAATGCTACGGTTTCGGGCAAAATAGTTGACCTGAAAACAAGAGAACCTTTGATTGGAGCCGCCGTGCTCATCAAAGGCACCACCAACGGTTCAACGACCAATCCTGAAGGGGCTTTTTTGTTGAAAACAGGGCAAAAACTCCCTTTTACCTTAGTGGTCAGTTTCATTGGATACGAATCCAAAGAGATAATTGTGGAGAAAGATAATGTAGAAATTGCTCTTTCGCCCGACTCAAAACAATTGTCAGAAGTCGTGGTCGTGGGGTATGGCTCTTTGGAGCGCAAAAACCTCATCGGCTCCATTGCCAAAATTGACCCAAGCGAATCTAAAACCATTCAAGCGGGTAGCTTTGATGCCCAATTACAGGGAAAAGTATCGGGCGTACAAATTTCCTCCAGCACGGGTGTTCCCGGCGAAGTGGTTAATATTCGGGTTCGCGGTGCTACTTCCATCAATGCCGACAATGACCCGTTGTACGTAGTGGATGGCGTTTTTATCAATAACAACAGCCTTCAAACCATCGGAACGGGTGGAAAAGCCACCTCCCCTATTGCAGACTTGAACCCCAACGACATTGAAAGTATCGAAGTCCTGAAAGATGCCGAAGCTACGGCGTTGTATGGTTCACGAGGCGCCAACGGTGTTATTTTGATTTCTACCAAACGGGGCAGTTTTGAACAAAAACCGAAGGTAAATTTCAACGCTTCTTACGGACAGGCCAAAGCCACCAAACTGTGGGAGTTGACCACCGGCCCTGAACACGCGCAGTTGGTCAATGAATGGTGGATCAACACGGGAAAAGATACCCCTTCGCTCAATCGGACAGCGGCCAATCGCCCCTTCCGCCCCGTTTCTGAAGGAGGAAGAGGATTGCCCGAAGAACAGCAAACCTACGACCGTTTGAGTGAGTTGTTCCGCACGGCAAAATTGTCTAACTACGACCTGTCATTGGCAGGCGGAACCAAAACGACCAAATACTACATCGGTGGCGGGTATAATAACCAGGAGGCCATCATCAAACCCATTAAATTTCAACGGGCCAGTTTCAAGGTTAACCTAGACCAGAAAGTAAACGATAAAATTCAGGTGGGTGTAAGTAATAGTTTCACTCGTACCTACCGCAACCAAGCCCGCGCCGGCGATGGCCCCGCAGGAGGATTGTTGCAGGCGGCGTTGCATACACCTACGTACCTTTCACCCGTCAATGAGCAGGGTGTATTGGTGGGTCGAGCAGGTTTTGACAACTTGACTTTGCTACTTGATAATTACAACGTCAATTCAACCAGTCTTCGCTACATCGGAAATTTATACACCGATATCGAGCTGTTGCCTAATCTGAAATTCAGAAGCAGTTGGGGAATTGATTACAACAATTATAACGAATCCGAATATTGGAACAACCTGTTGATTTCGGGAAGCCCCAATGGATTGGCTACGTCGTCCATTACGCAGTTTACGACTTGGCTCAACGAACAAACACTGACGTATCGTAAGAAAATCGGAACCCAACATTCCTTTGGTGTTTTGATTGGAAATACGCTGCAAAGCGACCAACAAACCCGTACGTACGCAGAAGGACGCGGTTTTGCCAATAACCAATTTACTCAAATCTCCTCGGCAGCTACTACCGCCGGTACCCAAAGTTGGACAAAGAGCAATTTGGCTTCGTTCTTCGGAAAAGTGGATTACAACTATGCCGGTAAGTATTTGATTGATTTCAGCGTTCGCGCCGACGGTTCATCTCGGTTTGGAAACAATCGCCAATGGGGCTATTTCCCATCGGTAGGTGCCGGCTGGAGAATCAAACAGGAAAGCTTTTTGCGCGATGTCCAATGGCTGAGCGACCTCAAGATTCGGAGTAGCGTAGGAATTACGGGAAATCAAAACGGCATCGGAAACTTTGCTTCACAAGGATTGTGGACAGGTGGGGCATCGTATCAGGGAAGTGCCGGGATTGCACCACAGCAGCTCGGAAACTCCGATTTGCAATGGGAGCGCACGCGTCAATTCAATGTCGGTTTGGATGCTTCGTTGGCAAATTCGCGCGTTTCGGTTGAACTGAATTACTACAACAAATATACTTCCAACGGTTTGTTGCAATTGGCCCTGCCTGCGGCCACCGGTTTCAGCGGCTACTGGTCAAATTCGGCTGAAATCAGCAACAAAGGGGTTGAGTTTGTGTTGAATACAGTCAATATTCGCAAAGGCGGTTTCAACTGGACAACGAGTTTTAACATAGCTCAAAACGTTAATAAAATTGAAAAACTTCCCAATCCGCTGCGTTATGGAAGTCGTGATTTGATTTTGTTGCAACAAGGCACACCGCTCTATTCGTTTTGGGTGTACAAAGAACTGGGCGTAAATCCCGAGACGGGAAATGTGGTTTACGAAGATGTCAACAAAGATGGTCAAATCACCGTTGCTGATCGTCAAATCTTCGGAAGTATCTGGCCAAAATTCTTTGGCGGTTTGACCAACAACTTTACCTACAAAGGCTTTGATGCCAATCTGTTTTTCTCCTTCCAATACGGAAACAAAATCTACAATCATAACCGCTTCTTCGGCGAAGGCGGCGGTGCCCGCGATGCCGCTCGGGTCATTCTTGCCAGCAATAATGACCGTTGGCAAAAGCCCGGCGATATAACCGATACGCCTCGCCCTGACGGGGTTAACGTAAATAACTACCGCGACGGAGGAAGTCGTTGGCTCGAAGACGGTTCCTTCTTACGCCTTCGCTCGCTCAATATAGGCTATACCCTTCCCAAAACAATTACGAAAAGAATTGGAGCAGAATCACTGCGGGTCTATGTATCAGGTACTAACTTATTCCTAATTACCAAGTACACGGGCCTTGATCCTGAATCAAGTGCGAGCAGCGATCAAAACCAGCAGGGAATTGATTTGGGTACGCCCCCCCAGCCTCGCGGTGTGCAGGTTGGAATTAATATCTCTTTGTAATTCAGTTGTTTACAAAAATCAAAAAGTAATGAAACTTACAAATTATATACTGTCGGTATCTTTAGTAACGGTGCTGTCGAGTTGTGATAAATTTTTGGATGTAAAACCCAAAGAATCCATTTCAGACGCAGGTACGATTGTGGATAAGACCTCTGCCGAAACGGCCATCAGAGGAGTTTACAGCGGTTTAGCAAGCGGCGATTATTACGGAACCAGTTTCCAATCCATTGGATATTTGTCGGGTGATAATATTCAGTGGACGGGTTCACAATCGCAGGTGCAGGAGTTCATCAATAAAAAAGTAAACGCCGACAATTCCACCATCAGTGCTGCTTGGATTGCGATTTACCGCACCATCAATCGCGCCAACAATGTGATTGCCAAAGTTGCCACCGTGACCGACCCGCAATTGACGCAGGCACTCAAGGACCAGTACATTGGTGAGGCTTATTTTGTGAGAGCGTTGTCTTATTTTGATTTGGCCCGTACGTGGGGAGGCGTTCCGCTGATTACCAAACCCACTGTGAATCCGACTGATAATGTGGGAATTAAACGCAGCAGCCAGGCCGAAACTTACGCGCAGGTATTGAAAGATTTGGAAGCCGCCGAGCCCCTTCTTACCAATACAGTCGATCGTTTTCGCGCCACCCGCAAAACCGTTTGGGCCTTGCGTTCGCGCTATCATTTGTACCAAAAAGAATGGGCAAAAGCCGAAGAATACGCCGATAAAGTTATTACGGATGCTACTAACTATAAATTGCTGAAACCTTTCAGCGCGTTTTTTGCCAACGATGCCCGAGGTACAGCGGAGTCTATTTTTGAGATTTTTTACAACGGAACCACCGAAGTAAACAGTCACCGGGGACAATGGCAACCGCAAACCAACGGCGGAACGCGCCAATGGGCACCCAATGATGCGTTGGTTGCCTTGCTGAACAATACCTCCATCGGTGGTACTCGCAGTGCATTGGTAGCCAAAGACAACCAAAATCGCTGGTACGGCAACCTCTATTATCGCAATCCTGCCTCCGACCCCTCCTACATACTTCGCACGGCAGAACTGTACCTGATTCGCGCCGAAGCGCGGGCTCAACAGGATAAACTCACTACCGGTTTGGCTGATTTAAACCTCATCCGTGATCGCGCCGGTATTACGGCGAGTACGGCAGCAACGAAAGATGCACTCCTGTTAGCCATTGAAAATGAGCGCCGAGTAGAGTTTGCGCTGGAGCCGCACCGCTGGTATGACATTGTTCGCACGGGAAGGGCTGCTGCCGTTTTCAGCGTAACCGACCCCAATCGCTTGCTGTTGCCCATTCCCGTTCAGCAACTTTTATCGGATAAGTCTTTAGAGCAAAATCCCGGTTATTAGGCGCTTCAGACTTGGAATGTTTTTGAAACATTCCAAGTCTAACCTTCCTCTAGTTTTTTGACGAATAAAACTCAAAACTTACGAAAATGGCAAATCATCTAAACCTCGAAATTAATTCGGACTGGACAAAAACCGAGAAATTACTATTTCGCTTCTTCTCGCTTTATTTCCTCATTCAGGTTCTGCCGCTTGACGGGCGATTTTTCAAAAACCTCTTTTCTATCAATTGGTTGAGTATCTGCTACCGTGACCTATTTTATTTGTCACGGTACTCACCCTCTTTTGTGGGTAATGACAGTTTTATTAACTGGCTTATTGTGGCGATTATCGCCGGTATTGGAAGCGTGATTTGGACGTTGCGCGACAAAGAAGATACTGATTACGACAAGTTGTATTATTGGCTTCGGGTTGCGGTTCGGTATCGTTTGGCGATTGGAGTCATTGCTTACGGATTTATCAAGTTGTTTCCCTTGCAGGCTCCGTTGCCTTCCATCAGTAATCTCAATACCAACTACGGGGATTTTACGGCTTGGAAACTTTTCTCGTTGGGTTTGGGAGTTGTACCTAATTACCAATCTTTCTTGGGAGCGGTCGAAATTGTGGGAGGATTATTACTGCTCAATCGCAAAACCGCCACGATTGGGACGTTGATCATCATTCCATTTACGGGCAACGTGTTCATTTCCAACATCGCTTACGAAGGAGGCGAATACGTGTATAGTTTTTACCTGATTACTCTTGCGCTGTTCATTTTTGCGTACGATGGTCTGCGGTTGTTTACGTTATTTTCCTTGGAACAGCCTGCCGTACCTAACCGCTTTCATCCTCTGTTTTCGGAAAAATGGCAGAAGGCTCGTTTGGCGCTCAAAACCGCTTTTGTTTTCTTTTTTGTGGTGCTATATGGGTATAAAACCTACGCCGGCTACAAAGAAGGCCCCTATCAGTTTCCTACCAAAGCGGGTTTACCCAAAACGGAAGGTGTTTACAATGTCAGTGAGTTTAAGGTCAATAATACCGTCGTTCCTTATTCCAAAACAGATTCTACCCGTTGGCAGGATGTAGTTTTTGAAAAATGGAACACAATCAGTATTCGCTCCAATCGTCCCGTTAAACTGGATTTAACCAATACGGAAGAAATTCACGGAAACGACGCTGACCGTGATTATGAGTTTGCCGGTTCGCAGGGACGGCATTACTACAGCTACGAAGTAGATGCGGCAAAAAAGACGCTGTCGCTCAAAAATCGCAATGGTAACTACGCCGGCGAGACACTTAACTTAGACTTTACTCAACTTAATGATTCAACGATTGTGCTGAACGGAATCAACGAGCGCAAAGATTCCGTGTACGCTGTTTTGAACAAAATCAACAAGAAATACCTGACGTTTGAGGCTCAAAAAACGGGGCGTCGGCGTGGTCTAAAACTCTAACTTCTACCTTCAAAAACGTTTCAGACAATGGCTAAGGCATTAAGAATCACCTCCGAACAAATTGATTTAGGGCTGGGAGTAACGTCTCGCGTATCACAACCTAAATCTGTTGAACCTTTTCCCCAACACAACGAGCCAACACTCTCTCAGTCAACTTGGAAACCGTGGCAGAAAATCCTGTTCAGGATTGTGTTTGTCTTCTTTGTGAGCATGTCGCTTCCCAATAATTTAGATTGGTACAAAGAGCTGTTCAACTTTGATTGGCTGCACCTGCATTACCGTGATTTATACGATGTTGCACGGTTTGGTTCCGGATTGAATTTTTTCGGGAATACCATTTTCGGCAGCAATTTGAATGGCTATGCCGTTTGGATTATCACGCTGGTTTTTGCCATTGTAGGGGGACTGGCTTGGACTGCAATTGCCAATTTTCTTAAAAAAGATTGCTCCGAATACAACCTGTTGTATTACTGGCTAAAGGTCGTTGTTCGCTATCGTGCAGGGATTGGTATCATCGGCTTTGGATTTACCAAACTCACTCCAACGCAACTCCCCTACCCTTCCTGGGGCGTTTTGAATTCCAATTTTGGTGATTTGACTTTGCAAAAAATCTATTGGCTTTCCATCGGGATTGTGCCTTGGTATGAGGTATTTACGGGTGTGGTGGAAGTATTCGCCGGGGCTTTGCTGTTCTTTCGGGCTACTACATTTTGGGGTGCTATATTGCTGTTTGGTGCCTTGGCTGACATCGTGTATGTCAACTTTTCCTACGACGGCGGCGTACACGTGTACAGCTCGTATTTTGTGCTGTTTTCGGCATTTTTGTTAGTAGATTATATTCCAAAACTGTACAATTTGTTGATTTTGGAGAAGCCGACGTTGCCTTTTACTTCCTACCCTGTATTTATCGAAGCTTGGCAACGGATTGCCCGTATTTCCCTTAAAACGGGTACAATTGTCCTTTTTTTACCCGTTTTTCTGTATTTGGCCGTTGTCAATTTTCTGTATGATCCGTACAAACAACCCGCGTTGAAGGGTATTTCTGAACTGCGCGGAAACTATAACGTGACGGAGTTTAGGCTAAACAATCAGGTCATTCCCTTTTCTCCTTTGGATTCTCTCCGTTGGCAACAGGCAACTTTTGAAAAATGGACTACGCTTACGTTTAAAGTCAACAAACCCGTCGAATTGGACTTGTCAAACGGCGGCGGGGCTTCCATGCGCGACATCAACCGGACGTTTGAATTAACGGGGGTCGCCGGCGGACAACGGGTATTTTATTACGAAGCCGATACGGTCAACAAAGTCCTGTATTTGCAGGATAAAAATCGGGGAAATCGTCAGGAGGGACGTGAGTTTTTGGGAAACCGGAATGACTTTGGCGGTGATGGACGCACCAATGCAGCTGCTAAAAAGAAGGGTGATAAACCCAAGGTTGATAACTGGATTCCTAAAGAAGCATTGGCTAATATTGGTCTGGAAGATTCAAAAATTGAGCCAATTGCCCGTTCAACCCGTCGTACAAAGGGAATTGAGGCCGAAACGCGTCCCACCAAACGCAGTCGGATGATTCTGAAATATGACGTTGTAAATGGAGGTGCGCGCGTGATTTTATCCGGAATCAACGAAAACAAAGATTCCATTCGAGTGGTCTTAGACCGCTATGACAAAAAATACGCGTTGTCGAGAAGTACGCTTGAAGCGGGGAAATACAATTAGTAGATTTTATTACCACACCATTTCTTTATAAACTTACTTTTTGTTCTTAAATTACCTATCCATTAACAAAATAGAACGTTTTAGAAAAGTAAAATCAGAATGCAAAAACCAATTGGAATTACATCAAAGTTGCTTTTTCAACTCCCAATCCTGATTTCAGTGTTGGGAGTTTTCTATGAAAAAAACTCGGGTACTGGTTCAGATACCCCCCCTTTATCCGCTTCTTTTTTTCAGCAATCCCTACCGCCCGTTAGTGGGTTCAACAGCTTTTCTGACACTACTCTCCTCCCCTCTTCTTTTGGTTTTGGGCGGCCGGCTACGCAAGCAGAGATTGATAAACTGGACATTGATGTTCGTCCCGATGGCAAAGGATTACCGACCGGTTCGGGGATTTCATCTAGGGGGAAACTTATTTTCGATGCAAAATGCGTGGCTTGTCACGGAGCAGGCGGAATCGGTGGCCCCAATGGTTCTTTAGTCACAACTACTGCAGATGCCAAGGAAAAACGCCCGGAAAAAACGATTGGCAATTATTGGCCGTACGCTACGACGGTATTCGACTACATTCGTCGGGCTATGCCTTTCAATGCACCAGGTTCGTTGACCAACGAAGAAGTGTATCATTTGACAGCTTATCTGTTGAATGCCAATAAATTAATTGATGAGAAAACCGTAATTGATGCGAAGTCACTGCCCAAAGTAGTGATGCCCGCTCAAAAATTGTTTATACCTGACGACCGCAAAGGAGGACCCGAAGTAAAATGAAAAATAAACTCATTCAGATAAGTCAGTTTACGGAGAAAATCTCCCGGCGTAAACTTCTCGGCGGTGCGGCTACCGCAGCCGTGGCCATTGTTCAAACGGCCAACGGACAAACCATTCAAAAAGCAATCCCGCAGGCGGCTTTGGCCGATGATGACCCTACCAAAAAAATGGGCATTCCTCCGGGAGAAATCGGTACGCGCTCGTCGTTTGAAAAGTTACTGAAAGACCCATCTCCAACTTCTTCGCGGTCGCCGTTGCAGGATATTTACGGAATGATTACGCCCTCCGATTTGCATTTTGAACGCAATCACGGCGGTGTTCCGGCCATTGATCCCAACAAACACGAACTGCTCATTCACGGATTGGTAGAAAAACCGCTTATTTTCAAAGTAGCTGATCTAAAACGGTTTCCGTCGGTGTCAAGGATTGCCTTTCTGGAGTGTTCGGGCAATTTTCGTTCGGGTAAAGAAACCCTCCGACCGCAGGATATTTGCGGCTTGACCAGTCAAAGCGAATGGACAGGTGTAAAATTGTCAACCATTTTCAGGGAAGTAGGTGTTAAACCCAACGCCACTTGGTTTTTGGCCGAAGGCGGGGACGCGGCCGTCATGACCCGCAGCATTCCCGTCAAAAAAGGCTGGGACGACGCCATACTTGCCTATGCTCAAAATGGAGAAGCGCTTCGTCCTGAACAAGGCTATCCGGTACGATTATTTTTACCCGGTTGGGAAGGAAACACGAGTGTGAAATGGCTGCGACGATTGGAACTTTCCGATCAACCTTATATGACCCGCGAAGAAACTTCCAAATACACCGAAGGAGTAAATGGAAAAGTCAGACAATTCAGCTTCGACATCGATGCCCGTTCTATCATCACCTATCCCTCTTACCCCCAACGCGTCGAAAAAGGCTGGATTGAGATTCGGGGCATTGCGTGGAGTGGCCGCGGCAAAGTAGTGAAAGTGGAAGTGAGTACGGATGCTGGTAAATCGTGGCAAAACGCCCACCTGCAGGACCCTATTCTGGACAAAGCGCACACGGCTTTTCGATATTTGTGGCAATGGAAAGGCGAAGAAACCGAAATCCTGAGTCGAGTAACGGACGAAACGGGCTACGTTCAGCCAACGTTAAAACAATTGGTAGAGGCACGCGGCGAAACCGGAGGTTATCATTTCAATCCTATTACGGCTTGGCAAATCAAACGAGACGGTTCGGTTTTGTTCAAGCCGGAAACTTTTCGATAATTTTTCTAAGGCTTTTGTAATCAACCAATTACCTTAAAAGCCTAATTGTAACTATGAGCAAAACAGAGTACGATGCCATCGTTGTAGGCTCAGGTCCCAACGGTCTGTCGGCGGCTATTACCCTGCAAAAGTCAGGTCTTCATGTACTGTTGGTGGAAGGCAAATCTACCATCGGAGGAGGGTTACGAACGGCCGAATTGACTTTGCCCGGTTTTAAACATGATATTTGTTCGGCCATCCATCCCATGGCGGTGGCCTCTCCTTTTTTCAATTCCTTGCCCTTAGAAGAACACAGTTTGGAGTATATTCAGCCTCCCATTGCTTTAGCCCATCCTTACGATAACGGTACCTCTGCTATCCTGACCCATTCCATCGAAGAAACAGCTTCGTTGTTGGGAATAGACAAAGAAAATTATCTTTCATTGATTGGTCCGATTAAGGAAAATTTTCACTCGCTGATTCCTGAAATTTTAGGCCCGTTGCACATTCCCAAAAGACCGATTGAACTGGCTCAATTTGGACTGAATGCCTTGCAGCCGGCCACTTGGATTTCCAAACGGTTTCGTACTTCCGTTGCCAAAGGTTTGTGGGCAGGGATGGCGGCTCACTCGATTTTGCCACTCAATAAACTGACCACTTCAGCGATTGGATTGGTACTTTTAGCGGCAGGGCATAGTAGAGGTTGGCCCATTCCGAAGGGTGGTTCTCAGCAGATTGCCAATGCTTTGGCGAGTTATTTTACCTCTCTTGGCGGAAAAATAGAAACCAGCTTCAATGTTGAATCGCTGGCGCAGTTGCCGTCTTCCAAAGCGGTGTTGTTTGATATTACGCCCCGACAATTGCTCAAAATAGCCGGACATCGTTTTTCCTCCATCTACAAATGGCAACTCGAAAAATACCGCTACGGGATGGGAGTTTTCAAGGTAGATTGGGTCATTGAAGGCGAAGTGCCTTTTACTTCTCCCAATTGTCGACAAGCCGGAACTCTGCATTTGGGAAATACTTTTGAGGAAATAACTGCTGCTCAACAGACAACCTGGAACGGCCGTTCTCCCGAAAAACCGTTTGTATTACTGGCGCAACAAAGCCTGTTTGATTCGACCCGTTCTCCAACAAAAGATAAAAATGTGGTTTGGGGTTATTGCCATGTACCCAACGGCTCCACCAAAGACATGACGGAAGCCATTGAACGTCAGGTTGAACGATTTGCGCCCGGTTTTAGGGAACGGATTTTGGCCAAACATACGTTCAATACACTTCAACTGGAAGAGCACAACCCTAATTACGTCGGCGGTGATATCAACGGAGGTGTCATTGATTTGGCACAATTGTATACCCGGCCGGCATTGAGGTGGTCACCGTATCGAACTTCGGCTAAGGGACTGTATATTTGCTCTTCTTCTACGCCACCGGGGAGCGGTGTTCACGGAATGTGCGGATACCATGCGGCAAAACGGGCACTGAAAGATATTTTTAACATCAAATTATAACCAATTCCTTCATCAACATGAAAAAATGTATTTACTTTACACTTGCCTTATTTCTAAGTGCTTCCATTGGATTTTGCCAAACCCCAATCAGAATTAACGAAAAATCTCCAACCCGACACGGTCCTGAAAAAGGCTCCCTCATCATCATTGGCGGAGGAACGGTTACTCCCGAAATTTGGAGCAAATTTGTAGAATTAGCAGGTGGAAAAGACAAAGCCAAACTGGTGGTGGTAACGGCTGCGGCAGGTGATACGGCCGCTTTGGATAGGCCGGCGGTAGAATCTTTGAAAAAAAATACGGGTGTAGCTCAGGTAACCCTTCTGCACACCAAAAGCCTCAAAGAAGCTAATAGTGAGGCTTTTGTGGCACCGCTCCGCGAAGCGACGGGCGTATTTTTTGTGGGCGGTCGTCAGTGGCGCATTGCTGATTCGTATTTGAATACCCTTACCCACCAAGCATTTCAAGAAGTGCTGGACCGTGGCGGGGTGATTGCCGGTTCGTCGGCGGGGGCCAGTATTCAAGGCTCTTTTCTATGGCGCGGAGATACCAAAGGTCCTCACATTTTGGTTGGTGATCATACCCAAGGACTGGGTTTTTTGAAAAATTCAGCCATTGACCAGCATTTGCTTCGCCGAAATCGGGAGTTTGATTTGGTGGAATTTATCAAACAATCCCCTGATTTAATTGGAATTGGATTGGATGAATCTACCTCGGTGGTGGTTCAAAAAGACTCATTGGAAGTACTTGGGAAATCGTACGTTGCGATTTATGATTACAATACCATTATTGGAAACGGTAATAAACATACGCTCAATAATCAGGAAGTAAATACAGCCTCCAATGGTCCGTTCTTCTTCCTGAGTAATGGTCAGAAATATGACCTTCGTAACCGTAAAGTGATTCAGGAAACACGTCGTCAATCCGTACAAACCGGGAATCGATAGGTTTTGAAAAGGGTAGGGGAGGAGCCTTTAAAAATTTAGGGTGAGTTGTTGTCCTTCGGTGGGGTGGCCATCTTCCAGATTGTGCAGCGAAACACCCAGCAGGCGGACAGGTTTTTCCAAAGGAAAATTTTCTTCCAGTAATTCAAACGTAATTTTTTCAAACAACACTTTTTCTCGAATCGGTAAAAAAGCGGAACGACTGCGAGTAATGGTTTGAAAATCGTTAAACTTGATTTTAAGCGTAACGGTGCGCCCGTATATTTGGGTACGGGTACACCATTTCCAAACGTCTTCAATGAGTGGGAGTATCCCTCTTTCCATTTCGGCCAACGTTTCCAAATCCTGTTCAAACGTATTTTCGGAGCCAACAGATTTACGAATGCGGTCAGATTCTACGGGACGGTCATCTATGCCTCGGGCAATGTTGTAGTAATAGCTCCCTATTTTCCCAAAATGAGTGCGAAGAAAAACCTCAGTTTTCGATTTAAGGTCTTCGCCCGTCAGAATACCCATTTTGTTCATCTTTTCACTCGTGACTCGCCCTACTCCGTGAAATCGCTCTACGGGTAAAGTAGCTACAAAAGTTTCGCCTTCGTTGGGTTGAATGACATAAATTCCATTGGGTTTACGGAAATCAGACGCCAATTTAGCCAGAAACTTGTTATACGATACCCCCGCTGAAGCCGTTAATTGCGTAGTTTCAAAAATGCGTTGTTTGATTTCGTGGGCGATGTGCGTGGCAGAGCGGATTCCTTTCAGATTTTCTGTTACGTCCAAATAGGCTTCATCCAAAGAAAGCGGTTCAATCAGAAGAGTATAGTCGGCAAAAATGCTTTTTAGTTGTTGAGAAACGTATTTGTAAGCTTCAAAACGAGGTTTTACAAACACCAAATGAGGACATTTACGGATGGCAATTTTAGAAGCCATGGCTGAACGAACTCCGAATTTTCGCGCTTCATAACTTGCTGCCGCAACCACACCTCGGTCTGAACTTCCCCCTACGGCCACAGGCTTTCCACGCAGGTCTGGATTATCACGCTGCTCAATAGACGCATAAAAAGCGTCCATATCAATATGAATAATCTTTCGGTTCATTTTGGAGAAAAACCATAAGTGCAAGTTTTGCACTTATGTGATAATCAATTTGTTTTCAGAAAGTTAACTCTATTTTTGTTTGAAAAACGAAAAGTTTGTACAAACGTAGGCGGGCTGATTTTTCAACTCATTGTAAAAGAAAAAATTCATAAGTGCAAAACTTGCACTTATGAATTAAAGTGTTGATTTTCAGTAAATTAAATATATTTTTTTAACTCTTTTACCTTTTGCACGATAACAGCGTAATCGCTTTTAGTGGACACATTAGTGACCAACCGGGCTATTTCTTTTTTCAGCTGTGCGCCTTCGTTTAAGAAGGGTGAAGGCAAGTTAGAAGCTGGTTCGGAGAGCACTTCAAGTGATTGAATGGAGCCGGCAGCAATGTCTTCTCTTTTGGCCAAATCCTGAACGGCAGTTCGACTCAAATTGGTAGCTCCTGCTAAAACCTGTTGCTGCAATTCAGGGGCGAATTTGGAGACGCCTGCGGCAAAATTTCCGTCGTTTTTTATGGTTCGCTGACTTACCTGAAATTCATCCGCCAATTGTTTCGACAAATCAATACTGCTTGCTTCCCGGTCGTATTTTCCCTGCCCGCCTTTTTCGCGGTTGTATCTTAAACCTCTGAAATAAGACATTTGCTCGGGAGTTAGATTTCGCCGTCCCAATTGAAAGTCAATCATGTAATCTTTGACTTTCTCAATATCCTCAAATTTCAGAAGGGCAATCTTATAGTCGATGTTGTACTGTTCACAAATTTTGTGGCGATTGTGGCCATCAATCAGTACGTACACCGTTTCCTCACCGTCTCCTAATCCTGCAATCTGATTTGTGGTTTCCCACACGGTCAGCGGGTCTTTACAGCCTTGTTTGAGTAAATTGGCTTCGAGGGTTTTGTATTCTTCGGCAGTTAGCGGGGTAATGAATTGTCGAAGTTCTTCACTGATAATAATCTGTTTTTTGATTTTTTCGATTTCGGAAAACGAGGAGGTGGGGAGCTGCGAACTTACTTTTTTCATACCCGCCATAAAATCCTTTGCCATACTTTTTTGAAGTTAGAGGGTGATAAGTTCTTTTGCCAAGTCCAGATACTGATTTGCTGAAAGGGATTTGGGAGAATAATCAAACAAATCTTTTTTAGCGACTTGCGACTGTTTGATGGTCGTGGACATTTCGATTTGGGAGTCAAAAATCTTAAAATGTCCATACACTTCTCGAATGTGGTCAATCATGTTACGATGAATACTTTGCTTTTTGTGAACCATCGTAAAAAAGATACCGCGAACACGCAGGGAATAATTCAAATGTTCTCTGATTTCAAGAATGCGATTAAAAAGGTTTTCTACGCCGTGATACGCGGATGCTTCGGGCTGAATAGGGATGAGGCACTCGTGCGAAGCCACTAACGAACACGTAGTAAGCACATTAAGCGCCGGTGGACAGTCAATAAGTATAAAATCGTAATTTTCAAGAAAGGGGGACAACTTATTGAAAAGCCTTTTTTCGCTGCCAATGGAATTAACCAGTTCTAACTCACGATACGCCATTTGAATGTCGGAAGGGGAGAGGTGGAGCAAAGGCTCTATTTCCAAAATAGGAAGCGGCCGTTTGTCCAATAATGAATCAATGACCTGTTCTTCGGGCTGATGAACCCCAAAACATTGCGATAAATTACCCTGCGAATCCATATCAATCATCAGTACCCGATTTCCGAGCAAACTAAGGGCTTTTCCCAAATTGATGGTAGACGTGGTTTTTCCCACCCCGCCTTTGTGATTGACAATGGAAATCACCCGTGCTTTGCTGAATAGTTCCTCGGTAAACCCGTAATCTCGAAGTATCGGCAGTAACTTTGCCAAATGTTTTTCATTGAGTTTGATAAGTCCGCCCTGGGCTTTATACAGCGTTTTTGAAGGTAGTCCTGCTTCCTTTTCAATCTGAGAATGATTGAGCGCAGGTTTCATTTGCAGGAAACGAAAAACTATTTCTTGTGTAATCATCGAGGCTTAGATTTTAGCTCGACAAAAATAGATACAAATCTATCATTATTTAAATTTTTAGATAAACTTTTATCTAAAAATCATCGACTAAAAACGAATTGAAAGGGTAGGAGGGAGTGCAGTCTTTTGCGAGAGAATCAAATTTTAGGAGACCACGTAGCAGAGAAATAACTGCTGACACCTGCTGACAAAAAAAGGAGTAGGAAAGCAAAACCTTCCTACTCTCCTACATTCCTAAACCCTTAACCTTAGAAAAATTTTTATCCATTATTCGTGTCTGTCTTTTTCGAGCCTGTTTTACTTCCCTGTTCAGGCAATGATTCAATACGTTTTTTATTACTATAACTTAACCTAAACGTAGTTGCTTCCTTTTTGTGTTTCTATAAGATGTCAGTCAAAAAACGAATTCGATTAATAAAAAGACATGACTATTTGATACGGTCTGCATTAAACTTTAAACGGCGAAATAAATCGTTACGTTCTTGACTGTCAAGTCCTTTCAATGGATCAGATTGAGTAGTATGGGCCATATAGAACATGGCAGCAGATACTGCTAAACCTACTAACCCTGTAATACTCACCAATATTAAAATTTCCATGACTTATACTATTTTATATTTTTTGCTCAACTACCATGATACAAAGATGACTCTCTTTCCACTTAATTGTGTTACACATTTAACTCAAAGAATTACATCATTCCCACTTTTGCCAAATCAAAAATGAATAAAGCGATGAAATGATATAAACAAAACCCCATTGAGGCTGAACGCCAATGTTGACATTGACACGCGCCTGTGCTCCGGTAGTTTGTAAGAGATTCTTGTTTAGCAAGAGCATAACAACAAGAATCGATATTTTCATTTTACAATTGTATTTAAAAATTATCGGTTGATAACACGACTTGGGTACCCGGAGATTGAGTACTCGGATCGTCTTCGGCGGTAATAAATAGTTTGGTAGGTTTAAATGAAGATACTGACTCAAAAGACGCTTTTAATTGCCTTGACAGAATACCCGTTGAGCTTTTTATTTGCCCAATATTTTTAGTTATATCCTGATCGGTAACCATCCAAATTACGTACGTTTGTTTTGATGGCTGTAGTCGTTGGACTTCCGCTAAATCGAATAAGTGAATTTGAATAACGTAGTTTTTATTTCTGTCATGATTTATATTTACATAACCTCGCGCTGCAGGAACGACGGGGGATGTTAAAAAGTTGATTTTTTTAGAACAGGACGCAAGTGATAATAGCACTAAAAGTGTTAGAACAGTCAGTATGTTATTTTTTAGTATTGTTTTCATTGGTTAAGTTTTTAAATATTTTTTTTAATTTATTTGTGGAAAAAACTAAACAAAAAAGCCATTTCACATTGCTACGAAATGGCTTTTTTGTTTTTTAATCAGCTTCCATGCGAAGATTTGGCAGCCATTTTAAAGATTAAACTTCGGCTTTTTAAAATCTGAATCCAACTGTCGCCTGTAACCAAGTGTTTTTGTAACGTGGAGTGGTAGAAGTTCCATTTCCGTTATTGTTCATACTGTCCCATCCCGCTCTGGCACCGATGACAAGATGGCTTACGTTGATATTGACACCGCCAATAAAGCATAATGTATTTTTACGGATATTCTCATTCTCAAACTCATTCTCCTGCAGAATCGTCGTAGCTCCATTGGCAAACACATCTTTTTGTTTCAAAAGATACGAAAATTGAGGGCCGACTAAGAGCGTTAAAAAACTGACGGGTTTTATGGCAAGAAACAGGGGAACATCAATATAATTGGTGGTACGGGTAAAATCATAGGAGCTGCCCAGTATTGTACCAGTTGCCTGAAATCCTTTTTGAGAAAACAATACTTCGGGTTGGATACCCACGTATTTGCCAAGTGGAATACCCAGAAATACACCCGCAGCTAAACCAACTTTGGCATTTGCGTTAAATTGATCTCCTTTTGAATCATAGACATTTGAGTAATTAATTCCTGCCTTAATTCCGACCTGAATCTTTTCCCGTCCATCATCCGAACTTCCCTGTGCGTGGCTAATCGTGAAGGCTGATGCAATGATTAGCAGTAATAAAAGTAAATTTTTCATTGTCTTGGTGGTTAATACTTTGTTTTCAATTTTATTTTAACTATTTGAAATAGAGGCTAATTGGTATTTTTAACTACCAAATCTTTAAATGCTTTACCAAGCTCGTCCATATCGTGACTAAACTCCGTCTTGAACATTTTCCATCTTTCTTTTCCGTCTACTTTATAGTCATCCATTCTTAGTTTCATGTCGTTGTTCTTTTGCTTGAGTTCAGCAATTTTTTTCCGATAATCGACTTTAGCTTCTTCTTTTTCGTTTTCTATTTTAGTACTAAACTCCGTTATTTTTAAGTCGTTTTCCGCTATTTTTTCTGCTATTTCTTTCCGATAAGTGACTACCTCATCCAAGTATTCTTTGTTCGCTTTATCTAAGTCCTCATTGGCTTTTGTTACATTATCCTGAGCCACTTTTACCTTTTGAGAGGGCTTCATGCAGCCTGTTAAAATTCCACCTATTGTAAAGGCAAAGATTGTCAATGTTAAGATTGATTTTTTCATTTTTTTTCTTTATTAATTTAAATTCAAGATTTAATGTGGTGCAGTACCTACATACAAATTTTGCACTATTAAAACTGTAAAGTATTATACATTTATAAGGGATTTTTATACATGTCACACATTTTTAAACGCCATTTTCCACAGAAATTAACGATTAATTTTAGGTTAACCCATTGTCAAATACCCCAATAAATACGCAACTACCATTAAGTCAATTCCTACGAGAACGATTGAAAAAATAATAGTTTTTATATGTACTTTACGAGATGATTCCTCATCTTTGATACTTTCTTTTTCAATTTCTCTCATACTATCTTTGTGTTTCACTCTATACTCAATTGTGAGTTGATCTAAGAATCATTCGTACTTGGAGAAAAAGTGTTTGTATTTGTTGAAATGAAGCCAATACCCGCAGTAACCGGTCATCAGTTGAAGAAAGATGCTTTTTACAGAAAAAATCTAACGCATTGAAAAATAATCTCTTACGAAAGCGTGTTTTTGATTTTCCGTCATTTTATCAGATGGCTTCACTTTGATGATTATCTTATCAAAATGATGATCAGCTTCCAAAATATTAGCCAGCTCAGTTTTGGCATTGGTAGGTCCAAAGAGCAGCACTTCTTCGTAATTTCTGATTACTTCACCCAATTTTTTGTAATATTCTGACTGCTGATGTTGCTCTTTATTATGCATCAGGTTTTCACTCTTACTTAGCGTAAACTCTTTTTCCTGATGATTAAATTTTGATTCAATAATAGTAGTTTGAATGGGGTCGGGGGTAAGTTCCATTAAATGGGCGCTTTCCGAATCCATCCAAATGCCTATTTTTTTTGAGTTTGTCATGATTGTAATAAGTTTTCAATGATGTAAATAAGTCGTGTAAAGAAGGGAGAAATGCTCTCTCCTTCTTTTATCAATCCACGAATACATAGTCCTTTTTAATACACAATTTTGTCGCCTACTCCCAAGGTTTCCTTGGCGGTTTCTATCTGTGCGGCTGTACCATGCGCTAAAAGTATGAATTTGCCGGCTTTAATGTCGGTTTCATATTCCAAAATACTGTCTTTCGGAACTCCTAAACTTACTAAAGCGGCCCCAAGCACACTCAGTCCTCCGACGGCTACCGCTCCTTCCAATGCTCCCACCAATGACGTCACAAAAGGGCCTGCAATCAGTAAAGGCCCTATTCCAGGAATAAGAAAAAAGGCAGAACCAAACAGCAATCCCCACAGCCCGCCCCAGAAAGCTCCAATACCACCCCATTTTTGCATTCGGTCGCCCATGTTGTAGTACCCAACTACATTCTCGTCGGTGTGGTAATCCTGCCCTACGATAGAAAGCTGTTTCATGTCATAACCGCTTTTCTGTAATTCTCTGATTGCCATTTCTGCTTCTTCGTGCGTGTCGTAGAGCGCAACCATTGCATTTTCTTTGTCCATCGAATTTTTTTTAAGGTGTGTTTTTAAGTAACGATTGTATATATATGACGAAGAAATCAGTTCAGGTATCTTCTCAATACCCAAGCAGTTGTCTCGTGTTGTTCAATGATTTTGGTCAGAAAATCGGTGGTGCCAGCGTCTTTATTTTTTTCGTTACATACCTCGATATCTTTCCTTAGTTGTACAATCACTGATTCATAATCGCCCAACAATTCTTTCATCATTTCTTTTTGGGTAGGATACTTACCGGGAGATTCTTTGATGGTGGACAGTTCGGCAAATTCTTGCATCGTACCTATTGTTTTACCTCCTAATTTATTAATTCTCTCCGCTACTAAATCAATGGTTTCTTCCAGTTCAGTGTACTGACTTTGAAATAATTTATGGAGCTCCATAAAACTTTCTCCCGATACATTCCAATGAAATTTTCTTGTTTTGACATACAAAGTCATTTCATTGGATAAAATCGCCGAAAGCAACGTAATGCTTTTATGAAGGTGCTTTTCTGTAATACCAATTTCAGGTTTCATACTTCCGTTCGTTAATAGCGGCTCGGTGTTTGTTTTCAAGTTATTTGACATTTTTAACGGTTAAATCTTTAAAAGCTTGACCCAGTTCGTCCATATCATGATTGAACTCTGTTTTGAATGTTTCCCAATTTTCTTTTCCTTCAACTTTATAATCGTCCAGCTTCTTTTGCATATCATTATTTTTTTTCTCCAACTTATCTACTTGCTTTTGATAATCATCTTTGAATTCTTTCCTCTTAAATGCTATCTGGGTTTTAAACTCAGCGATTTTTTTATCATTTTCGGCGATTTTTTCAGCCGTTTCTTTTTTATAGTTTTCTACATCAATAAGGTATTCTTCCTTTGCTTCTTTCAAATCTACTTTGGCTTCCATCACCTCAATTTTAGCCTCATCTACTTTTTTTTCGGAGCTATTACAGCTTGTTACCAGTGAAAGAGCAATAAAGGCAAAGGCAGCCAATCCGATAATTGATTTTTTCATTTCAGTTATTAGTGATTATGATGAAATAAATATTAGACTGGCGCATGCGCGTGGGAGGATGGAGCGAATGAAAGTTCTAAAATTATGTAAAGCACAAGCAACGACCATGACAGTATCTCTAAATTCAGTACT
>Ga0247843_1003178_pt1 | contig 27643 bp, 21 predicted proteins | sample LaCruzMarch2017__FD_192420 | JGI IMG/M metagenome (GOLD analysis project Ga0247843, IMG submission 192420) | Freshwater microbial communities from meromictic Lake La Cruz, Castile-La Mancha, Spain - LaCruzMarch2017_8m | ecosystem: Environmental > Aquatic > Freshwater > Lake | place: Spain... | reverse complement strand
CTGCGGCCCGTCGCCCTACCGGTCTGCCCGGCCCTGGCGCCCAGGCAGTGGTGGCAGGAGCGGGGCCTGATGGCGGTGGCGGAGCAGCCGACCCTGCGCGAGCGGCTGTGGCTCCTGCTGCCGGATGACCTGGAGCTGCCCCAGGCAGCGCAGGCCACGCTGCGATTGATCCGCAGGCGGGTGTCCCGGGCGGCGGCCCGTGGGGACGAGGCGCTGCTGGAGGCAGGCAGGGCAGCAGGCCTGGTGGAGCTGGTGGGGGATGGGGAGGCGGCGTGAATCGCCTTCCCGCCAGCTACGGGTAATCAGCGGGGCCTCAGCTCAGCCCCACATAGACCGGCTTGAACCACTGCATCCGCCGCCTCTGGCGCTTTTCGCCATGGAGGATGGTGTGCCAATGGCCACGGCGCCAATGGGGGCGGCGCGAGGCGCTGCTGCTGCTGCTACCGGCAGGGTCACCTGCTGCTGGAACCCTGGGGGTGCGATCGAGCCGGAAGTCCTTGCCGATCCATACCGGGCCTTGGGGTCTCACGGCACCGGTGTCGACCGCACTGCCAGCCGAGAAACCCCTGCCGCTCGGCACCTTGGCCGCCGGGCCGGTGCTGAGCAGTTCCGGCTGGTAGAGCTCAACCAGCAGGGCGTTGATCGCCAGGCCCTCCATGCGCTGGTTGGTGCTCTGCACTGCCTGCTCATCCCACTGCCAGGCCGGATGGCTCAAGTCCTCCTCCGTGGGGTTGCGCTCGCCGATCTGCTGGAAGGAGTGGCGGGTGAGGTAGCTGCTGCCATCGAGGGCCAGGCCCACGCAGCTGATGCCGCTGATCCGCTGGGCCTGGGGCGGTAGCCAGTCGGCCATCGCCCGCAGGTCGGCCACGATCACCACCGGGATCTGCACCCCGTCTTCTGTGAACAGGGCGCCATCGGGAAGCATCAGCCGGAAGCAGGGCAGCACCTGCGGCAGCTCCTCATCGAGGTGGGGTGAGGGGGTGCGGCGGAAGGCCTCCGCCAACTCCGGCGCCAGAAAGCGGGGTGGTGCCTCCACGATCCGCGCCCAGCGGCAGGTGTTGGCGGCCCAGAAGCCGATCGGATCGTTCATCTCATCCATCACCTGCAGACCCGCCTCGATCAGGGCGGCATAGGCCAGGTGATTGGCCCAGTGCTGAAAACCCCGCGGCGAGCGGTAGCGGTGCTGCTCCTGCTGGATGTACGGGTCCTGGCGGCGCAGTTCGGTGATCACCGTGCCGATCGGCGGCAGTTCTGCCTGGCTGGCGCGGATCGATTCGGGCGTCAGCCGGCTCATCAGCGCAGAACAGCGTGACCAATCCTCGCCGGATGGCGGATGCTGGGAGCACTGCCCAGGGTGAAGCACCAGCGTGTCTCAGTTCCACATCACCACCCAGGACGACCTGCCCGGGCCGGATGGGGATGAGCCCTACACGCTGTTCGTGAATCAGACCGAGTACGGCAACGCCCGCTTCCTGCGCACCAACGTGCTCTCGGCCCGACCCGACCTCAAGAAGTACACGGCCCTGCGGTTCAGACAGGAGGTCAAGCGCCATGCCGATGCCGCCGGCCCTGGCGAGGACGTGGTGCTGGTGTTCATGGAAGCCCTGGAGCTCGATCCGCCGCTGAACCTGGTCTGCAGCGACTTTCATCTGCAGATGGAGGGCTACCCGATCGAGCAGGGAGCGGAGATTGAGATCCCGCTGCTGCCGCCAGGCCATCGAAGACCATAAAAGTGGGGTCGGATGACATCCCGGAGGCTTGCGCGCCTTCTGATTGGCTCAAGAACACTGCGGGCTTGCAACTCAATCGTTCTCACGTGATGCCATATTTAGCCAAAAAGCGATAGACATCTCGACCTTCTCCCTTTTTGCTTCCGTGCAGCGGGCAGCGCGCTGCGTATACAATTCCGCCTTGACATCATCGAGATGGACTTCAATACCGTTTGCGCCAAGAAACATCACAGCAGTAGAAAGTGCTGTTCGCTTCATGCCGTCGAGATACCCGTGACATTTAGCCACAGCAACTAGAAGGTGCGCGCTTAGGATAAACAGGTCAGATTCGTTGCCATAGGCCCAAAGGTTGCGTGGTGAGGCTATGGCAGCTTCAAGAGCATTGGCATCACGAATACCAGGAAGTCCACCATGTGTACGCAAAGCTCGTGAGTGAGCTTCGTCAACCCACTCGCGGAGCAACCAGGTTGGCTCCTCACCCATCAGCCAGGCGACGGAGCGCCTCTGAGTTCTCTAAGTAAAGGCGGTCCAAGGCAGCAAAGGCGCCTGCCTGCCCAGGGGGTTTCCTGCCTTTGTTCTTGAGGACTGTTGTGATTTTTACGTTCACGACCCGACTCTGATCCGCCGTACGACGGAGGAACTGCATGGCCGCTGGGTTGCGTGTGGAGTCAGTCATGCCCCTATCTTGCCTCATCCCGCAGGGACTGACCTGCTCGAATCGGTCGATCGAGACAACCTTAGCCACCGTTGCGCGCCAAGACTTGCCCTGAGGCCTTCTCCCGCCTTGCTGCCGGACGGCAGCCGCACACCGGCCACCGAGGAGTTCCGCCGGGCGGTGACCGACAACTTCCAGCGGTCCTACGCCGGGATGTGCGGTCAGCTGTCGGTGGTGTTCGCCGCCGGCCGCATCGAGGTGGCCTGGGAGCCGGCAGCAGCGGAAGCCCCGGCCATGGCGTCCATCGGCCCGCTCCCGCAGCAACGGCGCTTCGATGAGGCCCGGCCGCTGCTGGAAACCCTGCTGCAGCTGCAGCCCGGACACCCTGAGGCCCTCTACAACCTTGGCGTCCTCGCCAGCGAAGAGGGCCGGCTGGAGGAGGCCCGACTGCTACTGCGCCGGGCGGTGATCGCCAACGCCGGTGATACCCACGCCCAGGCCAACGCCCAGGTGGCGCTGGGGTTGGCCGCGCTCCGGCAAGAGGACCGCTCAGAAGCCCGCCAGGCTCTGGAGGCAGCGATCGAGCTGGAGCCGCGGAACGCCTTTGCCCTCCGCAGCCTCGGCAGCCTGCTGGTGATCGCCGGGGGCCTGGCCGCCGGCATCGAACGCTTTCGCCAGGCGCTGGCGGTGGCACCGGATGACCTGGTCAGCACCTTCAACCTGGCCCAGGCGTTGCTGGAGCTGGATCCAGGCGAGCACCGCGACGAGGCCGATCGGCTGCTGCTGCGCGTGATTGAGGCCCAGCCCTACGGCGAGCTGGCCAACAAGGCCAAGGACCTGCGGGGCAGCATCGCCAGCCGGGATCTGCGGGCCGAGCAGCCCGACGGGTTGCGGCAGGACGCGGTGAGCTACTGCCTCCAGGCCCTGCAGCTGTTCGAGGGGATGGACCAGAGGCAGTTCATGGCGGTGCTCAGCGAGGTGGCGGCCATGGGTCAGGGCGGGCTGCAGATCAACGAACCCGACACCTCCCGCAGCCTCAAGACTCTTCCCGGCAGCTGGAGCGACCTGGCCCTGGCCTGCCTGATCCATGTGGGCATGAAACGGCTGATGCCCGATGAGGACTCAGGGCTGGGGATCGGGTTGGAGTTCGAGGAGGCGGTGCGGTTGCATGGGACTGGAGGCACGAATCCATGACTCTCTGGCTGATCCGCGCCGGATCCCGCGGCGAACATGAGCAGAAGTTCCTCGATGAGGGCCGGGTGTATGTGGCCTGGGATGGCCTGGATGTGGATCTGGGGGCTCTCCTGGATCGGCAGGGGTTGATCCGGGTCATGGAGGACCGTTTCCCAGACGAGAAGGCGAAGGCCCTGGTGAACTGGTCCTCGCAGGTCTGGCCCTTCGTGCGAGACATGGCCAAGGGTGACTGGGTGGTGATGCCCTCGAAACTGCAGTCAGGCCTGTATTTCGGCGAGCTCACCAGCGACTACCACTTCGAAGCGGCAGGGCCGAATCCCTACTACCACTGGCGCAGCGTCAACTGGTTCAGCGGCCTGATCCCTCGCACTGTCTTCCCCCAAGACCTGCTTTATTCCTTCGGGGCGTTCATGACGATCTGCCGGATTCAGCGCAATGACGCTGAGGCCCGGGTCAAAGCGATGGCCGCGCGCAACTGGAAGGCCGAGGGCGTGAAGGATTCCGCGCCGCGCACACCGGCCGGTGTCCAAGGGAATGCCGGGAGCGAGGAAGCTGCAGATGCAGCCAACGTCAACCTCGAGGAGCTGGCGGCCGATCGCATTGAGCGATTGATCGAGGCCCGTTTCAAAGGGCATGACCTGGCCTTACTGGTGGAGGCGATCCTGCAGGCGGAGGGGTACACGACCTATCGCAGCACAGAAGGAGCGGATGGCGGCGCCGACATCCTGGCCGGAGGTGGAGAGCTGGGCTTCGGGAAGCCCCAGATCTGCGTGGAGGTGAAGTCAGGCTCGGATCCGGTGGACCGGCCCACGGTTGACAAGCTGATCGGCGCAGGCCAGAAGTTCGGTGCCGAAACCTGCCTGTTCGTGAGCTGGGGAGGCTTCAGGCCCAATGTCCAGAAGGAGCTGGCGCGGGACTTTTTCCGGGTGCGCCTCTGGAGCCGCAAGGAGCTGCTGGAGAAGCTCTTCGCCCACTACGCCCAGCTTCCCGAGGAGATCCGGCTTGCCCTGCCGTTGAAACGGGTCTGGATGGTGGCCACCGACGAGGGGTCATAGCCCTGGCCCGCGCGGCATTCGTTGACCAGGTGCCGGCCAGCCCGCTAAAGACACGGCAGAATCAGCTCAAATCCGGCCAGATCCGGTCAGATTGGGTCGGTTCGTGTCAGAACCGTTGCCGAAGCATGGGTGCCGCTGCTAGACAAAGTGCCAAGCCCTGCATCAATGCCCTGGACAGCTCTGCCATCGAAGACCGCTGGCTGGCCGTCGACGAGATGGCCGACTACCTGGGCGTCAGCAAGGACACCGTCTATGCCTGGGTCACCACCAAGGGGATGCCGGGGTATCGGGTCGGTCGCTTCTGGAAGTTCAAAAAGAACGACGTGGACGACTGGGTACGAGCTGGAGGGGCTGCCAGCAGCACCGATGAAGAGCTAGGGGAGACCAGCACCAATGGCTGACCTGGAATTGGACGATCTTGTGCCCCAGGTGGAAGAGGAGGTTGATTCTCTGGAGGAGGGGAAGCTCCTCGACTACATCACCAATAAACCCGTTAAAGACACGCCAAAAGAACAGGTAAGGCAGCGTATTGCGAGGGCACTGTTTCACGAGTACGGCATTTCAGTCGATGACATGGTGCCGGACTTCAAGATGAAGGTGGAAGGACGCAGCAAGAAGATTGATATTGCCATCTTCGAGGCAGGTCAACCCAAGAATCTCGATTACCTCGAGCGGGTTGTGATCTGCGACAAGGAACCGAAGACAGGCAGCAAAGGGGCCTACAGAATGCGCGACCACAAGCAAGCCGAAAAGGAATTTGGCCTCCTCTACGGTGCCATGGGAGAGGAAGAGGCAGCAAATTGCAACTGGGGACTATGGACCAATGGTCTCGACTTCTATTTCTTTCAGAAGGAAGTCTCCAGGTTTGATATTAAGTTCCAGCCCCGGGGTGATTGGCCTCTTGCTGATGGCACCCTGGGCAGCCGAACAGTCGCATCCGATCAACAACTGCGGCGAGCCGACCGAGACATGCTACTCACGGCGTTCAAGCGCTGCCATAACTATATCCACGGCAACGAAGGGATGCCGAAGGATGCAGCCTTCTGGCAATTCCTTTACTTGATCTTCGCGAAGCTGCACGACGAGCGGCGGCCCAAGGATCAACCCGCTCGCTTTTGGGCAGGCATGTTCGAGAAAGAGGTGAATGGCAAAAAGCAACTCGTCGATGAACAGTTTGATCCTGAGGGTCAGAAGGCGATCCGTGAGCGGGTTACCCAGCTCGTCGATGAAGTCGCCGAGAAATACAAAGACACAGTCTTCCGCGACAACCCACCACGCCTACAACTGTCAGATCGGGCCCTAGCGTTCATAGTGGGTGAGCTCGCCAAGTACGACCTGGGCCGCACCGCCCTGGACGCCAAAGGTGCTGCCTACCAAGAGCTTGTGAAGCACAACATTCGCGGCGACCGGGGCCAGTACTTCACACCAAGGGGACCTGTGGATCTGGTGGTGGAGATTCTGGATCCAAAGCCGCATGAACGAGTCATGGACATGGCCAGCGGTACAGGCGGATTCCTGGTGTCAACGCTGAAACATGTGGACCGCCTGCTTCACGCCAGAGCTCGTGTTTCAAGTGGCGAGGAGTCGACAGAAGAATTTCTCACGATCCAGGAACAGCTGATCCACTTTGCCGAACATCAGTTGTTCGGGGCTGACTTTGATCCTTTCCTGGTCCGAGCTGCCCAGATGAACATTCTGATGGCAAGCAACGGTCAAGCCCAGGTCTTCTGCATGAATTCACTCGAGTTCCCTGCGGGCCACCTGCAAGGCGTTGCGGAAGCCAAGGGGAAGGCAGATCTCGGAACAATGGATGTGGTGATGACCAATCCACCCTTCGGATCCGACATCCCGATTACGGACCCCAATATCCTGCGGCACTACGAGCTTGCCCACATTTGGGAGCGCACCGAGGATGGTGGATTCCGGAACACCGGACGGCTGCAGGGAAGCGTGGCACCCGAGGTGTTGTTCATCGAGCGTGCCCTGGCCTGGCTGAAGCCTGGGGGAAGGTTGGGCATCGTTTTACCTGATGGGATCCTCGGCAACCCAGGTGATGAGTACATCCGCTGGTGGATCCTGAGACATTCCTGGGTATTGGCCAGCATCGACCTCCCGGTCGAAGTGTTCATCGTGGAAGCCAACGTCAACATCCTGACAAGTTTGCTTTTCCTGAAGAAGAAGACAGACGATGAGATCCGTGCCGAAGATCTCGGCCAGCAGGTCGACTATCCCGTCTTCATGGCCGTCGCCGAAAAGGTTGGCTTTGATCGAAGGGGCAACACACTTTATAAGCGAGGACCTGATGGTGAAGAGTTAGTCGTCGAGAAGGAGTACCGCGAGCGGGTGAAAGTGGCCGGGGAGTCGGTGGTGCGTGTTTTGCGTCGCAAGGAAAAGACCCTGGATGACGATTTGCCGAAGATTGCTGAGGCCTACCAAAAGTTTCGTGAGACAAACCCAATGCCCGGATCATGATCACACGAATCGACGCCACTAACTACCGCTGCTTTGAGGATCTCGGGGTCACATTCGGAGAATTTGCAGTGATTGCGGGAGCCAACGGATCAGGCAAAACCACACTCCTCGACATTCCACTGCTCATCGGTGATCTGTTGCGTTCACGCAATGTCGCCCATGCCTTCTTGGGTCGAATACTCGGCCGTGGAGCTAGGGCGACCAGCTTGTCCGAGCTCACATACCGGTCGGAACGGAACAGCTTCACTCTTGGCATTGAAGCACTATTGCCGGATGAGATTCAGAGGCAATTGGTTGATGCGGCTAGTGCCACTATTCGCGACACACCAGAGAAGCATCCCACTCACATCCGCTACGAATTACGCCTGGAGGTGAAAGATAGACATCAGCTGATCGTGCGCAACGAATCCCTCTTCGTCTATCCAGCTTCTGAAGACTATGAAAACGAGAGGCTGCCGATTCAGGGGGAGAACAGTGCAAGCAAAGACTGGCGGTTCATCCTTGAGCGAGAAGTGTTGAGGGAAAGTGAGGCTGATGCTGCCATTCTTCGTGCCGAGATAGTTGGGAAGAAAGTTGACCCTCGCTACCGACGCGTAGATGTGGATAGGGCGCCTCGCGAGCTACGAGCAGAGGTGGATCTCACGATTACCGCGCTCCCGCTCCTTCAGTATCAGTCTGAAGCCGACTTTCCAGCAGGGCGCTGGTTTTTCAATCTTTTGCTGAGCGGTGCGCTGTTCTTCGATCCGAAGTGGCCCGAGCTTCGACGTGCTGCACCGCCGGGGCTTGAGCGGACGCTAATGGCTACAGGCGAGAACCTTCCATGGCTGGCTCTGGCGCTGCAAAAATCAGACCCCGAACGTTTTGGTTGGTGGGTTTCCCAAGTGCAGACGGCTCTACCTCAGATCGCCAACATCGAGGTGATTGAACGGGAGGAAGACAGTCATGCCTACTTTCGTGTGTCCTATGAAGGCGGCTTTGCTGTCACCTCGTCGGGTCTGTCGGAGGGCACTTTACGGATCATGGCCTTAACGCTCGTGGCCTATCTGCCAAATGCCCCTGCATTGGTGGTGATCGAGGAGCCCGAGAACAGCATCCACCCCCAGGCCATCGCAGCCATCATGGATTCGCTGCGCTCCTTGTACGACCAACAAGTCTGGCTCTCCACGCACTCGCCTGTCGTTCTTGCCGATAGCCAGCTGTCCGAGCTGATCATTACCAGGCTGGACCGTAGCGGAGCAGCATCAGTGATCCGCGGTGAAGAGCATCCCCGTCTCGTTGATTGGAAGGGTGCCATTGATCTTGGAAGCCTGTTCGCAACGGGGGTCTTTGAATGAAAGACCTACTTGTGTACGTGGCTGACGGCAACATGGCGGCAGCAGTGGCCGGCTTGCTCAATCGGCCTGGGATCCACCATGCCATTGGCTGTGCCCCATTCCGCTTCGACAGTAGGAGCGACATCAAAACGGCAGCAGGCCAGAACGATTCAGGTGTCTACACCCGTGCCGACGAGCTGATGCGCCCTTTTGTGAGCGAGTACCGCCATGCGGTAGTGATTGCCGATGAAGAGTGGACCGGCAGCCCTGGAGCCCTAGCCATTGAACAGAAGCTGAGATCACACTTGGAACGGGCAGGTTGGCCTGCAGAACGTGGTACAGCGCTGGTCGTGTCACCAGAAGCGGATCTATGGCTTTGGTCAGACTCGCCCCATAGCGCTACCGCCCTTGGCTGGGAGTCTTGGGACGCCTTAAGGCCGGCATTGGAAGGTAATGGGTACTTGGTGGCAGGGCAATTGAAACCAGCACGGCCGAAAGAGGCCGCCGAGTGGGCCCTGCGCCACGGACCGAAGCGAGGAAAACGATCCTCGAGGCTGTATCGCGAAGTGTCGGGAAATATCTCTGTCAGACGATGCCAAGAGCCGGCTTTTCAGGCATTCCTGAATCAGTTACGGACCTGGTTTCCGCTGGAGGTGGCATGAAAGTCAAAAGCATCCCCAGCTCTTGGATCTCCCGCGATGGGCTGCGGCTGGACTGCAACCCCTATATGTCTGGGGCTCTTGAAGCCAAGATTAGGCTAGATGAATTGCCGTATCCAAAGGATACTCTTGTATCGCTTTGCTCTAATGGCATTGATGGCATTTACCATGCAGGACGGGAGTCAAGATCTTGGGTAGAGGATCCCGATCTTGGGGTCTCTTTCTTAAGTAGTAGTTCTATCCTGGCCGCCGATCTCTCGGGTCTACCTCTCATCTCCAAGAAGCAAGTCAAGAGGAATCCCAAGTTCTTATTGAAAAAAGGCTGGACGCTAATCACGCGATCGGGAACCATCGGACGGATGGTTTATGCCCGGCCAGACATGGACGGGCTTGCATGCTCTGAGCATGTAATGAGGGTTGTGCCCGATGAGACGAAAATCCCTCCGGGCTACCTTTATGCCTTTCTGAGTAGTAAGTTTGGCGTCCCGTTGGTGACTTCAGGCACATACGGGTCCATAATTCAGTCAATCGAGCCCGAGCACATCGCTGGGCTGCCGGTGCCTAGGCTGGGGAAAGATGTAGAGGGTAAAGCTCACCATTTGATGCAAGAGGCGAGCTCACTTCGAGCAGATGGCGCTTTGCAGATTGCAAAGACCGTCGAAAAGTTGGCAACAGATCTCAAACTTGTAATAAACGAGGAGCACAGTGTAACAGAGTTCTCCATCTGCACTGTTAAATCGAGCAATTTGAACAGTCGATTTGATGCTCCTTATCACTCCCTGGCTGCGCAATGGGCAGATAAAGCTGTAGCCGATTCGCCCGCACGCACAGCGAAATTAGCAGATGTGGTGAAACGCTACTTCAAGCCTCCATTGTTTAAGCGCCTGTGGGTAGATGAGTTGGAATATGGCCGCCAGTTTATTAGTGGAGTCGATGCCTATCGGTATCAAGCGGAGTCCGTTCGTTACGTGAGCCGTAAAACACCTAAGTTTAGTGAGTACATACTTGCCGAGGGTATGGTTATTTTTCAGTCTGCTGGCCAGATTTATGGCTTGTTTGGTCAGCCACTATTTGTGTCAGGGTGGCTCTCCGGCTTGTTCGCTGCCGATGATCTCTATCGCTTGGAAGCTCACAGCGTGACCGATGGCGGATTCTTATTCGCATTCCTCAAGACTAATGTTGGTCAAATGCTCTTGAAACGACAAGCTTGTGGCAACAGCATCCCTCGGCTGTGGGATCCACAAATTCGAGATATACGACTACCTTGGCCAGAAGAGTCACTGCGAATGTTGATTGGGTCCGATATTATAGACGCTCATAGAAAGATAGAGCTTGCCAGGGTTGCCGAGGCAAATGCAACCGCACTCGTCGAGCAAGCAATTCAGGGTACCTCATAATGGCCACCGTGTTCCCCATCGGCGTGCCTGTCAACGACGCTGAAAGGCTAGCGATTGCCCATCTGCGGGATCACTTACCCAGTGGCTATCTGATCTTCCATAACTTCGAGATCCAGCGCAGAGATGAGACCTTCGAGGTGGATATTGCTGTTCTGGCTCCCCATGCGCTTTATCTGGTTGATGTCAAAGGCACCCGTGGCCTGATCGATGTCTATGGCTCTAAGTGGTATCCAGAGGGCCGTACCCCGTTCACATCGCCGTTACTCAAGCTCCGTGGTCATGCACGATCCCTGAAGGGCCTGCTAACGGCATCCCAGCCTGGTCAGCGAAATCTGGATGGCGTTTTTGTGGATGCAGTCATTCTCCTCACCGCGCCAGACGCCCATCTTTCCGATCAAGGAGGTCGAGACTCAGAGAGTGTGACCACCTTGAAAAAGGTGGCAGCATTCATCCAGAACACCCACCGGATTCCTACCCGCTTCGATCTCAACATTACTGCTGTACATGGGTTAATCCGCAAAGCTCTGGTAGGAGCCGCCAAGAAGCGAAGCGGCCCGATCGTGCTCGGCGACTGGGAAGTGATTGAACGTCTCGGCGGCAGCGAATCCTTTACTGAGTACAGGGCAGTTAATAGCTTCGCCGGCATCAAGGGGGGCACGGCACTGCTGCGTGTCTATCAGGCGGATCCCTACCTTCCGGATGCACAGCAACGCCAGCAGCAGAAAGACCGGATCGCCAACGCCTTCCGCGCCCTCAACCGCCTGCCGGGGCATCCGCTGATCGCTGGTGCCAAGAACTTCTTTGCCACCGAAGGGGAAGACCGCTACGTCCTGGTTACCGAAGATGTGTCAGGACAAGCTTTGCGGATCCACATCGACAAGCCCCGCCTAGCCCTCACCCTTGATCAGAAGCTCAGGATCGCTCGGGAGTTGTTCGAAGCCCTGGCCTTCTGCCATTCCCACCAGGTTGTTCACCGCAATCTCTCCCCAAGCACCATCCTATTCGGGGTGGATGGCCACATCCGCCTGACGGGGTTTGATCACGCCAGGGCTGGCACCGATCGCAGCCTCACCATCGCTGACCAGGTTGTGGAGGAGGTCGATCCCGCCTACGCCGCCCCGGAAGCCTGGCGGGAACCGGCCAATGCCAGCCCCGCCTCTGATGTGTTTTCAGCGGGCTTAGTGCTCTACGAGTTGTTCACCGGCCAGCGGCCCTTCCAATCGATCAGCGAACTCTTTGATCGCAGCGCTGCCTTCCAGGTACAGCCATCAACACTGCGATCCGAGATCCCCTCGGTCCTCGATCAGTGGCTGCAGACGCTGTGCATCTTTGACCCGGATCAACGGCTGTCAGCCACAGCAGCAGGCCTGGCCCTTGATTCAGCACTGCAGCCTCCTTTCTCTGGCACGGAGACTAGAAGTAACGATCAACCTGCGGCTGCGCAACCTGAGAAGCTGCCGGCAGCTCCGATCGACTGGAGCCGTTTGCCAAAGGGGACCCTGCTGGCCGGCAAGCTAGAGGTGCAGGAGCTGATCGGTCGCGGCAGCTTCAGTGTGGTCTACAAGGTGGTGGATACCCTTGGCGATGTCACCAGGGCTCTGAAGCTGATCCTGCGTGATCGGCATTCAACCTTGGAGCGGCTCAAGAAGGAGTACAAGACCCTCGTCCGCCTCCCTGAACATCCGCATGTCGTGCGGGTGATCGATGCCAACGTGCTCCCGGGGGAAGAGGGACCTCCCTACATCCTCTTCGAGTACGTCGAGGGTGAAGACGTTGCGGATCTGATCCACGACGATCGACTTGATGCTGAAGATGTCTTGCTTCTGTATCGGCAAGTGGCCGAAGGGCTGGTTCACCTCCACCGGGAGGGCCTCTACCACTGCGACATCAAGCCCCACAACCTCCTCTGGACCGTAAAGGGGGCAAAGATCACTGACTTCAACGTCTCCGTCCGCACGGAAGACAACGGCCATGGTGGCGGGTCCCATCGCTACCTCCCCCCAGACCTTGACCTCTCAGAAACGCCCACCCCCAGTGAACTGGCCGACCGCGACCTCTATGCCCTTGGCCTCACCATCTATGAGGCGTTGACAGGTTCCTATCCATGGAAAGGCAGCGCACCCCCGCCTGGTACCCCTGCGCCTGATCCACGAGATGGGCCTGGCGGGAGCGATCTGGTTCCCGAGCTCACTGTCCTTGTTCAGAAAGCCATTGCCCCGAAGCGTTCGGAACGATTCGCGTCGGCTTCAGTTCTGCTCGAAGCCCTGCAGCAGATCACGCGGGCCCGTCGGGAACCCACCTCAGAAACGGTTGGCACCATTTCGGTGCCAGCCCTCGCTGGATCCTCCCAACCCAATACCAATTCATTCGTCCACTACCTCCAGACTCTCTACAGCCAGAGCCCCCAGACCAATGCGGGCACCCGTGGGTTAGATGAACTCGGACGACTCACCTACGTCCCGACCCTCCTGGACGAGAACCTGATACCCGAGGTCGTAGCGGGCAAGTTCAAGCTGGTGTTGATCACAGGCAATGCTGGCGATGGAAAGACCGCTTTCCTGCAGCAGCTGGAAATGGAGGTAGGAACCCAGGCTCAGGTGCAATCCAGCGAACACCTGCCCAACGGTCGCCGATTCTCCACCACAGACCGCTCGTTTCTGACCAACTACGACGGATCCCAGGATGAAGAAGAACGCCAAAACGAAGATGTCCTCTATGAGTTCTTCAGGCCCTTCTCAGGCGCTGATCCATGTGCGTGGCCAACGGATGAGACCCGCCTGATCGCCATCAACGAAGGTCGGTTGGTTGATTTCCTTGATACCTCCAGGGAAGCCTTCCCTGCCTTGTTGTCAGTAGTAGAGGAAGGTCTGCGTACAGGTGAGGACATGCATGGCATCGCTGTCGTCAACCTAAATTGGCGTAGTGTCGTCGCCAGTCCGGTTTCCGAGGACAACTCGATCCTCGAGCGCCAACTACGGGCTCTAGTGAAGCCGAAGTACTGGCAGGCATGCCAGAGCTGTGATTTGAAAGACAAGTGCTATGTCCACCACAATGCTCAGACATTCCAAGACCGTACAGCAGCACCCCAGGTCATTGAACGTCTCAAGACGCTCTACACGCTGAGTCATCTTCGCGGACGCCTGCATATCACCATTCGTGATCTGCGTTCTGCTCTGTCGTTCATGTTGACCTCTGCGCGGGATTGTGGAGAAATTCATGCTCTCTACAGCGAAGGGAAACGGGAGTTGATCGCCGCTGGTTTTTACTTCAACTCCTGGATGGGTGCGGATACTGGTACTGCTGATCGGCTTCTGCAGCTGCTGAAGGGTCTTGATGTGGGCTCTGCGGCCGACCCACGTCTGGATCGTGGCCTCGACTTCATCAGCCCAGCTCAGGATCAGAGCCGATTCGGGTTTTCAGAGCGCGGCAGCTATGACCATGAAGTCCTGCGGGCCCTCTACGAGACCCTGCCACGCGATTTCACAGGCAAGCCTTCTTCTACCAGAGCCCTTGCACACCGGCATTTCCTCTCCATGGCCCGTCGCCGTATCTTTTTCGAACGGCGCGACAACAACTGGCCTTCGATGCTTCCCTACCGCTCTGCTAAGCAGCTGCTGGCCATGATGCGTGCTCAAGTGAGCACAGAACTCGCCCTCGAGAATGTACTCCATGCCATCAATCGAGGCGAAGGCCTGCTCGATCCCACACGGCTAGGTGACAGCCTGGCCCTGCAGGTGCGGCAGGTGGAACGAGGCACGATCCGTTCCTACCGCCTCTATCACTCGAATCACTTCAAACTTGCTCTAAAGGATTCGGCTAGTCAGGCTCGCTTTGTAGAACACATGCCTGAAGGCCTTGTGCTGCAATTCAAGGATGGAAGCCAAGAAGCTGAACTTCTGATCAACCTTGATATCTTTGAGATGCTGGAACGCCTCAACCGTGGCTACCGCCCAAGTATTGAAGAGGAACAGGGCTATTACTTAAGTCTTGCTGTCTTCAAGAACGTTCTAGGCTCCGCGCCCTATCAGGAAGTCCTGCTGACAACGACTGGACATGACTTCTACAAGATTCAGCGCCATCATGATGGCCGCCTTGAGATGGTCCATCTCCAAGCAGCCCTGGAGGTATCCGCATGACGCTGTCCACCAGAGATCGCACATTTAATAACAAGAAGATTTCCTACCTCGATTTCAAGCAGATCGAGATGGACCGTGTACTCACAGCCCTGTTCGCGCGATTGGCCCATAGCGGATTCGCCAGCCGCCTCAACCGAAAACACGAGTTATCGGTTCAAGCATTTGTTGATCAGTTTCTTGAGCACAACGATTCGTTCTCTGGCTTTGATACACACCGAGAGATCGTTGAGCGCTGGTTTCAAACACACCTCATGGACATGGTGAACAGGGGAAAAGCCAACGAAGTTGTCGCTGCACCCAGGCCTCTTCACGGCTACACCTACCGATTCAGGAATGCAAAGCATTCTCGCGACTATGGCGCTGCTCAGCATCTGTATGAATCTCTATATCATGCTCGTAAGGGTTCAGGCCAGGGAGCATTAGAGCAGCTGAATCGATTCTTCTTTAAGGGCCATGACAATATAACAGGCAAAATTGATTCAGGAGTTAGCTTAGATGTCGAAACTCAAGCACTGCTTTGCCTTACCACTCAGGCCAGAGATGCGCCTGATTCTCACGGTGGGAGGGAGAGCCACTCCCCTCTCTGCATCGGATCAGCAGATCTTCTGGCGGAAGACATTAAGCGCTTGTTGTTCTACGAGCGTCATATTCCAAGGTCTATCATGGTGGACTACCTCAAAGTACTTATCTCCTTCCATCTTGCGCTTTATCACCTGCGTCTCTTTAAATTGTTGCCAGCACTGGTGAAACGAAAAGGTGGTGATCCCATCTGTACTGTCGGTTCCTGTCCGTTGGATCCAAGAAGCTTCACTAGTCCCCAAGGCGACTGCCCATACCAGATCGGTCTTCTTGTTGATCTAGGAGTTAGCCCGAGTTCGGCTTCGGCTCGTTTAGCGATTCGTAGTGCAGACTTCCACTACAGGCGAATTCCTGGATTTGTCAAGAGCTGCTTTACCGCTAAAAAGCTAGAGGAGTTTGGTGAATCTCTGGTGAAGGCCGGAAAGCTTCATCTTGCAAAAGGGCAAGACCTTGGAGTAAGTGATGCCCTGCAGCTCCTGGAGTCTTTGCACAAGGAAGAACTGGCGAAGTTCTTCGGTTCACGCATGGATTCAATCCGCCAGAATACAACAGCTGCCACCGAAACCGATCTGGATCCAGAGATCAAAGCAGTGCTCGACCTTCATCTCTCTGATTTCGATGCCTATATTGAAATCCTCTCAGCCCTGAGAGGGAAGTTTCATCGTAAGTACATTACACAATGTTTGGATTCATTATTGATGAAGAATCGTCCTGGAGCTCTTCTTGCCCAAGGTCGAACAAGGGGAGCTCAGCGCCGATTCGTTCTAGATAGTCGATTGCTGGAAGTGCTTCTCCAACTTGCAGTCCTTAAGCAGGATCAGCCTACAGATCCTTTCTATACCGGTGAGCTACGCATCGATGATCTTCTCACCTGGCTACGGGAACGCTATGGACTTCATATCGATCGCCTTCCCCACGGAGATGGATTTGTGACCCCCAGTATCGATGATAATGCTGCGCTTCGCCAAAATGCTTCTGCCTTTACTGATCGGCTGCGTGAAGTTGGTTTCTACCGAGACCTCTCTGATGCCTATGTCTCCCAGACAGTCACCCCCCGGTACAGGATTGAGGCTAATGCCGTTGGAGGTAAAGGCGAGCCATGAGCCAAGGTCTTCGAATAGTCCAGCCCTATGACCTTGCGGCTGAACTAGAGGCGCAATTGTTCTCTCGGTTGGCTGGTCTTCTGCGCTCTAGAAGCCGTGGCCATTGCATGCGACTCGCCGACCTTGATAGCGCCTTAATGGAGCGGCTCTGTGCTCGTCTACGCAAAGAAGTTCCTGATGCTCAAGTTGTGATACTTGGCAATGGAAATGCAATTACTAAGTCTGAGTTCACCGTCAGCGCCACAAAGCTTGTTGAACTGCGCAATCCGGTCTCTGATGGAACACAACGCGCACCCCTTCTAGTTCTTATCCCCAACGAGATTCGTGCTGCCGCCGAAGATAGTTTTGGCGTGGCGACGTTTGAAGACATTCCTGTCGGAGACATCTATAACCAGCTTCGTAGCCGCCTCATTGAGGAACTCCCTTCTACGATCAAGGGTGCAGTTGCCGAAAGCTTACGTCGACTGGAAGGCGACGATCCATGGCCCTTTGCCGATCCTTTGGCCATCGTTCGGTTTCTCCTTACTGCCAAGCTGAATGATGGGGATTCAGAAGCCGTTGGCGCATCTCTCTTTGAACTTGGCCTCGTTCCTGACTTTGAGCTACTGATCGATTCCACCAAGACTCCAGGGAGGATTACTCGTAATCGCGACTGTGTTCGCAGGCTAACCTGGTCCGCTGCAACTGAGCGAGGTCGTGTTCTTGATCTTGGTCTCAAGAAGGGTGCAAGCCGCTCGCAACTTGCCGACTTCCTTGCCCAAACGGGCTTAGAGGATCCATACGACTGGACACGCCGGATCGTATTGGATCGTGCCTGCTGGAAGTTTGCATTCCATCGTTGGGAATTTGAGGAGAGCAGAGACGATCATGAACAGGTCTTTATTGGCAATGTTCAAGTAAATCTCCCTTTGGTTGGCGAATCTCCCCCTGATTCAAGGTTAGAGCAACTCAATCCCGAGGAGAAAATTCTTGTTGTTGGTCAAGGCGGCTTACGTAAGTTCAATGTTGGATTTCAAGTCAGTCCTCATCCTTCACGCGTACAAAGCTTAGATCGCTTCGTCGCTCAGGTGATCTCTCGAGAAGCGGGGCCAGTTGGATTGGTTCGCAGCAAGAAAACCTGGAGCACGAATCGAACCTCAGCAACGATCGACATTAACAATCTGTCGAGGGTCAACTGGGAGGAAGGCTGGCATTTCATTCGCCTTCTGGCGCAGACAGAAGACGGCGACCTTATCCCGTTGGTGGATGAACGCAACAATCCACTTCCCTGGTCAGTCGACGACAACGATGCCGCCATTCCCCGGCCAAATGAAAGTGAGCTTTTCTACGTCGTCACCGAGCTTAACGAGCCTCCCCCACCTCCTCAACGGGCCCTGGCGAAGCACGACAGCCTTGAGCACGCACGGCTCTGTCTGAAGTTCAGTGCAATTCACGACGGCCGAGATACCAATGGAATTGGACCTCAAGGGGCTCGCTGGTCAGAGGGCCGACAAGCCAATGGCTCCGGTCGTGACACTTTGGAGATTTACTTTGGAAATGAAGGTAATGTCCAGATCCCTATTTCACGAACTCTAAAAACTCTCGAGCAGGCCATTCTTTCATCATCTCATGGCCCACTCTCCTGGAGAGTTTCGGTGCGTATGGGACAACCGGATACACCTACGGCAAATGAAGCAGCGTGGCCCACATCTGGTTCCTGCAATCGGTTCCTTGAGGCCCGCTCGGTCTGGTTTGATGCCGTGCGAAGCGGTAAAGCAGAGCTCATTACCCAAGCGGCAGATTTTCTCCAACAACAGCCCCTGGCGATCGAGTATGCCGATGCCTACCGGGAGTTGCTGGAGGACCTGCTGAAGCAGGCGTCTGGGTCCTTACCTAGCGACTCACGTGGCGGCATCTCTGCCCTCGGGCGTTTCCTCGCACTCGACACCGTCAGCTTGACGATCATTGACTATCGCGGTCGTCGTCGTGAGGCGGCTCTACTTGCTCCAACACACCCCCTTCGGGTCCTCTGGTGGGCCACGTGGGCTCGAACTGGAGACGGTTGGGTCAATGCGGCCAAGGATTCCGCAGCAGAGTTTGTGGGGCCAACGCGCGATGCGCTGCTCGAACAAGTTGTACCAATCGGGCACCCCTCGGTGTTGTCAACGATGGCCAGCCAGGCATCAGTAACTCGGATGATGATACCCATCGACAACATCGCTCCATTCTGGTCGCTCTATGCCCCTGCCCAAGAACCTGATCCCAGAGGGTTACTGGGTGACGTCTGCTCTGCCTTTGGATTACCTGAACCCGCATTGGGTGGATCTGTGTTCGATGGAAAGGCTCTGGCGTCACGAGTGCAGCGTTACTTGATTCAGCACCCGTATATCAGCACCCTAGTGATTAATGTATTTAATCCTGGTCGTGCCGGAATCCTTGCCGAAATGCTCCTGATCCTTCAAGATCAACCTACATTTGGAGATATCTCCTACGATATCTGTATCTTTGTTGCCGACCCTGAAGCCCCTGGCGTCGGAGAAGGGTTGGCAGATTTACTCTCACCTTCCGGAACTCTCACCGGCCGAGAAGCGGATGCTTTTGCCACCTCAAGCGGTGATCATCTTCATCCCAAGCTGGCGCTTGCGATCCGTAGTACAACTGAGTTTCGTGCTGAGCCCGAGAGCTTCTCGGCCCATCTTTCTTTCCTCTTTGACCTCTTTCCGGCCGAGGAGATTGCCGCGGAGCAAGCCTCGCTAAAGGACTCCGCTGCTCCAGTCCATGGACTTCTGCAGGATTACCAGGTGGAGTACAAGGAGAATGAGAACACCGTGGCTTGGAGCAGGACACCACGCCATGGCTGTGCTCTCCCTCTAAGTGGTTCTGAACAGCTTACTGATCTACTCTCAACAGTTCCTGCACTTCTTTCCAGTGCCACAAGTGCGGTAGCAACTGGCCAAGTTGGGGATGCAATGCGCCCTGTTATCGGTTTGGCCCTCGATGCCAAAGAACGGGCACTCCTCCATCAGGTTCATGAGATCAGCGACTGGGTGGTCACTCTCGATCGCAACATGGGCATTGAGTTCTTTGATCATGGTGGTCAGCGCAAACGTCCTGATTACCTCATTGATCACTCTCCAGATATTGGAAATGCAGTTGGTCACAGGCTGACGATCACATCTCGCTCCGTTTCCGAGCTGGAGGCCATGCTTCTCCCAGTGCTCAACGAGTACGGACTTCCTTGTGAAGGCCGGCATGCTGTTGCCGTACTTGATCAGCTGCGATCCCTCTCCGGCCGATTGGCCCTCAAGCTTATTTCCGCGCCGTCACAGCGTGCAGAAGCTTTAGGCCTTGCCCTTTCCCGTATGTATCTCTGGCATCAAGAAGCCCTTCAAAGCCAGATTGCACTGTCTCTTGATGCCCATCTTGAACTATATCGCAGTCTTAAGAAAGCTGCTGATGAGCTGGGTGATGAAGTCAGCTTCAAACGCACTGATCTAGCCCTGTTTGATCTCAATGCAGCCGAGCGCACCATCACCTGTCGGTTGGTTGAAGTCAAATGCTATGCAGCGGTCGGAGATCTTGCCGCCTACAGCTCCTTGAAGGACAGGATTGCCGAACAGATCGCACAAAGTGAGCAGGTGCTCTCTTTACACTTTGATCCTCACAGGAATAAACCAGACCGTGCAGATCGATTGATGAAGAGCCAGGAACTTGTCTCGCTCCTTGAGTTCTATTTGGATCGAGGGGTCCGCTATGGCCTTATGGAGTCATCGGCGGTTCAGGAAGCACGTTTTTTCCTCCGTAGCTTGGAAGATGGCTATCGCTTGAACTTCACCCGTAGTGCCCTTGTGTTTGATTTTGAGAAGACGGGAAGTGACATCGAGCAAGAGAATGGAATCGAGTTTCACCGTGTGGGTTCAGATTTGATCCGTGAACTTATTGACGCAGCTGCAATATCTTCACTTGACCAGGTAGAAGCCACTGAGGCCAAGGATGGTTCCGTTATTGGTCCCCTACTTATTTCGGCAGACATTGAGACCACACGCTTGCCTCACCGTCCAAGCATTCCTGAGCTTGTAACTGCAGCCTTCCTTGGCCCAAATCGCGATCGCAGTGTTTCATGGGAGGACTTGGCTTTAGCTCGACGGAACATAAGAGGTCTCCCTGCTGCGTTCCCACCTGGGCAACAAATAACTCCGAAAATGGATGAAGATGATCTTCCACCGAGGCGCGGAAACCAACCGGTACCTAAAAAGCCAGGCGGAAGCCCATCTGGAGGCTCTTCTAATGACTCCACTTCTGCTCAGCCGGTAACAGGTAGCGATGGAGTGGATGTTAAAGAACAAAATAGGATCGACGACTCTTCTGTTTCTATGAAAGCTTCCAATGAGGAGCATGTCCCAATTCCATTGAGTGGAGAATCCATTCGTCCTACCCCGATACCTCAACCGTCAGACCAAGGTCCTGGCGAGGGCGTACCGGCATATGACGTCATGCTTGGTGTCACCGGTGATTCTCCTCAGTATGGCTTATTTGGTGAAGTCTCAGGTCGTAAAGTTGCGCTTGATCTCAATCAGACACACACGATTAGCCTCTTCGGTGTCCAGGGCGGGGGAAAGAGCTACACCCTTGGCAGTGTTGCCGAGATGGCCTCTCTCCCAATTGATGGAATTAACTTGTTGCCACAGCCACTCGCAACGGTGATCTTCCATTACAGCCCAACCATGGACTATGCGCCAGAGTTTACGTCTATGGTGGCGGCCAATAGTGATTCAGCTCAAATAGCACTGTTACGAGAGAAATATGGTGCCGAACCTAAGGCTCTCTCCGATGTTCTGCTGTTGGTTCCATCCGACAAACTTGAGGAAAGGCGACAAGACTATCCGGGTATTGAGGTTCGTGCACTTCGCTTTGCTGCCTCCGAACTCCAGGCCAGTCACTGGAGATTTCTGTTGGGAGCTGTAGGCAATCAGGCAACCTACATCAGGCAACTCAACATGATCATGAAACAGCTCAGGGATGATCTCACTCTAGAAGGGTTGCGCCATGGGATTGCCGATTCCCGCATGCCAGATCACATCAAAGAATTAGCTTACGGTCGTTTGGAGCTTGCGCAGGAATTCATCGATGACAGCGTCAACCTCGGCGAGGCGATCCGACCTGGACGCCTCGTTATTGTAGATCTTCGCGATGAGTTCATGGAAAAAGACCAAGCCCTTGGCTTGTTTGTTGTTCTTCTCCAGCTCTTTGCCGAAGTCACCTATGAGGACCGCAAATTCAACAAGCTTGTGGTCTTTGATGAGGCGCACAAGTATATTGAAAGTCCTGATCTGGTTGGCGGCTTGATTGAGGTCGTGCGAGAGATGCGGCACAAGGGAACCAGCATCATGGTTGCAAGCCAGGATCCACCATCAGTACCCGTAGCTCTCATTGAGCTCTCAAGTCAGATCATCCTGCACAAATTTAATTCTCCTGCCTGGCTCAAGCATATTCAAAAGGCAAATGCAGCACTTGGTGATCTGACTCCTGAAAAAATGGCGCACTTGCAGCCTGGTGAGGCTTATGTGTGGTCAAGCAAGGCGACGGACTCCGCATTCAGTAAAGGTGCTCTCAAAATCCGCTGCCGTCCAAGAGTGACTCAGCATGGCGGATCTACCAAAACTGCTGTCTGAAGCTCTCAGCTATCGCCCACTTTCTTGGCTCGATGCTGATTCTTCTTGTTATCAGTGATCGAAGCCTATCTCTTTGTGCAGCACCACCTCCGCGATCGTGTGCGGCTGGTGCGCATCTCCCCCCGGAAGCATGAGAAGGGCACCTGCCGACTCAGACACACCAGCCTCGTCACCCCCGTCGCTGGCGAGCACTCCCTGCTGGATCAGAGGCCGCTCGCGCAGCCGCGACCTCGCTGGAGGCTTCCTGAGGGGCCCGGCTCTGGGGCAGCTGGTGGAGCAGCTTCCTGCAGATCAGGCTACGGCCTAAGGCTCACCGTCCTCACAGGCCTCTCCCTGCGAGCCGCCGCGGCGCAGCTGCAGATCAGCCCGATGGCGTTGTCGCACCGAGAGGTGCGCTTAGCGATTCCTCTGCCCCAGAAGAAGGCCCTCGCGGCCCTGCGCCAGCAGCTGGTGGGGGCGGGCTGAGGCCCCCACCCACGGGGCTCCTGCCAGGCCCGTGGCAAGAGCCAGAGGACCCGCCGCCCTCTGGCTACATGAACCCCCTGCTGCGGCTGCTTGGAGCAGCCGCCTCCCATGGCCTGCTCACCGGCCAGCTCGTCTTCTCAACCGCGTTCGTCGGTGCCTGCGAGCTGCCCAACTGGCTCCAGGCCCCCCGCCAGGTGAATGCCTGCCTGGAGCGCTGGATGACGGTCAGCGCCCTGTTCTTCCCCTCCGGCATGCAGACCGCCATCGGGAAGATCCAACCGGCGCTGGCGCCCGGGCGGCGGGGGGTGTTCCGATGAGCCGCTCTATCCCAGCCTGCGACTACGTCGAGCACTTCGATCCCGAGCTTCCGCACCACCGGGCCTGGCTGTTGGCGGTACTGGAGCATCTGGTGGCGCATGAGCCCCAAGCCCTGCAAGAGGGCGGAACGCTGCGGCGCCTATGGACGGCGGATCAGGCCGCGGAAACCGGGTCCCCCGAGCTAACGACTCTGGTTCCAGCCCAGGCGACAACCAGCGCCAGCCGCGGCAACCCGCTGTCGGTGCCCTGGTTTGCCCAGCTGGATTCGGCCACCGATCAGGGCCGGCGGATGTGCTTCTCCTCCAGCTGCGCCATGCTCCTGGGCTTTCTCAGGCCCGGCATGCTGACCGGTCCCAACGGCGACGACCAGTACCTGGCCAGGGTCCGCCAGTGCGGCGACACCACCGACCCTGCGTCCCAGATCAAGGCCCTCGCCAGCTACGGCATCACCGCCCGTTTCAGCAAGCAGGCCAGCTTCTCCACGCTGGAGCAGCAGATCGCCGCCGGCATTCCCGTGCCCTGTGGGTACCTGCACCGCGGCCCGGTCAGCAACCCGGCCGGTGGTGGCCACTGGCTGATCGTCGTCGGCCTCACCCCCACCCATCTGATCGTGCACGACCCGTTGGGGGAGGCCGACCTGGTGAACGGCACCACCCTGGGCGGGACGGCGCGCTTCTGCCGCTATAGCCGCCGGAATTTCGGGCGGCGCTGGATGGTGGAGGGAGAAAGCAGCGGCTGGGCGGTGCTGGCGCAGGGATGATCGGCCGCCCTGCGCTGGCTCAGAACTGGATGTCGTCTTCTGGCAGGCGACACCGAAAACTGAGCCAGCCGGAGGCCAAGGATCCTGCTCGGGCATCCCCGGTCGATCCAGAGGATCAGCGATCAGCCGGATTCAGCCTGAGCACACGCTCCTGCAACTGAGCGGCCAGGGCCGCGATCGCTGGCCGGGTCTCCTCGCCCTGGCGCACCAGCAGCCACAGCTGCTCCTCCAGGGGCTCCGGAGGCGGCACCGCCCTCAGGCCCGCTTCTCGCCAGGGCGCTTCCTCCAGCAGCGAGAGATGGGCGGGCAGTAGATGCGGGCCCTGCAGCAGCTCCTGCAGCCAGCTGTCGCAGTCGGCCGCGCTGTAGTCCCGCAGCGCCAGCAGAGCGAGCCGTTCGAACTGCCGCCAGAGCAGGGGCTGCTGCTCCGCGGGGGGCAGCAGCAGTTGCCAGGGGCGCCTGGCCTTGGGGTCGCGGTCACGGTCGGGAGCGGTGTGATGGTCCTTGGCATGGATGAGCACCAGGGGGCGCCGGCCGAGGGGCACCGCCGTGATGTCAGGCCGGCACAGGGCTGGATCGAGCCAGAGACCAGCGGCTGAGCGACCCACAGACCTTGGGCCGGTGGCTCCCGCCTGAGGCGGAATAGTCATGCCTGACACGCTGATCAGCGCGGCATCCAGCGCTGCTTGCCTCAGCAGGCCGCACCAGCTCTTGATCGGTTGCCAGTCCGTCAGCACTGGCGCCTTTGCGCTCAGCAGCTGGCGGTGGAGCGGATCGCAGCCGAGGCGCAGAGATCCTGCCGGCTTTCCAGGATTGTCCTGGTAGCGACGATGAACGGTCGCCGGCGAAGTGGTGTCGATAACAGGAGCCAGCCCTACGGACTGGGCGATCAGTTCACAGCGTGCTGCTTACGGATTGGTCGTGGATGTGTCAAACAGACCGTGACTGAAATGGTATGCGTGGCTACCAGTCGTGGCCTCCCTGCTTGGGGGGACTGATGCCACGGATGTCAATAACCATTCTGCGGAATCCGCTTGGCTCCACTGTGAATCCGACACTCCATCCAGCTGACCAGAACGTCACGATTACTCCGTCTGACAGAGATGTTGGGACGCCACGTTTTCACCTGATGATTGGCGCCGCCGCCAGTGGCAAAAGCACTGCGGCACGCGTGCTCGCCTGCGCACTTCAGAAGGCCGATCATCCACCTGTCCGCTACATCTCAAGCAGCGCCATTCGCCATCACCTGTACGGCCTTACCGGAGGCCTCGGCAGCTGGAATGAAATCGAGGCGGTGATCCGGCAGGAGCTCTGCGAAGCCCTCGCCGCAGGCGAGACGGCGATTGTCGAGGCCTCCTATTCCAAACGTGCGTTCCGTTTGGCGATCACCCAGGCGATGGCGTTACCGCAGCCGGTGCAGTGGATCGGCTGGTGGCTCGACACGCCCCAGCACCTCTGCCTGCAGTGGAACCAGAAGCTCGATAACCCGGTGCCCGATACGGTGATCCGCAGACAATGCGCCCAGTTGCTGCAGTCTGCACCGGTACCGCATCGCAAGGAAGGCTTCTCTCAGGTGGTGCGTCTGCAGCCCGCTCAGGACTGCCCTTTCTCCTCCATGATCCAGGCCGCCTTGGCGGGGATGGAGGCCACGATTGTGCGCGGCGCCAACCGCGATGCCGCCCACGAACTGCACGGCTACTCACGGCTTCTCGACCAGGAGCGCCTGCTCTATCTCGTGCTGCTGCTGTGTCAACACCCGAAACTGACGGTGACGGGATGCCAACCGGATCCGGAGCTCGACCTGTTGCTTTCGCCCCTGCCTGCTGGTGGGCTGGCGGAGAAGGCGGCGGCGATCCTGGCCCGCCTGCACGGGGCCTGTTTCGGGGATGCCGCCGCGATCAGCCGTGATCTGGATTGGCTGGAGAGCCAGGGATTCACGGCCAGGGGCGATCAGGACGGCAGCAGCGGAACAGGTGTACTGGTGACTATCGAACCGCCCCCCTGGCCCGCTGGCAAGCCCCGGCCGATGGGTGGACTGCCGCGACTGGCCGATCGCGAGGCCTTCTGCCAGACCTTCACCGTCCTGCGGCACCTGCTGCACAACCCCTATGCGCAGGGGGATGGCGAGCGGATCAACGAGCACATCGCCGCAGCGCTCACCGGTGAGTGCGGCGGGCGGCGCCGCTGGCAGGCCAGGCAGATCCACACCGCCATCAGCGAAACCCTCACCCCCTACGGCTTCCGGCGGCCTGGCCGCAGCGGCCGGCGCGGCTTTGCCCTCGGCACAGCCCTGCTCAGCCTCCAGCAACTGCAGGAGGCCTACCAGCTGCTGCAGCTCCAGGCCGAGGATCTTGGCGATCGCAGTGCGGCGGCCCTGAGCAGCAGCCTGCGGGAACGGTTGCAACAGGTCGGCGCTGACCCTGGCCGTCTTCCAGCGGGCCGTCGCTGGCTCCAGCCCCATCGCCCACGGCAGGACGTCATCCACCCCGGCAGAGCAGCAGAGCAGGAGGGCGAGAGCGTGATCGAAACCGCCATCCGGCTGCGGCAGAAGCTGCTGATCGCCCAGCCCATGGCCCCACGCAGGCCTGCCGGTTCACTGTCGATCTGGCCGCTGCAGCTGCTGCTCCACAGCGGCCGTTGGTGGTTGCTGCATGAGCACGTTGCCTACGGCACCCAGCAGGGGCTACTGGCCTGCACCCCCCTCGATGGGCTGCATGTGTTCCAAGCGGAGCAGCACTCCAGCCGGGAGGAAGCGCTGCATCGGCAGGCCCTGGAGCGGGCGACGACGCTGCAGCAGCTTTGCGGGGGCTTGTGGTTCGGGGTGGATCTGGCCCAGCAACAGGCGCTGCTGAAGGCCAGTGCCGAGGAACGGCGCGAACGGCTCTCCACCCTCCGGTTGCGCTCTTCTCCTCTGGCGATGGCAGCGATCCGGCGTGATCTGGAACGCTTCCACCCCAGCGCCATCCGGCTTTCGGCACCGCTGCCGGGCGACAGCTGGGGCGGAGTCACTCCCCGACGCTATGGCCTGCAGGCCGATGACGATCCGCTCCATCCCTACCCGGTGGAGATCGACCTGCCGGGCTGGGTGCTGGAGGGCGATCCGGAGCTGCGGCGCTGGTTACTCGCTTACGGCCCCGCCATCCGCATCGAGGCGCCCATAGACTTGGTGGAGGAGCACCGCAGCGCGCTGGCGGAGGCGCTGGCTCTCTATGCCCCCACCGTCTCACTGGCTGAGGAGATCGCCGCCAGCCCCGAATCGCCCGCACCATCGCCCGAGGTCGGACCGATCAACCCAGCGACAACCGGGCGCGCTGGGGACGATCGAGGCGGCCAGGCTCCCAGCCGGCCGCGAAGTCGCCTGCGGTGAGGTGAAGTGGCGCCGGGTTTGGCCAGAAAAGTTGCCCCGATGGGTGGTCCCCTGTGGGGCCTTGCGCCGGCCCTCTCCGGTCTGAGGCCCTCCTGACGTCGGGCCTCCACTGGGATCGGTCCCGTCGCTGCGCCCCCGGCGCACTTCGCCATGGCCAGTTCCGCCCTTTCGCCCTTCTGCCGGCTGCTCGCACCGCAAGGTGCGTTCTGCAAGCCAGAAGAAGATCCGTTCCTGCTGCTGGAGTCCAGCCTGCGCTGCATCGAGCGCATCCTCAAGGGCTCCGCGGGGCGGCCGTTGCGCCGCACCTGGATCGAGCATCCCTACGGGGAGGAGGAGATCACCCTGCTGGAAGAGGAGGTGCTGCCGGTGCTGCAGCTCTGCCTGCAGCGGGTCAATGAGATCGATGCCGCCCTGCAGGAGGAGCAGGAGGCACGGATGGCGATGGAGCAGCTCCTCAGCCAGCAGCTGGCGGCTGATACCGAGGGCAGCGCTGCCCCTGAGGCCCTGATGCCCCTCTGATCGCCGGGGCCTGCCGGGAGCCCTGATCCCGGCTTCCTTCCTCCATCGAGGGTCGGGTGGGACGCGACCAGTGCCCCCCCCCCGCAGCGGCTGATGCGCTCAGGACGGAGAGCGAATTCGGCGACGGTCTGGTTGAAGGCCCCGGTAGGGGCTGGCTGGCCGGGCCGGCGAACGCCGCCTGGGCCTGCACCGGCGCGGGCCGTCTGGCAAGGGCTGACGTGAATCCCTCGCAGGCTCGGGCCCCTTGCCGGCCGTCTCCTTGCCGGTGCTG
>Ga0247843_1003175_pt1 | contig 27659 bp, 17 predicted proteins | sample LaCruzMarch2017__FD_192420 | JGI IMG/M metagenome (GOLD analysis project Ga0247843, IMG submission 192420) | Freshwater microbial communities from meromictic Lake La Cruz, Castile-La Mancha, Spain - LaCruzMarch2017_8m | ecosystem: Environmental > Aquatic > Freshwater > Lake | place: Spain... | reverse complement strand
ATACGGCTATATTTGCGACAAGTGGTACCGCTAGGGTAACTGAAATTAATTAGGAATAGATTATGTCTTTGTATTCGGTAACTAGTCCCTTGCCTATCAATATCGAGAGACGAAGGACTTTTAATCCAAGCAGAATTAGCAATCTTGATTTATGGCTTGATGCGGCAGACCAAAATACCTTGTTTGACGCAACAACTGGAGGAAACTTTGTTACGACAAACGGAGGATCTGTAAAAAGATGGGAAGATAAAAGTGGTGGGGGTCGGCACGCTAGTTGTGCAGGTCATACTGCCATATTCCCAACCCTTACAACTGCTGGAAAAAACGGAAAGAATGTAATAAACTTTGCCACTTCAAAATATTTAACCTGCAATTTCACAGGGGTTACTTACACCGCACAAACATCATTTATTGTGTTTCAGTTTTTAAGTGGTGCATTGACAAACGCAAGAGCATTGACTCAAGCGACAAGCCTGCAAGGCAATGATTTTAATGGAAACCACTACATACAAGTCGTGAGAAATGTTTCAAACAATGAATTTGCCTCATGGGCTGGCTCTAATTTCAGAAGCACTGTTTCGGCTACACCAAACCAGTATTATATAGCAAGAGCCAGACATTCAGGTTCGAGTTTGACTCTTAAACTAAATTCATCTGAAGGTTCTTCATTTGCACACACGCTAAATTTTAATTTTTCTGTATTTAGAGTTGGGTCATTTATTCCAGCAAATGTTTTGCCAGCAAGTTCACATTTAAATTCACCAATCGCAGAAGTAATAATATATAGAAAATCGCTAACAGATGCAGAATCAGATTTAGTCACAAGCTACCTAAACTCAAAGTGGGCTGTGTACTAATATCCATAGAACTTAATTTAAACGCTTTATTTTTAATTAAATATATATTATATAGTGTAATATCTATTATATGACCACTAAAATTGTAGACATATCAGACGAAATTTATCGTGAATTAGGCGAGCCAAGTGATCTTAGCCACGCTAGTATTGCTTTTTGGCTTAGAACCAATATTGGCGATCTCAATATTTTAATTAATAAAAAATTCTATATTGTCGAGAACACATTAGAAGTGGGTGTCGAAGAAAATAGCGGAGATAGCTTTGGAAACATAGAAAAAAGTATATTTAAAATGCTTTTTAGCGTTCATTACTATGAAAGATTATTTCGTAATGCTCTTGGTGCAGCCAGCGTTGATAGCGTAGTTAGCGTCACTGATGATGGCAGCACTGTAGTAAAAATAAATAAAAATGAATTAGCAAAAAATTACTCTCAACTTAGAAAACAAATTAATGAAGAGCTTCTTGCTTTAACCAAAAATTATAATATAAATGAAGCAAAACCAATTCAAGTTACAGGCGACGATATTATACCAGGAAATTTCAAAGACTATAATAGTACAATCGATATTTATTCAAGGGGAAAATAAATGGCAAGTTTATTAAATGAAACGGAAAAAAATAATTTAACCCCATTAATAGAAGATCTTTTTGATACTTTCTCAAGAGATATAGTGATTCATAAAGAACCCAAAAAAATAATAAAAAATATTAATACAAACTCTTTGGCTGGATATGATGAAAACTCAAATATAGAAAATTATGAATACATTCCAGAAAGCCAAACGTTTAAAGCTAAAATAAAGTATGAAAATGAACAAGCCTTAGAAGCTGCAAGATTCGGAGGGCTAACAAATTTTTTATCTCAGGGTGTTGTAAAAATTAAAGTAAGAAAAGATGCAAAAGATTATATTTTAGACGGAAGAAAAACAGAAAAAATAGAATTTGATAGCAAGTCTTTTAATATTATAAGCGACGAATCTGTTAAAAAATTTTTTAATACTGTTTATTATGTATTCTATTTACAAACAACAAAATAATGAATAATGTAAATCTATCATCTATCAGGGCAAAAGTTTTGAATTCAAAAAAAATGCAAATGCAAGCAGATATTATCGTACAAAAAAAAGTAGAAAAAGCTAAAGAAAATTTTTTACAAAACCTTGATAATCATCCAATATCTCAGGAATTAAAAGGTAAAAGTGAGGCAAAAAATATTTCAAATACTTTAGGTGGAAAAGGAAATTTATTTACATTCATAGGTTTTGAAAAAGGCTCTGATCCAGTCGATCAATTGAAATCTATTATATTAAGTCAATTTGGATTTGAAAGAAACAAAAGCACAAAAAAAATAGAATATAAAATATCTCATCCTACATTAGAAAAAGTAAGAGAGAAGACTCCAATGCCATGGGAAAATGGAAGAAGTTGGGTAGAAGGAATAGAAAAAGGAATCTCTGGGCTTAGTTATTATCTTTTTAAAAAATCAAAAAAGAGTAGATCTGGTAGCGGGTTGCAAGCAGAAAAAGAAATAAATGCGGTTACCTTTAATCGAGTTAAATTTTTATCAGAATTAGTTGAAAACTTTAAGAAAGATATAAAAAGATGAAGCCTCAATTAGATAATATTTTAATGTCTAGCATGACATATTGGGTAGATAATATTTTGCTAAAAAAGGGTCAAGCTTATACAAATTATTCAAGTTTTTTTTATCCAATAAATAATTTATATAATAATTACTATACATACGGTTTACCTTTTAAGCAAATAGTTGCTGACTCTTCTATAAATGGTGTTAATTTACTATCTGGAGTCTACATTAATCAAGTCTTTAATCCTATTGGTCAGAATGGATTAATTGGAGTTAATCCTAATTTGGGTCAAATTTATTTTAATACAAATCAAAACAGTAGTACTATAAGCGGTAATTATTCCGTAAAAGATATGAATGTTTACTTAACTTCTGATGCAGAAGAAAATGTGTTGTTTGAAACCCAGTATAAAATAACTCCTAAAACATATCAAAATCCCACGGGCATAGCTACTAATTCTATAACTTATCCAGCAATATTTTTAAAAAACAATGGAAGCTCAAATAAAGCATTTGCATTTGGTGGAGAAGACGCAACAGAAATTAACGTCAGGGCCATTATATTAGCAGATAATACATTTAACCTAGATGCAGTCTTTTCAATATTTAGGGATAGCTATCATAGTTATATCCCGTTAATTGGAGTAAATGAAAGTCCTTACAATTCAATTCATTCTTTAAAAATTATGCCAAATAATGGATCATATAATTATGAAGCTCTATCTCAACAAAAAATATCATCAAATCAAGCTTTTTATATAGAAAGAGTAGACGTAAGCACTATACTAAATCTAAATAACAAAGCAAATCCAGATATTTATCCAGGTATAGTAGATTTTACCCTATCAAATATAAGGAATCCAAGGTCTTAATATTATTGATTTCTCTTTTAAACTTCTCGGATGTAATATAGGTTATAGAACTTAAATAGGAGATCAATATTATGGCAAGAAAAAGAGTAATTTATCAAAGCGAGGCCCTTTTTGTGGGACCAACAGGAACGAACGCTGAAGTATCGGGCAACAACAAGCAATTAAATCGCGTTCAAAGCGTAAACTACAATTTCGAAATCGCTCGTCAAGATATCAATCAATACGGCAATCTTGCAGCAATTGATCGTATCATTTTAGAGCAACCAACAGTATCTTTAGATTATACCTATTATCTTAATTCTGGAGAAAATGAAAGCAATATTGGTTTGGCTTTAGGAACAGGAGATGCAACTACGCAAGCATTATCTCACATTTTAACTGGTCGCGCAGATACCGATATTAAAAACTATTATATAGTGACTTCTCCAGAAGGAACTGATGCTAATGTTGCTGGTTGGACAACTAATAATGCAAAAACTATTGGCCTTGGTAATGTTAATCTTACTTCTTACCAAATTGAAGCTAGCGTAGGTGATATACCAACCACAACAGTAAACGCCGAAGCATTAAATATGAATTTTGTAGGCGGAATTACTGGGGTCCAAAATCCAGCAATCAATCCAGAAGACGGCAAAAAAGCCACTGCTGGATTTAAATTGCAAACACCAGTTTCTGGAAGCGGATATAGCGCTTTGCGCCCAGGTGATATAACAGTTACTTTAGCTTCTTCCACTTTGGGACTCGATGAAAACGATATCAAAGTGCAAACAGCAACAGTATCAGTAGAAATCAGCCGTGAGCCTATTCAAAAACTTGGCAGCAGATTTGCTTTTACAAAAGAAATAACATTCCCAGTTGTAGCGACATTCTCTGTAGAGGGAATTATTGGAGATACTTCTGCCGCTAATTTAGCAAATATTTTAGATAATGACCAAGATTATACTGTTTCTATAACATTGAAGAAACCAGACGGTAGCGGTCAGAGAGCTTTAAAATATACACTCAAGAAAGCAAAATTAGATTCTCAAAACTTTAGTTCGTCTATTGGCAGCAATAAAACCGTTTCACTACAATGGAGCACGCAAATTGGTGGTCCAAATGAAACTGATGTAGGGTTATTTATAGACGGTCCAGAAGCAGCTTAATATATATTAATATTAATATACTAAAAACCCGCTATTTGGCGGGTTTTTTAGTGTAAACTCTTATAAGGAATAAGGAGTATCGTATGCAATCTGATAAAGATGATATCAAAAAATATATATTATTTCAAATACATAGAAACATTGTCTCTTTATATAAAAGATATCTGAATGTAATAGAGGACATGCAAGAAGAGCATTTAAACATGCTCAATAAATTAAATCAAAAAATAGAAGCAAGCTTTTTAAAAAATGTAGATTATTTTGATGAAAATAAATATAATTACTTAAGGAAAAAAATATTAGATCTAGGTAACGAGACGATAAGAGAAATAGAAAAAAATTTCGACTTCATGGATTTAAATATTAAAAAAAATGAAAATCAAAAAGACAAATAATTTTAACATATTGCAAATAATAGAAGCTAATGCATCCATGCCTTCTGTTAAAAAATATTTAGAGTCTAATTTTAAATTTTTAAATTTAAAATTTTTAAACAGTCCTAATTATATTAAATATTTTTTGTCTTGGGAAGAAGATAAAAAGAATAATTTTATAAAATTAATCGGTGGTAAAGCTAATTTTGAAAAAACTAAAAAATTCTTAGAAAAAAAAGCGCTAGAAATAAATTATGAATCCAAATAAATTTTTATACGAATTCACGTTAGAAAAGGAAGAGTTTCTTGAAAAAACAGTTGTTTCAAAAGATGAAGCTGGTCAAGAAATAAAGACTACTAAAAAAGAACTTATAAATAGGCCGATCAAAATCAGAATTTTAAAGCCTACAAGAAAAGTATTTGATGAAGCAGAGCTATTTTATGGAGTAAAATTATCAGAAGGAATTAAATCTGGCTTATTAACTAGATCTTTATTAGCCAAAAGGTATCAAAACGATGGTGGGGCATTAAGTGATCCAGAAAAGCAAAGATACGCGGGTTTATATTTAGATTTATTCAAAAAAGAGACTGAATTTCAACGTCTTCAACTTAATCTAGATAATTTACCTCAAGAGTCGCGCCAAAAGAAGACAGAAGTAGTTTTAAATGACCTACTTGACGTAAGAAAAGAACTACAAGAGTTCGAGCTTTATCAATCAAATTTATTCGAGCAAACTGCAGAAAATAGAGCCAGAAATCAAACTATTATGTGGTGGGTACTGACCCTATCCTATATCGAATCAGAAAAAGATACATTTGAACCTATTTTTACCGATAGCTCTTATGATAATAAATTATCAAAATATGATGAAATTGAAGATGGCGAGGATGATTTTATAAAAATAGTAATTAAAAAATTAGCTTATTTTATAAGCTTATGGTACGTAGGAAGAATAACAAATAAAGATGACTTTACTTATTTTGAAAAAGTATATTCTGGAGAAAAAGATATAGCAGATTTGCCTAATAGAGAAGAAAACAATCAAACCGTAAAAAGTGAATGATTTTGAAAAAGAATTTGAATTTGTAAGAAAAATTTACAGAGACATATTAAATGGATATACGGTATTATATTTAAACGAAAAAATTTTATATTTTAAGCATTTAACTGATTTAGAATACAGTGAATGCAATGATTTTTTTATAAAGCAATATAAAAAAGCTAAAGACTCTGGTTTATTAGATGAAAAAGAAAAAATAAAAGTTTTAAAAGACTCTGGGCACTGGGACGAAGCAAAAGAAGAAAGAATTAAACAGTTAGAATCTGAAATAGAATTATTAACGTCCACAAAGAAAAAATTAATAATAAAATCTCAAATAAATTCTATAGAAGAAAAACTATTAAAGTATTCATCAGAGCTAAATAACCTAAAGAAAGAGCGTTTATTACTTCTAGATTTAACAGCAGAAGAGTTTGCCAAAAAGAAAGCCAACGAATATATTTTATATATATCTATATATAAAAACTCAAAACTAACTGAAGAGCATTTTGAAAGTCTACAACAATTTGAGGATTTAGACCTAGAGGATCTATTAAAATTTTTTATGCTTTATAATAAACTATTAGAAGAACTAGACATTCGAAATATTAAAAAAATTGCGGTTCTTCCATTTTTTTTAAATAATTTTTTCTTATCTAAAAATAATCCATACTATTTTTATGGAAAACCGATAGTCGCTTTAACTAAGCATCAGCTAGAACTATTTGTTTTAGGTAAGCAATATGAAAATGCTCTTATCCAAAGCAAAGGCAATCCGCCCACAAGTTATCAAACTCTAGAAGATTTAGTAAATTGGTATGAAAACCAGTCTTCTATTAATTCTAATATAAATAAAAATCAAAACGATAAAACTGCAAATACTTACGTGGGAGCGACAAAAGAGGAGATAAAGAATATCATTGGTAATGACAAAGAAACTGTTGATTTATTAGAAGAAGCTAAAAAGATAGGTAAAGATTTGGATTTTGAAGATTTATTAAAAATTCATGGAGAAAAATAATTTTTTGTATATTTAAGTGTAATCCTATAAAAGGATAAAAAGGTTATGGCCCAAGGTTCTCAAGATGTTGTTCTTAATGTAGCTGGCGATACAAGGCAGCTAGAGAGGGATATACAAAGGATAGCCAGTTCTAATTTAGTTTTAAATACAAAAGGATTTAGCCAGCCTTTAGGTAAAATTACTGGTCAATTAGGGGAATTTGAAAAATCTTTAGCTGCGTCAAATGCTAGAGTAATTGCATTCGGAGTCTCTGCGGGAGCTATATATGCAGTTGAAAAAGCTTTCGGCGCGATGGTCCAAAGCACCATTTCTGTACAAAAAAGCTTGGCAGAGATAAATACAATTTTAAATACAAGTACAGCTAATTTAAATAAATTTGGTAATGATTTATTTGAGCTAGCTAAAAATACGGGTCAATCTTTTGATACGGTTGCTAAATCTGCTTTAGAGTTTTCTCGTCAAGGTTTAGGAGTTTCAGAAACATTAAAAAGAACAAATGACGCATTAATATTGACTAGATTAAGCGGTTTAGATGTCGTTAGTAGCACAGAATCTATTACTGCTGCTTTAAATTCGTTTAATCAAACTGTTATAGGTTCTAACGAATTAATTAATAAATTAATTGCTGTTGATAACAGTTTCGCTGTAAGCTCTGCGGATCTTGCTGAGGCCATAAAAAGAGTAGGTAGTTCTGCGCAAGATGCTGGCGTTGGATTAGATGAGCTCGTAGCTTTAGTTACTTCTGCTCAACAAATCACAGCTAGAGGTGGCGCAGTTATTGGAAATTCATTTAAAACAATTTTTACAAGATTACAAAGACCAGAAGTTTTAAACGCTTTAGACGAACTTGGAGTTAAGACTAGAGACGCAGAAGGAAATATTGCTCCATTAATACAAATTTTAGGTGAACTATCAACAAGATTTGAAGGATTATCTGGAACTCAAAAATCTCAGACAGCGGAATTAGTCGGTGGCGTGTTTCAAATTAATATTTTAAAAGCAGCTTTAAGTGATTTATCAAAAGAGTACTCTGTATTTAATCAAGCATTATCAACGTCTGAAGGCGCTACAGATGAAGCAAATAAAAGAAATGAAGAGTTAAACACAACATTGTCTGCAGGGTTAAATAAAACTTTTGCAAACTTAACTAAGGCTGCATCAGATATAGGTGGATTATCTTTAGGGCCAGCGCTTAAAAAATCTCTTGGTGGTTTAAATGGGGTTTTAGAAACTTTTGCTTTTTCTGGTAATAATGCAGACGGTATAGGAGCGAAGATAGGGGAAGGAATTGCTAAGGGTATTGGTAATTTTTTGGGTGGACCAGGAATTGTTTTAGCGACTTTAGGCATTTACAAAATTTTTGAAAGATTAACTAAATTCTCTGCGGATGCTTTTAAAACTTTATCAGGAATGAATACGGCTTCTAATGAGCAAGCCCAAATTCAATCTCAAGTTATAAATATCATGTCTAAGAATCCCGCTTTAGTTCAACAAATTGCTAAAGGTAATGTAGATGTTGCAGCAGTACATAGAGAAATATTAAGCTTAATAGAACAAGAAACTATTTCAATGCAAAAGCAATTGGCTTTGGCGGGAACGCTAGCTAAATCGTTAGGTGCGGCAGGGGTTGGCATTGGTAAGGCTGGGCCTCTTCAAAATTTAATTGTTTCCAATAAAGCATTAGAGAAGAATAAATCTTTTGGATATATACCTAATTTTAACGACGTTGGGCATGCTTCAGAAATTATTGGCGCATCTCTAGGCGGTTATAAAGCAGGAAAAGTAAAAAGAAAGAATTTAAAAAATGAAGGAGAAGTCATTTATAATGACGCTGAATCAATTGTAAAATATCCAGGTTTTGAACAGGAAGCGATTTTACCACCAAGAAATAGCAAAGCTGGGGACTTATATAAAAATAATTTTAAAAGAATACACGGTTTTGACCCTTATGCAAACGAAGGTTTTATTCCTAATTTTGCAGACTACAATATTGGTGGAAGAAGATTTTCTGCTTCCCAAATACCTTCAGCAATTAAATCAAAAACTATAAGTGCAGAAGACGCAGCTCAAGCAGGGTATATGAGCGATAAAGACAAAAAAGCTTTGGCTGCTCAACAAGCGTCAAATGTTATTTCTTCTTCTAAACCTTTACTTGCTTTAAGAAAACAAGGTTCTTCAAAAGGATATGAATTTAGACCTAAAGGAAAACCTCCAATAGATGTACAATTCCCTATTGTTGGATTTAATCAAAATTCTATTGGATTTAATCTAGAAAGCTTAAGAGAGAACTTAGATGCAACTATAAACGATTCTATTACAACCTTTGCTAGTAGCATTTATAAAACTAGAAAAATAAGTCCGCCTGTTGACTTGCCTCAAGCAATAGGAGACGCTAGACGTCAATCAGAAGGGTTAGCTGGAGCATTAGAAGGTACAATCGGAGGGATATTTGAGTCTGCGTTTAGAGCTGCATTTGGTAAAAGCGTTAAAGCTTCTTCAACTGGAGCGTTCGATATAAATTCAATACCAAAAGATTTACCTTTATTTTTCCCAGGTTCGCCAGTTGGAGTCGCAGGTGATTTTAAAAATTCTGATAGTAGTGACAATAGAAAGAGCATGGCTTTAAAAATACTTAAAGCTGAAAGACCAGATTTATTAAAATTTATAAATCAAAAAAATGCTTTTGGTGGATTTATACCTAATTTTGCAGCTTTAGAAGATGCCGTAAATCGAGAAAAAAAAGCTGAACCAAGCGCTAAACCAAAAGTTTTATGGTCAGATACTTTAGGCTCATTAGTTGTAGCTAACACAAAACAAACTGCAAAATATGGACCAAATGCAGATAAAATTATACAAAATGATCACATAAATCAAGGGCAAAATGCCTCAAAAAGTAATTTAATGAAAAGCGGAAGTGGCAAAGAAATTTATAAAAGTAATTTTATTCCTAATTTTGCTTTAAATTCAAATGCAGAAGAAAGAGACGTAACGTTAAGGTCTGGAATAAATAAAGCAAACTTCGATATGTCCGAAGGGTTTGTTTTAGTTAAAAAACAAATTGGTCAATTCATTAATATAATAAATGGTTGGATTAAAAATTCATCAGATAGCGATATAAGTTTAAAAAATATATCTGATAATTTAAAAAATGCAAGATCTAAATCTGATCAACTTATTTCAAATAGTAGTCCATTGACTTCAATGGGTGAAAAAAAATCTAATGTAGAGCCGCCTTATTTAAAATCTAAAAATATTTTACAAAAAGGCTTTAGTGATGGAAGCCTTAGCACAGAGATGCAAACTTTTAAAAATAAATTAGTATTTGCAAGTTTTGGATTATCTATGGTCGGAGGATTTGCTTCTAGTTTTGCTGGAGAGAACAAACAATTAAGCAAATCTATTGACAGCGCAACTCAATCCATTGGAGCCGCTACCACAGCAATGGGAATTATACCAGGCCCAATTGGTTTATTTGCTGGAGCAGCTCTAGGAGCAGTTGGAGCAATAAATAGCCTTGCTCATTTTTTAAATGATAAAGCTCCAAAACTCGCCGAAGCTCTGGATAAAGCTAAAAACGATGTTTCTACTTTCGGAGACAGTAGTCAAAGATATTCAGCTACTTTTCAAAAAGCGCAAGACATAGGAAATAATCCAAAATCAAGAACAGAAGATATAATTAAAATAAATAAAGAATTAAATAATGCCGCAAAAGACATACCATCAGCATATAGAATGCAGTTATTAGCTATTCAAGATAATGTTGAATTACAAGAAGAAATTAATAAAATACAAAAACAATTAATCCAAAAACAAAGCTCTTTATCTTTTGCGACTGATTTACAGTCTAGACTAGACGATAAAGGTGCGGTTCCTCAATTTTTATCAGATTATTACAAAGGACTCTCTGGAGGAGGACAAGGAGTTGGTAGCAACATAGGAAGGGCTACTAATCTTATTCCATCATTAGTTTTAGGTGGAGCAGATAATCTTGCTGGAGCTTTAGGAATGACAAAAGTACAGGGCGGAATCATAAAAATCCAAGATGGTTTTTATAATATGATAGACAATGTAACAGAAAAATTAAAAGGTACAGCTATTAGAAGTGACGCCCAAGGCAAAAAAGATGCTGCAGAGATATTAAAAGGTTTCAGCGAAACAGGAAGAGGAGTATTCGAAAAAGACTTCATCAATCCTCAAAAAGCAGATGAACTTAATAGCATGAATAAAAATCAGTTCATAACATCTTTAGAAAAAAATTACGGATTAAATAAAACAGTATCATCAACACTAAGAAATTCTACTGATGAAGATATTAAGAGATTAAGGGCTCAAATTATAGAATTGGGAAGAGACTCTAGCGAAACAGCCAAAGTACAACAGAGCACAGAAAAGACTAGAGAAACAGCAAAAAAATTAATAGACGAAGAGAAAAAAGCTATAGACCGCGCAAAATCTTCTGTAGAAGCTTTTAAACAGTCGTTAGATTCTTTAGCAAAAACAGCAATTTCTTTTAATAACTTCCAAACAAGATACCAACAACAAGATGTTTCTAATCAAAGATCTTTAGGTTTAGAGAAAGCTAGAGCAAATGTAGATTATATGCAACCATTTTTAAGTCCGTTTGAGCAAGCTAAATTAAATTATGGAATGGAAAAATCCAGCAGAAATGAAGATTTTATAAATGAAGCTCAAGGAATAAAATCAAACACAAATAAATCTTTAATGGACCAAGGTTTAAATTATTTAGATAAACTTAGAGAAAAAGGGGTTGGAGAAGAAAAGATTAGATCTGCTACTCTTGACTTTGCTAAAATAAATCAAAACCAACCTTCAGAAATCTTAAAACAAAGCATCATGGAAGCGTTTGATAGAAATATTGGTCAAGAAATGTCTTCTGGTCAAAAAGCAGATTTAAATTCTCAATTGACATCAGAGCTTAACAGTCAAACTCAAGCTCTTTTAAATTTAAATCAAAAAACTGATCAAGCTAATAGGATTGCAGAAGCTCAACTCGCTGCCCAAAAAGCTATTGCTACGAGAGACGTCTATCGTTCAACTTTTGGTGGACAAGGGGCAATGAGCAATTATGATCTATCAGCAGAAAGAAATTCAGCTTTAGAAAATGCAGACGCAAATTATAATAAGCCAGGTTTCAGAACAGCTCAATTAGCAAATACATATGATTTAATTGGTGGGTTTACACCAGACGAATTATCTGGTAAATCTAGCGGAATTAATAGCTTCATTGAAGCTATGGTCAGCTCTAGAGAAAGCGACATTAAATATCAAGCTGATACTGCAATTCAATCTATAAGAAGGGGCGCATTTAATAGAGGCAATAATAGAAATATTGATTCTAATTTAAGTTCTAGCGAAATGAATCAGATAGAATTTTTAAAAAGTAGAAGATCTCAAGCTAATACAATAGCTGGAATTCAAGTAGCAGAAAAATTAAAAATTGCAGACGCAAACAAAAATATGGGGTTAAATTTGCAAGGATTAACTTCAGATGTTAAAGGAATTTATGATTTATTAAAATCGATATCTCAGGATCAGCAAAAAGATATAGTAGGATCTGGAATCCAACAAGCTTTACAAAACGCCATGCAGCAACTAATAGAAGGATTTTCTTCTTCTTTAGGCTCTGGAAAATCAAATTTAGACCAATCACGAATATTTGCCGACGCTAGAGAAAAAGCTGGAGAGAAGACAATAAAAGATATAAATGAAAAGGTCAGCCAAGAAATAAGTAGAAAAAGTTTAGAATTCAAACAATCCCAAGTTGGCTCAATGACCAATCAAGCTTCCAAAGCTAATCCTGAAGCTTTTGGTGTTATAAATAAAGTTGTCCAAGAAGCTATTAAGAATAATAAATCTATTCCATCCTTATCTGAAATGCAAGAAAATTTCAAAAATCAAAATAACCCAATTGGTTCAAGGGCGGTAAACGGGATAGCAGGTTTGGATACTGCTGACGTAACCTATAAGGCTTTTGATTCTTGGCTTAATACTGTTAGAGATATACAAGATCTACAGCAAAGATTAGGACAAAAAACAATTGAATTACAGCAACAAAATCAACAAGACGTCGTGCCCAACATTTCTCCCATAGAAACGAAAGGAATAATTCCTTCTACTATAGATCAAACATTAAGCACCGATAGGCCCTCTCCAAGAGGAACAAATATTTCACCAGATCAAAGTAGGCAGCTCAATATGAGCGTAGATAGTAAGCTAGATAGGTTAGCCAATATTTTACAACTTTTGCAAAAAACAAACGACCAAGAAGGTTCTGGAAGCGAAGGTATTAGAAATGCAATTAAAAATGGATATGATTCATTAAAACAGAGCCAAGGTGCTGGAGACGGTAGTTCTGAGGAGACCAAGAATTTAAATGGTAAGGTAGATGTTTCTCCAGTTTCTATAGATGGTCAGGTAAAAGTAAGTCTAGAGGGAAGTGGCTTATCTATTAAAATAGACGAAACAGATCTTGAAAAAACTAAGGCAACATTAGAGAACGCTATGGAAGAAAAGTTAAGCGAAATAAAAACTGACATCTTCGCTAAAATCAAAGATTTTGTTGATGAAGCTATAAAAAATAATACTAATTCAAATCCAAGTCCATACAAATTTAGGTCTAATGATCAGTATAATCTAGGGTAAAAAAATGGCTTATTATTTTGATAATGCAACTTTACTTGGATACTCTTTAGACAAAAAATATGGATCTGAAAATAATGATTTTATTTTAAATACAGTTAAAAATATAAGCTTGCAAGGCATATTAGATTATAAAGGTTTAAATAAGGATGCAGCTGGAGTAAAAGACTATTTCAATGATATAAAAAGTATAACAGCCTCTGCCTCTGGAGATTTGCAATCTATAACAGTAAATGGATATAATTTAGGCCATGGAAGGATTAAGGCCGTCACTTTTGATAAAAAAGACCCAATATTATTTGGAAAATATAAATACGATATAGAAATTATAGAACAAAGTAATTTAAGCGGATTATCTGGGGATTATTATGGAACTTTTATACCATCTATAAAAGAAAAAATATTAAATTTAGATGAGAATTTTACCTTTAACTATACTAATAGCAAGTATAATTACAGCCACAACTTAAATATTAAACTTGCACGAAGTGGCGAAAACGAAGATTTAATTACAAAAATTAAAAATTTAGCTTCTGGAATATTAAATGACACAATTAATTTAGGTTTGCTTGGAGAATATTCTGGATATTATAATACATTAAAAAACAAAAAAAATACATCATCAGAAACATATGACCTAATAGAAAATTCTTTTTCTTTTGGTAAATCAATAGAAATAGATAAGAATTATAGCGGAGATTATTCTATTGGATATAAACATGTTTTAGCAAATGATAATTTTGGGAAAACAAACGTACAAGAGGATGCTTCTATCAATTTTTTGACAAAAAATCTAACAGATTTACAAAAAAATAATATTTTTAATAACGAAATATCTAATTCATACAGTAGATGCTCTGGGTTATTTAGCGACTATTCTTTGAAATATAATATTGGCACATCGTTTGCTCAATTAAACTTAAAGCCTTATATAATGTCCAAAAAGAATAATATTTTTGAAGAAAAAATAGACTATTCTGTTTCTTATGTTAATGATATAACTTATTATGGTGGTTATTTTTTAAATTATGAAGTAAATTCAAAAACAAATAACATAGGCGAAATTGAAACTATTGAAAATGGAGATGTCTATGTTATAGGAGATACTGGAACAATTTATTTTCCTGCTTCTGTAATTAATTCAAGAAAATCTAATTATCAATTAATTAAAAGCTATAATAATAGTTATACCATATTACATACAGGAACTAATTATGATAACTTATTTAAGTACAGTATAACTTCTACAAATAATATTTACTATCGGCCAAATAGTCCAGTAACATTTTTGTCTGTAAGTACTGACGTTGATAAGCCTACGAAAATTATAACAGAATTTATTTTTCCTAAGAAAATTTCTAAAATTAATTCTAGCAAAAATAAACTTGGACAAATTTCTACTAAAATTAAAGCTGTAATTCCAAGCGGTAGAGCTAGTGATTCAGCTTTGCTCTTTAAAGAGATTAATTATACTTCATCTTCTGCTGCGTATTTAACAAAAGCCACATATAGTTATGATTCAGAAGGTAACGTAAGCGCTCAATTTGATCAAGCAATATGAACAATAATATCATTAAATACAATAATCAAACTTTAGGGCTGCCGACTCCTATTGTAGAAATAAAAAGTGAAAATCTATATTTAAATAAATCTTGGGGTATAGAAGATCAAATAACATTAAAGGGGCAACTTACTGGCGACTTTCAAAGCCTGCAAATATCTCAAAAAAATTTGATAGACATTTTTTCAAAAAATTTCAAACAATTTGAAATTTTAGAATTAAATTCTGGTAATTCTTATGAATCTATATACGAAAAAAATAACGTTCAAGTAGTTAATATTTCTTTTGCAGACGGCAATTATAATAAAATCCTAGATTATACAATCAATTTAAAATCATCCGATCTTAAGGCTTCGGTTATAAACCCTAAAAATGATTTTAATTTTCAATTAAATAAAGATTTTACCATAAATTTAAGCCATGCTGTTTCGGCCGTAGGAATAAGTAATAATTCTTATAAATCTAATGCCTTAGACAATGCTATAAATTATGTTAAAAATTTGACTGGGTTAAATAATATTCCAGCCTACCAAAACATAAATTTTAATTTATTTTCTGTAAAAGAGAGCGTAAATCGTTTGCAGTCTTCATATTCTATTGAAGAGTCTTATATTGGAGATAGCTCTAGTAAGTCTATCTCTGGCGGAATTAATAGATACTCCATAGATATCTCTTCAGGGGTTAAGGACATTGCTTTAAAAATAAATTTACAGGGCCAATTTTCTATTGGTAAGAATGAAAATTTTGATGTAATTAAAAATTCCATAAACCCTGCTCAAATTGTCTCTGGCTCATATAGTGGATATTTCAATCCTATACCTATTTCTTATAACATTCAATCCGATAAAAATGAAAAAACAATAAGTTATAACTTTAATTTTGATAATATAAATTTGCCAAACCCATATATAAGATATAACATATCAGAACAATATGATAATATATATAAAATTATAAATAAAAACATATCCGCAGAAGTGCTCGCCAGAGGACACCAATTAGAAAGACTATCTAATAGTGAAAACTTACTAAATCAAATTAACCTTAAAGCTATTGCTGGAGAAAATTTTAAGATTATATCTTCTGAAAAAGTGATTAATAAAGACAAAAATACATTTGTAGTTTCAGCTAGTTTTACTGATAAAAATATTCCAGGAGGATATGCTGATGGAAAATATACAGTCACAGAAGACATATCGATACCAATAATTAAACCTAATTTAAGTCTTCGAGGTTATATTTTGCAAGATTTTCAAGCAAATACTTTCGCTAAAACCAAAGTCCAGGGAGAATTCAAAGGGTCGCCAGGTGTCAAGCCAGGCGCAGGCGGGGGGCCAGATTTAATTACTGACACAGAATCTTATGACCCTGTAAATAAAACTTTCTCTTATACAATAGAATATTATGGTGGAGGCATTACAGGATTACCTTTATAAAATGAATACAAATTTTATTTCTAATTTTTTAAGCGGAGAAGGTATAAATCTAGATAGATTTTATTCTCATATAAATTTTATAAATGTATCTGGGTCAATTGTAAAAAATAGCGTTTATCTAAACGAAACACAATTTGGTTCAAATGTTTCTGGAAATTTTATATTTGATGAATATCATCCTTCAGTATTCACTTCTTGCTATAAATATAGCAACTTTAGTGGATCTGGTTTATTTGATGGAAATAATTCTTTGAAATTGAATCAAAGATTAAATTCTGGGCAAAAAACTATTTTACTCCATTTTGAAAATGAAGTAAGTAATAATTATGCAAACACTAATTTAATTAGTAAAAATAAAGTTCTTTTTGATTTTTGCTCATCTGAGTCTTCAACCGATCAGTTCTCTTATTCTGTAAGTTTAACTGATAAAAATGATATGTTAATAGAATTTTCTGGACAAAAAAGCGGAATTGTTGAATATAATAAATCTTTTGTTAAGGATTCTTTACCAGACAAAAACATTATATGCTTATCTTTAAAAAATAATGCAATTAATTTGATTCAACCCGACGTCAACACAAATACTTTTATATATAATGAATTAAAAATAAATCAAAATTATGATTACATAACTAAAGAGATGTATATTGGCAATAAAGTAAATTTTATAAAAAATATGCATACTGGATTTTCTGGAGTATTAAAAGATATAATTATTATTAATCAAATTTTAAACGAAAATCAATTATTGAGATTAACAAAAATAGTGGGTCAAACTGGCGAGTTTTATTCAGGAATAAATTTGACTCCTGATCCTTATAAAATATACTACAGCGGTAAAGTTAACCCAACTGGAATAATAGGAACTGGTATAATTAGATATGATAGGGTTCTCCAAGAAACTATAAATACAAATTGTGGAGACAATTCAAATTGCAATATTTACGTTTTGTCTGGAGTCACTGGAGCTTTAACTGGATATAAAATAGAATACTCTGCCGAAGAGCAAATAACCGAAGATTTTACAAATCAAAAGATATATCCAATGTATGATCCAAATTTATTTAATAATTATTCTGACTATAATATAAAAGATTTATTAACAAATACTGGAGATCTATACGAAATTCAAACTTATGAAGATGATGTTCGTTTAGACATATATACTGGCTCTGGATTGAATTATTTACCAGATGATTTAAATTACATTTTTTATAATGGTAGAGTTACCAAAGATTTTATCACAGGATTAAATTCTCTTAAAATTTCTGGAGCGAAACAAATGGTATTTGTTTCTGGCGCTAAAAAAGAATCCAAAGTAAATGGGTTATATATAGAGAATGGTATTTATAATTATAATAGATACATAAATGGCATACCTTTGCCTGTTACTAAAAAAACTTTGTATGCATCCGCTAATGAAAGTAATTATTTTATCCGTTGGACCGATAGTTCTGGATGGACAATTATTGGTAATAATATGCCAATATATGGATCTAGTGCAAATACGAGCAATCCCGACGAAATATCTGTCTCAAATTGGTTTTCTTATTCTGGCTATGTAAATATGCCAAATGTTATAAAATATCAATATGTTAATCTAATTAAAAAATTAAATTCAAAAAACTTATATTTAGCAGATTATACAGTAGATAAATACATATCTAATACTGGTATAGATTTATCGTACTTTAATAAGTATAATATATTTTTAGATGGATTAAAACTAATAGAACATAAAGACTACGGTAAAATTGGAAATTCAATTTATTTTGACTTCGATATTAGTAATAAGAAATTGTTGATCCTAGAAGATTCCTATACCGAAAAGATTACTGGTAATAATATAAGTGATAATTTTAAAATTTACCCCAAAAAACATCTTTTATGGGTTAATGGATTATTAAAAATTGATGGTATAGACTATAATAATAAAAAATATGATTTAAATGGAGGATATTTCAATAATATTGAACGAAATAATATTCAAATATTGATGATATAAACTCGTGTAATCTTATAAAGGCATAAGGTATGACAAATCAGAAATTAAATTCTATAATTTTTAATGGCGTTGAAGGAGAAGCTTTTGGCGGATCTATCTTTAGCTTTAGAATAGAAAGTAACGGTATAGAAAGTCCGCCAAAGTATATTGTAAGTGTGGTTTACCCTCCTACCGCTTCTAGTAGGAATCCTGCTGCCGAATTGAATACGGCAGCTACTATAACAGTTGGGGGGAATGGTTTAGGAGGAAGCATGAAACTGTTTGGCGTATCGTACGAAGATAATCCTGAATACACCACAGCACATTTTACATATTTAGATGGATCTTCTTTTTTAGATACTACTTATGTAGGAATTAATTATCGTCACGGTGTATGTGCGCGCTCAACGTATTGTGGAAGCATAGAAAAGGGGATGATTATTTTAGGTGGAGAGATTCAAGGAGTCGAAGAAGAAAAAGAGTGTATAAATTGTGAAGATCAAGTGGAAAAAATTGTTGGGCAAGTTGCTGCCTTATCATGCGATAATAAAGATTCAGGTTATTCGGTTGATGATTTTATTGCTGCTTGTAAAAATCATATAATAGATATTAGTTTATTGAGCCGAGCAGGTGATGCAACATTGTCTTATACAGGGACTTTAAGAGAAGTTCTTTCTAGTATATGCTCGGACGCTGGTGCAACATTTATGACTGATTATAAAGGCAAAGTTAAAATTATAGATGGATCGCAAGGAATACAAATAAACGATGCAGGTCTAGCGAATGATCCAAATGTAAAGAAACGCACATATGAATCTAGCAGGGATGGTACATACAAGCAATATGGTTCAAGCTTTTCTTTGAAACCTACTAGAAGCCTTTCTCAAACTAGAGAAAATTATACTCAATTTACACTTCAACCTGTTAATGCTGCTCTTACTTTAGACGTTCAATTAGGAGCAATTAGCATGAGAGGGCCTATGTGGAGAGACCAAATTTGTAGGCAAGAAGGTTTATATAGTAGGTTAGGGTTTTATGGAGGGCTATATTCCGTCAACCCTACTGCAGGAGCTTTCCAAAATAATATGTCTGCATTAGCTGATTGTATGCAAGACAGCAGCTTATTAGATTTAGTTAACCAAGGTTTTACTTACTGGAATTTGACAAGATTTAGCGATGAACTAAAAAATTATTATATAAATGCAGAATCAGCCGCCATTCAAGAATATGGAATATTATATAAAGCTAGTATAACGCGACCTGCTTCAACCGAGGAAAAAAATTGTATATCAAATGAATTTAGAAAAATAACGACTTCTGAATTTTATCCAGATATTGATGCGGGTGGATTTTGGAGAAAAAATATATCAGCAAAAGATATTTCGCCATCTAAAATAGATGATTTGGGAAGCTATTATGCTCCCGTTATTGTTCCCTTAATAGGAGAATTAGCAGAAAAATATTCACAATGTACAAATAACTATAATAGTTCAGCCTTTGGCGGAGATTTTACAAATGCAGCTTTTGTGGCTTGGAAAAGTAACGTGCCAGGAGTAAGTGTTCAATCTAGTTCTTGTTTGCATCCAGATGAAGAATTAAAACGTGCAGTAAATCAAAAAGATACGTATTGCTTATTACCGTGCGAAGATCAACAACAAGACGCTTGTCAGATATTAAATCAATCATGCTCTAAAGGGGCTGCAGGAATTTTTCAAGGAAGCGAAGGTAATATAGGTTATTGCTTAGGAGGAATAGTCCTTCCATCTACATCTACATTTTGGGGTTGGTACAAAAAAACAGATGATATGAGTAAGTCTGTGGCTGGCGAACTCAAAATAAATGGTGCACTCGTTGACCCAAATAAAGATATTATTCCTGAATTAGATCGTGGCGATGTTCAAAGTCTAAGATATTCTTTGACAGACTTAAGCGCTGGAGGTGGCAACGCCCAAGTTTCTTCTTTTCATGCTATAAGCGAAAATAGAACGTATGAAATAATTGGAGAATATGTTCCTACAATTGACCCAAGTTTGAAATCTTGGAGTATGAGCATAGATGGGAATGGAGTTTTTACTAATATATCTTATCAAAATCGTCCGCCTATTCCTTCAAAACAGGACACAAGCATAAGCAAAGTAACACCAAGAAAAATTTTATTAAGGAGCTAGAATGATATTCTCTGGAAATAATATTTTTAATTTTAATGATCAAACAAATTTAAGTTTTAATTTAGATTTAAATATAAAAAACAATTCTACAAATTTTCAATTTGGTTTTTCTGGTCAAGGAAATGACTCTATTTCTTTTAAAAATTTAGATAATAATTTTTACGATCCAGCAAATTTATTAGTATATGGAACTTCTTCTGGTGATATATTGAGTATATCTGGAGATATTAATTCTAATAATTATAGTTATTTCATAAATTCTACCCCATTTTTTTTAAATCAAAGTAAGAATAATTTCTCTATAAATAAATTTTATTTTAATACTAACCTGCCGATATCTGGTGATTTATATATATATGGCGGGATTCCATCTTATGAGATGAATTTTGCTTCAGGATTTATAAGCGGAGAAAATATAATAGGAACAATAAAAAATAATTCATTAAATAAAGTTTTAAAAATTTTTGATATATCTGGAACAAATTATGGTTTTTTAAACAACACAATAACGCCAAGAACCAATTTAATATTTGTTAATAAATTTACTGGCAGTTTAAACCCAGAAGAGACTGCAAATTTTTATATAACTACCACAGGGATAAATTTTAAAAGTATTCAAAATGTATTTGACATATACATAAATACAGATTTTGGTAATATAAATCAAAAATTTGATTCGGTGTTAATAAATGAAACTAATGTATTTAATTTTAATGAACATTTTATGTTCAATAACTACGACCTAAATGCAAATTTTAAAAGAGATATTTGTTTGTTAAATTATGATTCTTTTGATTTAAGAAATAGTGATAAATTTTACTATGAAAAGCCACTTTATATATCTTTGGAATATGATTCTGGATATACAGGAAATGTTGTAGCAAAAATACTCGCTTCTGGATATAAAAATATAAATCTAACAGGCTTTGTAAGCGGATCTGGGTATTTATCTGCAGAAGAAAATGTAATTGCCACGGGATTTAATTTAATAAAAAATTCCATAGAAACAGGAATAATTTATCAAAATTTTAACGAAACAGATTTAACTTATTTAACAGGAAATTTAAATCAAAATATAAAAATAAATGTTTCTGGATATTTTACAGGAGAGTTTGTCAATGAATCTAATTTTGAAGCTACTGGAAACTCTACTACGGTTTTATTTTCAAATAACTCTTTAAGCGGATTAGGGTATATAACTGGCGCATTATATGACTATAATGTTTCTGGTTCTTATAATAATAGCATTTATAATACTAAAGTTCCATATATTAATTTTAGTACAGGAGCATATATAACTGGAAAAGTAAAGCAAAAAATTAATAATATATTAGGGTCTGGTATTTCTACTGGATACGGTAATTGTATTTTTACTGGTCAAGCGTTTGTTAATGCTTTAGGAAGTGGATATTTGTTAGGAAGCGGATACTTAACAGGCACAAACGTTCCTATATTAGCCACTGGGGAAATATCTGGCGATCTTAATAATATAAAATACGTTGAAAATATAACGCAAAATGTTTATGGATATAAAATAGCAACTGGAATTTTAAATGTAAATTTAAGTTTAACTGGTTATGGGGCATGTACTGGAAATTATATAGGATCAAATAATTATGGAAATCTTATTTTAGCCAGCGGATTGAATAGTTTTAGAACTTCTGGATTTTTAAATGGTACAGGATTATTGACTGGCTATGGAAGTGGAATTTTATATGATAAATATGGTTCATCTGGATACAGTCTTTCTTCAGGATTATTATTTTATAATGGAAATTTAGAGAATGTTTTTGTTTATAATACTGACGGTCAAATAGCAAATGGATTATATACCCCAAGCGGTCTTTACAACTCTTCTTTTGGGCCTATTGGAGCTCAAGCATCTAAAAAATTATATGTTTTAAGTGGATCAAATAATACCTTTATAAGATGGACTTCAATTTCTGGGTGGACAATCGTAAAAAATAATATCACACTATATAGATCTAGCGATTCTACGAGCCCAGATAGTCCAGTCGATGTAAAACAATGGTATTCTAACGCTGGGCATTCTAATCTACCTATAATAAGTGGAAAAAAATCTGATTATATTAATTATAATTTTAATACATTTGGTACTGGATATGATTTAATTGAGAATATTAATTCTAATGATGTTAATATAAAAAATGAAGTTATTAAAAATTATACATTTAATAATCTTGTTGGTTCTGGATCATATTATTCTGATAATCCATCAGTTACCGGAACTGGACAAATGGATGTATTTAATAATTTAGATTATTCTTTAAATAAATATAATGTCACTGGGGTCATAGAAAGTAAAATAGACTCTGGCGTTTTTTATTATACTGGAGCTTCTTCTGGTTATGTGCCACTATACATTTCTGGTCAAGGCACTCTTTATACTGCTTTTGGATTTCCAATCTTAACTACAATCACAGGAATTTCTTATTCTGGATACAATGAAATTTTTACAACAGAAAATTCTGGAATAAAGACTCTTCAAGCAAATTATGAAATAACTACTGGTTCTTTTGCTAAAAACTATTCAAATCTGGGAGTGCCCCCAAATTTATATTTTAGATATTGGCAAACCGATACCTCTGGTTTTGGTTTTGGCGGTACTAGCCTTTCACCAAATGGACAATTTATTTATTACAATAATATAAGTAATTTTGGTGCACCATTAAGTACTTCTGGATATGTTGGAGATTATCATTATATTATTTATAATGCGAATAGCGGTTGGCAAATTAGAAGAAAATCTTCAAATAATTATGGATGGTCTGGTTTAAAAACAGAAGATTTTCCTATTAGCGGTTGGACAGGAGTTAATCTTTCGTCAAGTCGAGGTCCTGGCGAGATTCAAAAAATTGGATTTTCTGATTTAGGAATAAGATCAATTGACCCAGTTTATGAAAATAGAAATTATTTTAGTATTGGAAGTAATATTTATAATTTAAATAATTCGCCTATTATAACTGGCTCTGGAAATTCTGTTTTAGAAAAAGTTCTTTATTATACTGGTGTTTTAAAATCGGGGTTGGCTATATTGCCGATACTTGGAATTATAACTGGAATAGACGTTTCTTATGTTACAGGTTTTAATAGAAGTCTTTTAGAATTAAAATCTGGCGTACTTTTAAATCCTGTTTCTTTGCGACCAGAATTACAGTACAATAAATCGGGATTAATTGGTTCAGGGTTATTTCAAACTAATATAGGAAAAACTGGTTATTATGAATCTAGCGGGATCTTACAATCTACAGGATATATTTTTAGTCAAGTAGAATTTCCATACAGCGGAGCAATTGATACTTATAGTGGTTATTTAAATAATTCTATAACTAGATCATTATCGGATCTTAGTTTTGTTATTAATAATTCTTCTGGATATATTCAAACTGGTATTTATTTAAAACAAGATAAATCTATAGTTCAAGATTCTTCTGGCAGAATAAAAAATTTATTACCATTAAATCTATATCCTATTACAGATTATTCTGGTCAACAAGATTACATATTATATGCGACTGGATTTTTTGAAGAACAAATAATTGGACTAGCAAATGTAAGTAGTGTCCTATCAAGGTCTGGCAAATTTTTTACATCTGGACTTTTAGATGGATATTTTGATGTAGATTATGTTGATCAAGACTTTGGGTCTAAGTATATCTCTCAACAAATAACTGGTGTTTTAATAAATCCAACTATACTAGACTCTAATATTATATTAACTGGGTCTTCAATTGGGACTGGATTTTATGATAATTACGTTTCTGCTACGGGATCTTTAAGTAGAAATATATCTGTGTCTCCTAAAATAAATATCCCAATTGGTTCAACGATTACTGGATTAGGCCTAATCAATCTAATTTTAAGCAAAAATATGAATTTTAATGTTAATAGCGGCATGGCTTATTATCAAAATAATCCTTATTTAGAAAATATTAGCGGAAATTTATTCACGGGATATATAGATCCATTTATTGCTACTGGTAATATATCTAAAATTGCCAATAAGTTACTAACTGGTTATGTAGATTCAAATTATACCAAAACCTTTTTAAATAGTTTTAATATCTCGACTGGGTATCTAAACTCAAGTGGGTTGAGTTCAGATTTAATAAGTATAAATCCTATTAATAGTAACAAATATTCTATAACAAAAAATATAGAGTCTGGCATATCTCAAGTTATAATTAATATAAACAAAATAAACCATTACAATGATGATTATCTTTATGCTAAATTAATTTTAAGTGGCAAAGATTCTGATAATAATCCTAGTGTAATTTATCAAGATATAACAGGAGGCTCGTACTAGAATGGCTTTTTACGTTACAGCTGGTAAGGATATATTTCCTTTAACTATAAATAGGTCGAGATACTCGACCTCTTCTCCTTGTTTTTCTAAACAAGGAAATGACCCTAGTTGTCCAACATGGTATGTGTTTGGTAAGATAGGAAATAATCCTGCTCGTTTAAATTTAAATGAATTTGGTGTTAAAGCCGCTAGCCCAAATAACAACGTAAATTTTTTAGAAATATTTTTTGGATCTCGTACAGATTATAAAGCTCAAATACAATTTCAAACAGTTGCAGGTTCGACAGTTGAGAGAACAACTCTGAAAAATAGCTTCTTGGAGATGATCAATAGCAGCGCAATGAATTTTAGTTATGATGGATCTAATGAACTTTTCCGTATTAATAAAAATTATAATTCCCAAAAGTATTCATTAACATTTGACAAGGGAATACTTCAATGTGAAGCTTCTGATCTTATTTCTAGAAACCTTGTAGCTTTAGATCCGTATAAATCTTCTGTTTATACTTATGCTTACGACGGTGGCGGTGCATCTTTTGCTCAAGTAGATGGAACTTGGCCACAAATAGCGGCAGGATATAATTTAAGTTATTTTGGTCAGGCATTAACTCCAGGATCTGCTCTAGCTGTAGTTGGTAGTAGTGGCTCTGCATATTTTGGATTTAAAGTATTCTCATATTATAGTTCTCATGAATTTGGAATAGCCCCCTCAACAGACGAATTATTATGGTCATTAACTAACAGAAATGGCCAATATTTTGGAATCTTAGTGAATAATTACGAGACATCTTATTGGGCTTATGATAAATTTGGAACTAATTTATTATGGAATTCTAGAGGATCTGGCGTTTTACATATTTGGAATGATTATTATTATAATCATTTTATAATATCTTGCTCTCCAGGTTCAAGAGAATCAGCTATTTGGTCTAAAGACGGTGATGGAATTAATTTGCTATGGAACTCTAATAGGAATGGAATTTTACAACTTTGGCAAGATTATAGTTATTCATATACGGCTTTTTATACAAAAAGTCAAGCTAGCTTTTGGTTTTCTCATAATTATTATACAGATCTTAAATTTAGTAGTACTTCAGGAATACTTCAAGTATGGAATACTGGAAAACAATCTTTTATAGACCTTAGCGTTTATATGTTAGAATATGGACATGTTGCAACATTTAATTATGTTTATTGTAAAGGATCGCTTTTTAAAGGTCTAGATGGAAGAAATGTTAAAATATTTTCAACTCATCCAATTGACATATGCGATCCTTTAAGAATGGGATCTATTGGGTCTACTACATCTCCAAGATCAAATGCAGAATGTGTATTTGAATATGACGGATAAAAGGAAATTAAATGGCAACAATTTTTACTGATCTAGCGGGCGGATATGTGGCAGCACCGCCAGTAGGCATAATACCTCCAGCGGGTTATTTAAACGTTTTTCCTGCTAATGGAGGCACAAGTATCTCTATACCTGTAGGTAATAATTTAAATCCATTAACTCGACCAGGAAGTTTAGATATTGGGAATACAACTTGTCCAGTTGGAAATGTGTTTATTAACTCTACGTTCGGGAATAATGCACTTAATAGAAGAAACTTAATTGCCCCAGATGAATTTAGATATCAAACTGAATATGGTGATATTTTTCTTCGAGGAAGATCAGCGAGTAATGGATATAATGATTTTCAAGTAGACATAGGAGGTGATCCTTTTAGAATTTATGCTAGTAATTATGGATTAAAATTTGAAAAACCTAGCTCGGCATCTTATATAAATTTTGATGTAGGTTCTTTTAATAAAGTTTCTCTTATTTCTTATAGAGGAGTTGTCAGTTTAATTGATAGCGCAAACGAAGGATCTTTATATATTGAAAGAGGTTACGGTAATGCAATTTTATCATACAAAGATGGAATACCCCTTCTTTATCTTTCTAAAGGTAATAGTCAGTATGCAGATCTTAGAACAGATGGAACATTAAGTCGTTTAAGTTTATATAATAATGGTAATAGTGCAACTTTAACAGCAGCTTACTATCCAAAATTAGATTTGTCTTCTAATTCTCTTGGGTCTGCTCGATATGCTTCTGATGGTATATACCTAGGGGACTATAACGGACGTAGGATAGAGATCTATCCAAATGATTTAGGACAGTATTATTATTTAGGCGCTATGCCTATACTTACAAATGGACAGGAGATTGGTAAAGTTTTAAGTACAAAGCCTCTTATCCAACCCCAAATGACTGCTGATGGATATCTTATAGCTAACTATGCAACATTTGCAGGATATGCTTCGTTTGCTGGTTACGCTACAAGAGCAGAAATTTCAGATTATTCTACCAACGCAGGATATGGTTCGTTTGCTGGGTATGCTACAAGAGCAGAAATTTCAGATTATTCTACCTACGCAGGATATGGTAATCAAGCAGGATATGCTCAAGTAGCTGGAGCAATAGCAGGAGGAGCGGTAAATTATACTGAGTACGCAGGATATGCTAATCAAGCAGGATATGCTCAAGCGGCAGGAAATGCAAATTATGCTACCAACGCAGGAGTTGCTCAATCTGCTGGGTATGCTACAACAGCAGGAAGTGTAAATTATGCTACCAA
>Ga0247843_1003174_pt1 | contig 27660 bp, 27 predicted proteins | sample LaCruzMarch2017__FD_192420 | JGI IMG/M metagenome (GOLD analysis project Ga0247843, IMG submission 192420) | Freshwater microbial communities from meromictic Lake La Cruz, Castile-La Mancha, Spain - LaCruzMarch2017_8m | ecosystem: Environmental > Aquatic > Freshwater > Lake | place: Spain... | reverse complement strand
CTGCGACTCCGCGCCCTGTCGATCAACGGTGACTGGGACGCGTACTGGGCCTTCCACGAACGACAGCACGCGCTACGAAACGCTAGGAATCACGAGGTTTGAGCGAGCAGAGTCGGGAGCCGCACCCACTTCGAGGTCGCGGAGTTCACCATCGAACACATCCTGCCCGAGAACCCCGGAGAGGAATGGGGTGCGTTTCGCTTCGAGGACTACGCGCGCGACGTCGTGCGCATCGGGAACCTCATGCCGCTTGAGTCGGGGCTCAATCGGTCACTGGGCGCGGCGGGGTTCGAGCGCAAGCGAGAGGTCTATGTGAGGAGTCGATATGCGCTCACCAGGGGGTGAGTGGGGGAGAGTGGACACCGGAGGCGCTCCGGGTGCGGCAGGCGGAGATGGCCAGGCTGGCGGCGGGAATCTGGCGGGTGCCGCTGGAGGATGGGTGAGGGCGAGCGGGAGGGAGCGGCAGGGCGCCGGAGGGGTCGGGCGTCGGACGAGGGAGTTGGTCTTGGATGGATTAGCTATGAGCAGGAGCCGGTTCGAACACCGGTAACTTCTCGACATGTTCGACCCGAGGGGCAGCGAACGCCTGCTGTGTTTGGGTTGGCCAAATCGCACCTTCGACGACAAGAACGTGTGCCACCAGTCGGTCCGAGGCAAATGAAGCCCGGCGCGCAGTCGGGTGTTGCGAGACAAACTTCCCCGTCCAATCGACCCCCGGAACGGCTTGGAATAGTGCAAACCGCAGAAACATCTGGTGGGATTGCGTCCGAATTGATCTCGTCCGAAGGGATACAATATGATGTAATCCCGGAGCAGCCATTTTCAGCGAGGACGTACGGATTGCAGCCAGTCGTCACGCAAGCGCGAACGCCTGAAATAGGAAGCGTGGCGAGACAGATACTCCCTGGACTACCTTCGAATGCGGGATCTCGGCAGTGTGGATGATCATCGCCACAACAGGTCTGTAAACAAAACCCAGGCGAGGATGTAGAGATGCGGAGACAGACTGATCCAGGAACGCAATCGAAGTTGTTGGTGCAAGTCGCGCCAGGACGCAGAACTCCAGGTCGGGCACAGAACGTCGAAGTGCCTGTGATGTTCATCGGATAGCAGGATTGCTCCGCGCTGCATCCGTCACCTGAGACGATGTTGCAGATGCCGCGGTCTGCAACGCACGAGGATATGGGGATAGACCGTGGGCCAGCATCTGACGACACTGCGGAATCGGTCGAATCCAAAAATACTTCGGTATCACCAGTCGTTCCGATAGCGTCTGTGGTGGCACTATCAGTCGTTGCCATTCCGGGAGTGTCTCTCAGTTCGACGCACCCTACTCCCGCTGCCAGGAGTCCCAACACCATCAGCCTCGAAAACGTTCGAATCATCGTAGTCACCAACTCCCGCCGATTCCGATGCCGATCTCTCCCGGACCGCCAGCAACTCGGACCCCACGCCTCTCCCCACGCGCGCGCTCCGTTCCGCTCCGCACTGGCGCCGCAATCAGCATGACCATCCCCGTCGCCGCCAGCGCGCCTCCCGCGATGAACCCGATCAGGCTCACGGTCCCCATCGTGCCTGTAGTCGCCGCGTCATCAATGCATCCCATCCCGCCCTGCACCGCGCCCGCGCTCATCCCGCAGGTCAGGTTCTCGTTGAATCGCGTTGCGGCACCATTCCGCAGCACCAGGCCCACCACGCCAGTCGCGAGCCCCACCGCACCCACCGAAAGCGCGACGAACCCACCCGTTCGAAGTCCCGATGCCGATCGATGCGTTTCCGTCGGCCGCCTCGCCTCGTTGGCCCCCTCGACCACCGGCACCGCCACCGTCACACGCCGCTCCCCCGCCACCGCCCGCAACTCCACCTCCCGCACGAACGCCCGCTCGACGTTCCCCGGCACGCTCACCGTCGCCTCGGCCGTCTGGTACCCGTCGGCGACCACCCGCACCCGCACGTCCCCCGCGACCACCCGCAGCGGGAAGCTCGTCACTGCCTGCCCATCCACCTCGATGCTCGCGCCGGTCACGTTGCACCGCACCGTGAGCAACCCCACCCGCGCCTGCACCTGCCGCAGCGTCGCCTCCAACCCCGCGCGCTCCGCCCGGATCCACGCGTCGCCCGTCGAGCCGAAGGCCGAGCTCATATGCCCCTCGGCCTCGACCCAGCGCCCGAGCGCCGCCTCCGCCGTCGCCATGCGCCACAGCGCCCGCGGCTCCCGTGTGCGCTCGTAGATCTCCCGGAACACCCCGAGCGCCTGCTCGTTCTGCCCCTGGCGGAGCATCGCGACCCCGCGTCGATGCTGCTGCTCGATGGGCGACCCCGGCTGCTGCGCCCACGCGCTCCCGACCCCGAGCCACACCGCGAGCCCGAAGCTCGCCACTGCCCGTCCTGCTCCGCTCATCAACAATCCCTCCCGCAAATCAATGAATCTCGATGCCGGTGGTGGTCGTGGCACTCCCGACCTCCTCACCGGCCGACGTCGCGGGCGCCACCATGGGCGTCGCCCGCGGTCGCTGCACCACCGCGGCCGGTCGGGGCCTGATCCCTGCCGCCGGACGCGCGACGACGCCCGGGCCCCCGATCTGCGCCGCCGCCGCTGGCACCACCACCGCTGGCACCACCGCTCCCGCTACCGCCGCCAGCTCCACCCGCTCCGGCGGTCGCCGGTCGGCATCGAAATCCACCTCCGTCGCGACGTACCCGGGCGCGCTCACCCGCATCCGATGCCGCTGCCCGTCCCGCGGGAAGCTCCGCGCGCCCCGCCCCGTTCCGAGCGTCTGCCCATCGATCTCGATCTGCGCGAACGCTGGCACCGCCTCCACGGTGACCACATACGGCGTCGCCACCTGGGTCACGCCCGGCGTTGACCGTGTCGCCCTGCTGCTGTCTCCCAGCGCGAGACCCACCGCCACGAACACGGCGAGGGTCGCCGCCCCTGCCGCGGCGAGAATCATCCCCCGTCGCCCGCTGCCGGCGCCTGCGTCCTGCGCCGCGCCCTCCGCCGCCCGCCGCGCGACCGAGACCTCTTGCCCCGCGACCGACACGCTCTGCACCAGCGTCGCCGCCACCGACCCCACCGGGGCGTTGGGGACCGCTGACTCCGTGTTGAGCGTGGTTGCCGTCTGGAAGTCCCCGTCGCCCGCTCCCGCGGCCGTCGCGAACTCCGCTGCCCACTCCTCCCGGACCGCCGGGCTCGCGTACGGCAAGAGCTCCGCCGCCATCGCACGCACCGACGGGTACCGCCCGCCGCGGTCCTTGGACGTCGCGCGCCGGAGCACCTGCTCGACGCCCGCAGGCAACGCCTCGACGTCCGACATCGGCGGAAGCGGCGCGGAGATGATCCCCGTGAGCACGTCGATCATCGCCTCGCCCGGGAACGGACAGCGCCCCGTGATGCACTCGTAGACGATCACCCCGAGTGCCCACTGATCGCTGCGCCCGTCGACGTCCTTCGACTCCCGCGCCTGCTCGGGGCTCATGTAGAACACGGTGCCCATCATCGCGCCGGTGCGTGTGAGCGAGTGCCGCGCCTCGCTGACCTTCGCGATGCCGAAGTCGAGCACCTTCGCGTGCACCTTCCCCGGCCGCGGCACAGACAGGAAGATGTTGTCGGGCTTCAGGTCGCGGTGGACGATGGCCGCGTCGTGCACCGTCGCCACCGCCGAGAACACCGGCAGCAGCAGGTCGACGGCGCTGCGGGTGCTCAGGCGACCCTCGCGATGGAGCCGCGCGCCGAGCGCCTCGCCCTCCAGGTACTCCATCGCGATGAAGGGCACGCCCTCGTGGGCGCCGAGGTCGAGCACGTCGACGATGTGCGGGTGCCGGAGCTTCGCCGTCGCCTCGGCCTCGGCGGTGAAGCGCTCGATCGCCTCCATGTTGTGCATCTGGCTGACGTGCAGGATCTTCAGCGCGACGCGCTTGCCCAGCGGCAACTGCGTGGCCTCGTACACGGCCCCGAAGGCCCCGGCGCCCAACACCCGCTGAATCGTGTAGCGGCCGAACGCGCTCCCCGCGGCGAGGGTCGTCGAGTCGCTCATCGTGCGTCTGCCACTCCCACCTTGGTCCAAGGCTCTACCGCCGCGCGAAGGGGGGTGTCAACGCAGGCGGACAGAGGGTTCAGCCCGCGAGGCGGGCGCGCACGGCGTCGCGCACGGCCGGCGGAAGGCCATCGACGACCGATGTGGGCAGCGCTTGCAGCGCATCGAGGGGCAGCGCGAGCGCCCACTCACCGGGTCCGAGCCCAGCGAGTCGCTCCTCGGGTCCGAGTCCGGCGAGTCGCTCTTCGGGTGCGACGCCCTCCAGCCGCTTCTCGACGGGCACCATGGCCAGGAACTTCCGCTCCCAATCCTCGTAGCCCTCAAGCTCTTTTGCGTGGTCCATCTGGTCGCCTCGTTGTTCGACATACTGCCCGACCCACTGGCGCGTGGCCACCGTGCGCGGGGTCTCCCGCCCGAACCACCGGAGCAGGTCATCGTCCTCGGCGTTGGCCGCCGCGGTGACATCGACGACCACCAGCTTGAGGCCCCGCTCGGCCACGACGTGATACCCGTCGGCGGCCTCGGGCAGCACGATGCCCATCTCCCGCAGCTCGTCCTCCAGCGTCGGCGTCCGCGAGGGAACCACCAGGATCACCGTGAGCTCCACGAGCGACAGCAACTCTCCGCCGCCCGCGCGCGACTGCCGCTGCGAGAGGTACAGCCACCCGTAAGCGAAGAGCCGGAAGACATCGCCGCGTCGCAGCGCCCGCGACACGCTCTTGAACTCCATCAATCCCACGCGCCGGATGTGTGGCCACAGCCCCCGCAGGGTCTCGCCGCGATCGCTGGGGTCGTGGACCTGGTCTGCGCGCAGTTCGATGAGGTCGTCGACCACCAGCGGCTCGTCGCCGAGCTGTACCTCCGAACGCACCACCGCCCAGTGGGGCGCCCGCTGTGTCAGCAGGCGCGCGAAGCTCGGATGCCAGATGGTGCGCCCGCCGGCCATCGACGTACTCAGCCCCTCTCGGTGTGGAGGTGGACGATGGATGGGTTGGGGTGCCTCGCGAGCGCGCTCATGAAGGCCGACATGGCACGCACCCGGCGCAGCGTCCACGAGGTGTTGGACATACCCTGGCAATCGGCTCAAGGTCGATGGCAGGCGGGAACCGACGGGTGGGCGGTCGCGGCCCTCCGCTTCGCTGCGGGCGAGGGCAGGGACTGATGACGTGGGTGGGTGACGGGGGGGCGATGTGTCGGCGGACGCCCGCTCAGCGCGTGGCGGGCGGGCGATCGAGCGTCAGCACCGTGCGGGAGGCGGTGCTGCCCGCGCGGTCCTGGATGATCACCTGGTTCGTCTCGAAGTCGGCGGTGACGGCCGCGTCGCCGTCGAGGGCCGTCGGGTCTGGGTCGAAGGCCCGGGCGACCCGCGACTGGTCGACGTCGCAGTGCGCGTAGCCCGTCGGGAGCGCGCCGTACACGGTGCGGCCGCCGCACACGACCTCGACGTGGCAGTTGAACTCCACCATCGACACCGGCGCCACGCGCACGGTGCACGCCTCGCCGGCGCGGAGGCCCATGTTGCTGGTCTCGCTGACGCGCGCGGGGCGCTCGATGGCGGAGGTGAAGCGCTCGAAGCCCAGCGCCGCCGTCGACCGTCGGCAGGCGCCGAGGCCCCCGGTTGCCATCGGGAGGTGCGCGGACGCGGCGCTCGAGGCCATCGCGGAGTGCCACGCGGCGCGGCGCATCGCGCGGTGCTCGCACATGGTCATCATCGCCAGGAAGGGGGCCACCATCGCGAGGCTGCCCAGGCAGCGCATGCCCATGGCCCAGCGGCGGCGCTCGTACTCGGTGGCGGCCGTCGGGGCGCGCGCCGAGGCGAGCTCCTCCTGGGCCTCACGCAGCTCTTGCCGCAAGCAATCGTTCTCGGCCTGCAACGCTTCACGGGGATCTCGGTAGGTCATCGAAGCCTCGACTCCTCTCCGGCGCACGCGCCCGGTGTGTCTCACCACTCTTGCTCCATCGCGCCCGCCCCCGCAACCGTCCGCGCACAGGGTACCGGCCGGCGTCGTGACGATTGATCCCGCGCGGGGGCTTCGGGTACGGTCGCGCGGCCCTACATCGGCCCCCTACCGGTCACACCGGTACCGACGGTTCAAGCCCACGCAACGCGGAGACACAAAGGTCCTCATGGCACTCACCGAACGCGTCCGACAGATCCTGTCCTGGTACGGCAGCGACAACCCCGGCAGCCGCGCCAACCTCGTGCGTCTGCTCAACCACGGCACCCTCGCGGGCACCGGGCGCCTCGTGATCCTTCCGGTCGACCAGGGCTTCGAGCACGGCCCCGCGCGCTCCTTCGCCCCCAACCCCGGCGGGTACGACCCCGAGTACCACGTGCAGCTCGCCGTCGACGCGGGCTGCAACGCCTACGCGGCGCCGCTGGGCTTCATCGAGGCCGTGGCCGACCGGTACGCGGGCGAGATCCCGCTCATCCTGAAGCTCAACAACAGCGACTCCCTCTCGAAGGGCCACGCCGCGTGCTCGGCCATCACGGGCTCCGTCGACGAGGCCCTCCGCCTCGGCTGCGCCGCCATCGGCTACACGATCTACCCCGGCTCGTCCGCGCGCAACGAGCAGTACAACGACTTCCGGGCCATCACCGCCGAGGCCAAGAGCAAGGGCCTCGCGACGGTGCTCTGGGCCTATCCCCGCGGCGAGGGCGTGAGCAAGGACGGCGAGACGGCCATCGACGTGGTGGCCTACGCCGCGCAAATCTCCGCGCAGCTCGGCGCGCACATCATCAAGGTCAAGCCGCCGAAGGACTTCCTCGAACAGGCCGAGGCGAAGAAGGTCTACGAGAAGTACGGCATCCCGACGAAGACCCTCACCGAGCGCATCCGCCACGTGGTGCAGTCGGCCTTCAACGGCAGGCGCATCGTGATCTTCTCGGGCGGCGAGGCCAAGGACACCGCGGCGCTGCTCGCGGAGGTCCAGGAGATCGCGGCCGGCGGCGGCTTCGGGTCGATCATGGGTCGCAACGCGTTCCAGCGCTCGCGCCCCGACGCCCTCCAGCTGCTCGCCGACGTGATGGCCGTGTTCAAGAGCGCGGGCTGATGCGGTAGCGTCCCGGGTCATGGGACGCCCTCGTCACACTGCCTTCGCTGCGGCGCTGTTCACCGGCGCCGCGCTCCTCCTCCTACCCGCTCTCTCGCCTGCTCAAGTGCCGCGCACGATGATCCACCAGGGTCGCCTGCTCGACGCCGCCGGCGCGCCCGCGCGCGGCACCGTCGAGGTCGTCTGGCGCATCTACGACGCCGCGGCCGGCGGCACCGCGCTCTGGACCCAGCGATCGAGCGTCACCCTCGACGACGGGTACTTCTCCGCCGCGCTGGGCGACGGCGCCCCGCTGCCGGAGACCCTCTTCAACGGCGGCGCGCGCTTCCTCGGCGTCACCGTCGGCGCGGACAGCGAGATGACCCTGCGGGAGCCCATCGGGAGCGTCCCCTACGCGCTCGTGGCGGGCAACGCGGTGGGCCACATCACCCCGACCAGCATCACCGTGGGCGGCACCACCATCGTCGACGCCACGGGCCGATGGACCGGCCCCGCCACCGGGCTCGCAGGCCCGATGGGCCCGGCCGGCCCGATGGGTCCGATGGGTCCGGCGGGCCCCGTCGGCCCGATGGGTCCGGCGGGTCCGGCGGGGTCGCCCGACACGCCCGCGCAGGTGCTCGCGAAGCACAACCAGGCCGTCATCGCGGGCGGCACCGTCTCCGTCGGCGCCATCTCGTACACCGCGAGCCGCTTCGACCTCCGCTGGGCCATGCAGCACGCCGCGGCGGCGGGGGCGTGCGCGGCGGCGGCCCCGGTGGGCGGCTCGTGCTGCGAGCGCATCACCGTGCCCAAGCGCGGCGGACAGACCTGCGCGGCCACCTGCGCCGCCGTCGCCTCGCACCCCAGCTGCCTCACGTCCATCGCCATCGGGGCGATCCGGGTCGAGCGCGCCGTGTCCCACACCGAGCGGGTGGGAGCCAACTACAACTACGGCTGCGGCGACTCGCAGGACGCCTACGACGAGGTCCGCGGCGAAGGGCTCGACAGCTCCTACACCGCCTACTGCTGCTGCTTCCGATGAACCCCTCGCAGACCTGGTTCCTCGCGTGGAGGGCGCTCATCCTGCTGCTCCAGTCGCTCGCGCCCTGGGCGGCGCCCCTCGACTTGCCGCGCCCTGTCGGCGACGCCGCGATGGTGCAGCTCCTCGTGGGCTGGCTGGGCCTCACCCTCCTCGTCGTCGTGTGCGTGCGCGCCCTCGAACGCGCCCGGCTGCGCTCGCTCGTCGCGGCCCTCGCGCTGCTCACGGTGATCGCCGCGGGCGTCACGGGCTACGGCCTCCCGCGGGGCGATCTGCCGCTCGGCTACGGCGTGCGATGGATGGGCCCGCTGGTGTGGCTCACCGTGCTCGCCGCCCTCCGCCGCTTCGCGCCCGCGTCGTGGAAGAACAGCGCCTCCCTCGGCTGGGCCATGCTCGCCGTCGTCACGGCCGCGCTGTCCTTCCCCCGGCTGCGTACCCCGGAGGCCATGTGGCGCTCGGTGGTGGCGCGCCGGCCCGACCACGCCGAGGCGCAGGTCACGCTCGCGCGCATCGTCGGCCGCCAGCCCGATGGCGCAGCGAAGGCGCTCGCCGTGCTCGACCGCTGCGTGCGCCAGAGCCCGCGGTCGCGCCCCTGCTGGACGGCGCGGGCGCAGCTCCGGGTCGACGCGGGCGAGCACGCGCGGGCGGCCCTCGACGCGCAGCGGGCGCTCGCCCTCGACGACGACGACGCGACCTCGGCGGTGCTGCGGGCCGTCGCGCTCACCCGCCTGCAGCCCGTCCCCCCGGAGGCCGAGGCGGCGGCGCGGCGCGCGCTGGAGCTCGCGCCCGACGATCCGCGGGCCTCGCTGGCGCTGGCGATGGCGCTCGACGCGAAGGGCGACGCGGAGGGCGCGCGGGCGTCCCTGCGGCGGGTGATCGCGCGGGCTCCGACCCTCGACGCCCGGCTGCTGGAGACCACCCTGGCGCTGCGGCAGGGCGACGTGCCGGGCGCCCGGCGGGCGGTGCTGGCGGCCCTCTCCCTCGCGCCCGACGACCCGCGCGCGACCTACAACCTGGGTGTCGTGGCGCAGCGCGAGGGGCGCTACAACGAGGCCCGGGAGGCGTACCTGAAGACGCTGCGAGGCGAGGCGCGAAACTACGCGGCGCGCTACAACCTCGCCGTGCTGACCAAGGACGCAGGGGCGACGGGCGAGGCGCGGCACCACCTGGAGGCGCTGCTGCGGGCCTACCCGGGCGACCGCGCGGCGGTGCAGCTGCTGGCCCAGCTCGAACGCGTCGACCAGGCGCCTGCGACGGCCGGAGGGGGGGCGCCGCGATGAACGACGGGGCGCGCCTCTGGGCGCTGGCGGGCTCAGTCAACGCCTTCCTGGCGGTGGCGGCGGGGGCCTTCGGGGCGCACGGGCTTCGTCCGCGGGTGACGCCGCGGATGCTGGAGGTCTTCGAGACCGCGGCGCGGTACCAGATGTTCCACGCGCTGGCGCTCTTCGCGGTGGCGGGCCTGGCGTCGCAGCGCGAGGGCGTGGCCGACGCCGCGGGCTGGTCGCTGCTCGCGGGGATCGCTCTCTTCAGCGGGAGCCTCTACGCGATGGCCCTCACCGGCGTGACGAGGCTCGGGATGGTCACGCCGCTCGGGGGCGTCGGGTTCCTGGTGGGGTGGGTGCTCGTCGGGCGCGCGGTGCTCGCGCTGCGCTAGTAGCGCGTCGCAAGAGTTCTGACGGGTTGAGCAGGGCGCCTTGGGAGGAGAACCGCAAGGGTCGCAAGGGTCGCAAGGGAGCGACGGACTTGGGCGGGCCGGTGCTCCAACGCTCTCGCGAACCCGATGCGGCAGCCCCAGCGCCGGCGGAACTCCCCTTGCGACCCTTGCGACCCTTGCGGTTCTTGCCTCCGCCCCTCCACGAGCGTTGAGGCCCCCCCAACCCGTCAGAACTCTTGCGACGCGGTACTAGATCGCCGCCGCAAATTCCTGGCTGGGGTGTGGAATATTCAGCCCTTGCGCAGGAAGCGCGCGACGGCTTCGTGGTGGTCGGTCGTCGCCCAGGAGCGGCCGAAGTGATCGAGCTCCAGCACCTGCGCCCGCCGGGCGTCGAGCCGCGCCGTCTCCCGCAGCAGGAACACCATCCGCCGCGTGCCGGCCTTCGGCTGCCGGGCCACGCGCCCGATGAAGTCCCGCGCGTGGTCGAGCGCCCCGCCCGCGCCCACGAGGGCGTCGACGAAGCCCGCCGCGCGAGCCTCTTCGGCGCCCACCGGGTCGGTGGTGAGCAGCCAGCGCATGGCCGTGCCGCGCGGCACCAGCTCGAGCAGGTTGGCCGCGCCGCCCCAGCCCGTGGTCACCCCGAAACGGGCCTGCACCCAGTGGAAGCGCACCTGCGCCTCGGCCACGCGGTAGTCGCACGCCGCGGCGAGCTCGCAGCCCCCGCCGAAGGCGTCGCCCGCCACCGCCGCCACGAGGGGCACGCCCAGCTCGCGCAGGGCGTCGAAGGCGGCGTGGGCCTTGCGCGCCAGGTCGCGGGCGCCGCGGGCGGTGCGGACCCCTTGGAGCACCTTGAGATCGCCGCCGCTCACGAAGACCCCGCCGGAGGCCTCGCCGGTGACGATCACGCCGCGCACCGCGGGGACGCTCCTCAGGGCCTCGGCGTGCGCCCGCAGCTCCGCGAAGGTCTCCGGGTCGACGGCGTTCTTCCGGTCGGGTCGGTTGATCCGGAGGATCTGCACCGCGCCCTCGTCGAGGCGCTCCACGTTGCTCATCGTCGTCCCCGCTGCGCGCTTCAGGTGATCTTGTGCCGGCGGCGGCGCGTGCGCTCGTTCTCGATGCCCGTGTCCGGGCCCTTCTCCAGGCGCCGCTTCACGTAGCGCTCGGCGTGGCGGATGATCGCGCCCGCGACGTTCTGCCCCGTCGCGCGCTCGATGCCCTCCAGGCCCGGCGAGCTGTTGATCTCCAGGATCTTCGGGCCGCCGCGGGTCTCCAGCATGTCGACGCCGGCGACCTCCAGGGCCATCACCTTGCACGCCTCGATGGCGGCCTTGGCGTAGCGCGGGTCGAGCTCGCTCAGGGGGATGGCCTCGGGCTCGGCGCCGCGGTGCAGGTTGGAGCGGAACTCCCCCTTCTGCGCGCGCCTGCGCATCGCCGCGACGACGCGCTTGCCCACCACGATGGCGCGCACGTCCTTGCCGCGCGACTCCGCGATGAACTCCTGGAGGATGATGTCCTGCCCGAGGGTCCAGAAGGCCTCGAGGGTGCTCTCCACGGCCTGCCGGGTCTCCGCGAGCATCACCCCGATGCCCTGCGTGCCCTGGTGCAGCTTCACGATCGCCGGGGGGCCGCCCACCAGCGCGAGCGCGGCGTCGATGTGCGATGCGGTCTTGGTGCAGACCGTGATCGGGATGTCGAGGTCCTTGCGGGTGAGCAGCTGCATCGCGCGGAGCTTGTCGCGCGAGCGCGCGATGGCGAGCGCGGTGTTGAGCACCGGGATGCCCAGCATGTCGAACTGCCGCACCACCGCGAGCCCGTAGGTGGTGATGGACGCGCCGATGCGCGGGATGACCAGGTCGTACCCGCCGACCTCGAGCCCGCGATGGAAGAGCGAGGGCCTGCCGCGCGACGCGACCAGCGAGAACTCCAACGGGTCGACCACGCTCACCTGGTGCCCTCGGGCGACCGCGGCCTCGCTGAGTCTACGCGTCGAGTAGATCGACGCCTTGCGGGACAAGATCAGGATCCACATCGGAGGCCTCTGCACGGCGCGCGGCGAGACAAGGGCCGCGGATGCTACGGGGGCGACCTAGGGAGTCAAGCGGTCTCGTCGCGCGCGGCGAGATCGCCCTCCAGCTCGGTCTCCGTAACGTGGATCTCCGGCGCCGTGGACATGTCCGGCGCCTCGGCCCCACGGGCGGGAGGACGCAGGGCGTCGAGCGCGTCGAGCAGCCCTGCGAGGCGCTCGCGGGCGTGCACGAGGGCGGCGCGGAGCGCCTCGGGCTTCGCCGGGGCGTTGGCGTCGTCGTCGAGCCCGCGCTCCTTGAGGGCGCGCCGGGCGCCCTCAATGGTGTAGCGCTCGTCGCGCAGCAGCCGCTTGATGAGCTGCAGCCGCTCGACGTCGCGGCGGCTGTACACCCGCTGCCCGCTCGCAGACTTGCTCGGGCGCACGGCGCGGAACTCCGTCTCCCAGTACCGCAGCACGTGCGACGGGGTATCGAGGAGGCGGGCCACCTCGCCGATGCGGAAGTACTGCTTTTTCGGGAGTGGGTCCGTCACCGCACGGGGCGCCGCGAGGCCGCTGCTGCTCAGCGCCCGTTGACCTGTGCCTTGAGCACAGGGGAGGGGCGGAAGCGGACGACCCGCCGGGCGGCGAGGGTGATCGGGGTGCGCGTGCGGGGGTTGAGCCCCGAGCGCTCGCGCTTGTCGCGCACGAGGAAGTTTCCGAAGGAGGAGATCTTCACCTTGTCCCCCTCGGCGAGCGTCTGCTTCATCACGTCGAAGACGGCGTCCACGAGGTCGGCCGCCTCCTTCTTCGAGAATCCACCCACGGTCGCATAGATGCTGTCGACGATCTCGGCCTTCGTCATTGCTGAAGCGGAGCCTCCCAGTGAAGGAGAGATCACAGCACACGTCCCCCGCCGCGCGCAACGCGCGCGAGCGGGGCGACGGTGGACGCAGAACGGGGGGAGGGTCAGGCGGGGGCGAAGATGTTGGGACGGAGCTCGACGCCGGCGGCGGAGAGCACGGCCTTGAAGCCGGCGAAGTCGCGCACCGCGAGGTCGGCCAGGATCTTCCGGTCGAGGGTGATGTTCGCGCCCTTGAGGGCGGCGATGAGGCGCGAGTAGTTCACGCCGAGGGAGCGGGCGCCGGCGGAGATGCGGGCGATCCACAGGCGGCGGAAGTCGCGCTTGCGGAGCTTGCGGCCCACGTACGCGTACGACCAGGCCTTGTGCACGGCCTCGCGGGCCGGACCGTACAGGCGGCCGCGACCGGCCGAGAACCCCTGGGCCCACTGGAAGACGCGGTTGCGCCGACGACGGGCCTTGAAACCTCTTTTAGCTCTGGGCATGGATCAAAACCTCTTTCAGGGGAGACCGTAGGGGAACAGCTGGCCGATGCGCTTCTCGAACGACGGGTGGACCATGTCGTTCTTGCGCAGGCGGCGAAGCTGCCGCGAGCCCTTGTTGCCCATGAAGTGGTTGGCGCCGCACTTGGAGCGACGGATCCGGCCGGTACCGGTCATCTTGAACCGCTTCGCAGCGGCCCGGTTGGTCTTCATCTTCGGCATCGTTTACCTCTTGCTCATCACCGACGGCGGCGATGTTTTTGCGCGCCCCACCCAGAAGCAGGTTCGGACCATTCCGACCCTTCAAGGCTTCGCCCGATTTGTGGCGGGCGGTGAACACGGACCGTTCCGTGCGGGGACGATGGACACGCAGGGGTCGCGACAACTACCCGAACGGTATCGGGTGTCAAGCCGCTTGCGCGCCGCTCAGCCGCTGTTGCTGTCGATGTATTGCTGGAAGCCTGCGACGCGCGGGCCGTCGGGGTAGCGCTGGATGTACGTGCGCATCGCACGGATGGCGTCGCTGGTGCGGCCCATCGCGCGGTAGGTCACCGCGAGCAGGCCGAGCTCGGACTCCGTCGAGGCGCGGCCGCGCAGCACCTGCACCACGCACTGGTTGCCCGCGGCCATGTTGCCCCCGTTGCTGCGGAGGCACGCGCGCGCCTGGTCCATCGGGGTGGCGCCCTCCGGGAGGGGCGCGGCGCTGGCCGCAGGCGCAGCGGCAGCGGGCCGCGGCGTGGGCGCAGGCGCGGCGGCGGGCCGCGGCGTGGGGGCGGCGGCGGGCGGCGTGGTGCGCGCGTGCCGGTCGGTGTGCCGGCCGGTCGCTGCATTGACGGTCTGCGCCACCGTGGGAGCGGGCTCGGCCGCGGGCGGCGGTGTGGGCTCCGGCGCGGCGGGCGCTGCGACCGCGGGCGCAGGCGCAGGCGCGGGGGGCGTGGGCTCCGGCGCCGCGACCGGGGCAGTGGCGGCCTCGGGCGTGGCGGCCGGGGGCTCCGCGGCGGGGGCCGGGGGCGTAGGGGCCGCGACGGCGGGGGCCACGACGGCGGGCGCGGGCGGGCTCGTCGTCGGGGTCTCGGGCTGCGGGTTGGTGGGGCTGCTGCCCTTGCTCACCACGAGCAGCACGGCGAGCCCGAGGCAGACGCCGCCGAAGACGACGCCGGCGATGAGGCCCTTGTTGGACTTGCCCGCGGCGGCCTTCTCGTCGGCGGCGGCGCGCTGGATGACCACGGTGCTGTCGCCGCGGCGCGCGACGCGGAACTCCACCACGCCGAGCTGCACCATGTCGCCCGCGGCGAGCTCGCTCTTGCGGTGCTTCTCGCCGTTGACCTGGACGCCGTTGGAGCTCCCCATGTCCTCGATGAAGAGCTTCTCGTCCTCGACGAAGAGGCGGGCGTGCTCGCGGGAGATGGAGCTGAAGGCCAGCGCGATGTCGGCCGACTCGCTGCGCCCGAGGATCATCGGGAGCCGGTCGAGCATCACCGGGGCGGGGACGCCCGCCGGGGCGAGGAAGACCACGCGCATGCCGCGGATGTGCTCGGGCACCGGGCCGGCCGCGACGGGGGGAGGGGCCAAGGGGTCGTTGAGGGCCGCGAGGCCCGGGGCGCCGTTGGCGGGCGCGGACGACGGGGTCGCGGCGAGCAGCGGGGCGGCGTGCTCGGAGGCCACCGGCGGGGGCGCCGGGGGCGGCGGGGTGGGCTGGTTGCCCGCCTCCTCGACCACCTGGAGCTTGTAGTCGCCGATGAGGATCTGGTCGCCGCCGCGCATGGGCTTCGCCTCGGCGAGGCGCGCGCCGTTGATGACGATGCCGTTGTAGCTGGCGAGGTCTTCGAGGAAGAAGCCCTCCGCCCGCTTCACGATGCGCGCGTGCCGTCGCGAGACGTTGCGCTCGGTGAGCCGGATGGAGTTGCCGTCCTTCCGCCCGATGGTGAGTTCATCCCGGGTGAGCGGGATGACCATGGTCTTGCCCTCGTCGTCGGAGATCACGAGCTTCAACATCGGCCCTTCAACCTCTCCGCCAACCGCGCCCTTGGGCGCTGCCTGCGAAGACTTCACCCGCCGCAGGAATTACGGCGGTTTGTTCCGGCCGCAGTTTCTCCGGGGCCGCGGGGTGGTGTCAACGAAGCGCGTCGGGCCCCCCCCCTCTCCCTATGGCTTTCCCGGGAGACCTCGCGCGAGCCCTCGGGGTGGTGGTATCCCAATTCGCCTCGCAGCCCCCAACGATCCCCCCCCCTCTTCACGGAGCGTCATCGGATGAGCACAGGCAAGCTGGTCGAAGAGGTCACCCTCAATTGGACCGACCTCACCGGGAAGAAGACCGGGGCGACGTCGCTCGGGTCGAACAAGTTCTACAAGGCGCAGATCTTCGACGAGGGCGGGAGCTTCCGGGTGGTCTTCACCTACGGCCGCGTCGGGCAGGCGGGGCAGGTGCAGGAGGTGCTCGCAGGAACCCTCCCGGCCGCCAAGGGCGCCCTCGACAAGAAGGTCAAGGAGAAGGTCGCCAAGGGCTACACGAAGCTCGACATGCGCTCGCTCGACGAGGAGAAGTCGAAGACGGCGGCGAAGGTGGCGCCCGTTGACGACGCCAAGCCGAAGGCGAAGGCGGTGCGGACCAAGGAGTTCCACCCCGAGGTCGAGGCGCTGCTGAAGCTGATGTACGGGGCGACCGGACAAGCGGTGGCCGCGGGCCTCTCTTCGAGCGCGGGGGCGACCAAGGAGTCGCCGCTGGGCAACCTCTCCGACCGGCAGCTGGACAAGGGCGCCGACCTGCTGGTGCAGGCCGAGGCGATGGTGAAGGGCACCGTCAAGGCGACCAAGAACGACTACATCGAGCTCACCAACGAGTACCTCTCCAACATCCCGCGCAACATCGACAGCGCGCGCAAGAAGGGGAAGCTCGACCTCGACGCCATCGTCATCAACTCCGACGAGCGCATCGGCGAGCAGCGGAGGTTCATCACGCTGCTGCGCGACGCCTTCCTCCAGCGCGACGTGTTCTCGGCGGCGGCGGAGCTCGATGACCCGACGGAGGTCTGGTACGACGGCTTGAAGTGCGACGTGTCGCACCTCGACCCGAAGAGCGACGAGTACAAGCACATCCAGAAGCTCTTCGATAAGGGCCAGTCGCCGAAGAACTCCAACTTCTACAACCTGCTCAAGGTGGGCCGGATCTGGAAGGTCGAGCAGCAGGGGCGCAGGTCGGCCTTCGACGGCTACGCCGCGAGCATCGCCAAGAAGCCCGGCGCGACCGGGGTGATCCCCGGCTGGCACGGCACCCGGACGGAGAACCTCATGGGCGTCTGCAAGACGGGCCTGGTGCTCCCCAAGAACCTCCCGAAGGGCGTCCACGTCACCGGGCGCACCTTCGGGCTCGGCATCTATCACACCCCCTGCTGGCCGGACTCCGGCGAGAGCACCGCCGTCGACGAGAAGGGGAAGAAGTACACCCGCTACAACGGCGCGCTGAAGAGCATGAACTACTCCTCGCTGCGCGGCGCCTACTACCACCACAACAACACCGCCGACCGCGGGTACATGATCCTCGAGGAGCTCGCGCTCGGCGTGCCCGAGCTCGCGCTCAAGGTGTGCTGGAACAAGCCTGAGCCCGACCCGGGCAACGACTACATCTACGCCCGCTCGCACGGGCACGAGTCGCTCGCCAACGACGAGGTCGTCACCTTCGACGAGCACGCCTCGCGCCGCACCGCCATCCTCGAAGTCCTCTACAAGAAGTAGCCTGGTGACCCCGCGCGGCCGCGTCCTCGCGCTCGCCCTCGCGACGCTGCCCGCCCTCGGCGCCACCTTCGTGGCGGCGCTGGAGGGGGGCTACCTCGCGCCGGTGGCCGCGGGCTCGCTGGGCTGCGTGCTCGCGCTGGCGTGGGTGCTCTTCCGTCCTCGGCCCTCGGCCCTCGCGCCCTTCGCCGAGGCGGCCGAGCGCGTGGCCCACGGCGAGCGCGGGGTGCGCGTGGCCCTCGACCACACCGACGACCCGGAGGCCCGGCGACTGGTCACCGCCTTCAACGGGATGACCGAGGCGCTCGCGCTGGCCGAGAAGCGCTCGCGGCGGGCCGAGCGGCTCGCGGCCTGGCGCGACATCGCCCGGCAGATGGCCCACGAGATCAAGAACCCGCTCACGCCCATCCGCCTCGCGGTGGAGAGCCTCCGCAAGGTGCGCGGGCGCGACCCGGCGCTCTTCGAGGAGATGTTCGACGAGGAGACCGCCATCGTGCTGGAGGAGGTCGAGCGGCTCCGCCGGCTGCTCGACGCGTTCTCGCAGTTCGCGCGCATGCCCCGGCCGCGCCCGGAGCCTGTCGACGTCGCCGAGCTCCTGCGCCACGTGGCGGACCTCCACCGGGCCTCCGGCGCGACGGTGCGCTGCGAGCCCGCTGCCGAGCTCCCCGCGCTGCGGGCCGACCGCGACCAGCTCACGCAGGTGCTCATCAACCTCGTCGGCAACGCCGTGTTCGCGGCCGAGCAGCGCGCCTCCCAGGACCCCTCGCGCGGCCCCGCGTGGGTGCGCGTCGCGGCGGAGTACCCGGGAGAGCGCACGCTGCGGATCACCGTCGAGGACAACGGCGGCGGCATCGACGAGTCGGTGATGCCCCGGCTCTACGAGCCGTACGTCACCACGCGACAGGGCAGGGGCGGCACCGGGCTCGGGCTCGCGATCGCCTACCGCATCGTCACCGAGCACCAGGGCTCGATGGCCGTCGACACGGGCCCCGCGGGGACGCGCTTCACCCTGGAGCTGCCCCTCGCCGGGCCGGTGCTCACCCTCGGCGACTCGACGCTGGGATGATTGGTGTATGGTGCCGCCGCCCGCCGCGTTTCGCGGTGATGGCGGCAGTGAAGGAGAGCGGTCGTGGCCAGGTTCATCGACGAGTTGAAGCGTACGCATTCGTGCGGGGGTGTCCGCGCGAAGGACATCGGCAGCGAGGTCGTGCTGTTCGGTTGGGTGCAGGTCTCCCGCGACTTCGGGGCCTTCCGCTTCGTCGACCTCCGCGACCGCGACGGCATCACGCAGCTGGTCTTCGACCCTGAGGCGCACCCCGAGGCGACGGCGCTCGCGGCGACGATGAAGGGCGAGTGGGTCGTCGGCATCCGCGGGGTCGTGCGCGACCGCGGGATGCAGTTCTCGAAGAAGCTCGGCAAGGACGTCTCGATGCACAACCCGTCGATGGCGACGGGCGAGGTCGAGGTGCTCGTGCACGAGGCCTTCGTGTTCAACAAGAGCGAGACGCCGCCCTTCGAGATCGCCGACGACGTGGCGACCAGCGAGGAGAAGCGCCTGGCGTTCCGGTACATCGACCTGCGTCGGCCGAAGCTCCAGCGGGTGCTGCGCACGCGCTCGAAGATGAACCAGACGGCCCGGCGCTACCTCGACGAGAACGGCTTCCTCGAGCTCGAGACGCCGGTGCTGGTGAAGTACACGCCCGGCGGCGCGCGCAACTTCCTGGTGCCCTCGCGCATCCACCCGGGGAAGTTCTACGCGCTCGCCGAGAGCCCTCAGCTCTTCAAGCAGCTCTACATGGTCGCCGGCTTCGACCGGTACTTCCAGATCACCCGCTGCTTCCGCGACGAGGACCTCCGCATCGACCGGCAGCCCGAGTTCACCCAGGTGGACATCGAGATGTCCTTCGTCACGCAGGAGGACATCTTCACCATCGTCGAGGGCCTGCTCTTCGCGGTGTGGAAGGTCGTCTTCGGCACCGACCTGCGCGACCGCTACCCGGAGGGGAGGTTCCCCCGGATGCGCTTCGCCGAGTCGATGGAGAAGTACGGCAACGACAAGCCCGACCTGCGCTTCGGCATGGCCCACACCGACCTTACGGCGCTGGTCGTCGAGCACAAGGGCGGCGGCGTTCCGATGCTCGCCGAGGTCGTCGACGGGTACCTCAAGGGCGAAGACCGCCACGACCTCCCGCGGCGCATCGTGAAGGCGATGGTGGTGCCCGCGAGCGCCACGCTGTCCCGCGCCGACGTCGACAAGCTGGAGGAGTTCTGCAAGGGCATGGGGGCCAGCGGCCTTGCCCGCGCGCGCCTCGCCGACGACGGCGCGTGGACCCAGTCGGCCATGGGCAAGACCGCGACGCCGGAGTTTCGCGCGGCGGTGAACGCGGCCACCGGGGCGAAGCCGGGCGACCTGCTGCTGTTCCAGTTCGGCGCGACGGCGATGGTGCACACGGTGATGGCCAACCTGCGGCTGCACCTCGGGCGCAAGCTCAAGCTCATCCCGGAGTACGGCACCGACAACGACTGGAACTTCCTCTGGGTGGTCGATCCCCCCCTCTTCGAGTTCGACGAGGAGACCAACACCTGGGCCGCGGCGCACCACGCCTTCACGCGCCCGCACGACGACTGCGTGCAGTACCTGGAGAGCGACCAGGGCAAGGTGCTCTGCCATCGATACGACCTCGTGCTCAACGGCTTCGAGATCGCCGGCGGCTCGGTGCGTCTCCACGACCCGGAGGTGCAGGCCAAGGTGTTCCGCGCGCTGGGCATCGCCGACGACGACGCGCGGGCGAAGTTCGGCTTCCTGCTCGACGCGCTGAAGTTCGGTGCGCCCCCGCACGGTGGCATCGCCATCGGGTGGGACCGTGTGGTGATGCTGTTCTCGGGCGCCGAGAGCATCCGCGACGTGGTGGCCTTCCCGAAGACCCAGCGCGCCACCGACCTCATGACCGACGCCCCCAACGCAGTCTCCGACGCGCAGCTCGCCGAGCTGCACGTCAAGCGCGACATCAAGGCCTGATCACCCCCCGGCGATGGATCAGTCGAGCTCGACGCCCGTCGCGTCGAGCTCGAGGCGCGCCACCGGCTGCCCGGTGGCCTCGGCGGCCTCCTGCTCGCAGTGCCCGTTGGGGTTGCCCGAGATGACCGTCGCCTGGACCCGCACGTGCCGCCCCGTGGCGGTGCGCGGGATGAAGAACGAGTGGCCGTGCATCTTCACGTGCACCCGGTGCTCGTCGTCGCTGAGCTGCATCCAGCAGCCGGCGGCCTGGCACACGGCGGTGACCGTTCCCTCGACGCGCACCGTCTGCCCCGCGAAGCGGCCTGGGGTGGCGACGATGTCGGCGAGGGGCGTGCGCTGGGTGACCGTGAGCGGCGTCCCGAGGCGGGCTGCGGCGACGCCTTGGGCGGGGGCCGCGGGGGCGCCCGGGGCGTGCGCCTCGGCGTGGGCGGGGGCGGCCGTAGGGGCGGCCGCGGCGCTCTCGGGCTGCACCTGCGGCGCGGCGGCGGGACCAATCGGGGCGGGCTGGCGGAGGCAGCCCACGGCGGCGAGCACGGTGACCAGGGCGAAGCGCTTCATGGCGGCGGTTCGTACCACAACGGCATCGCGAGACAACGAAGCGCGCAGACCTGCTCAGTCGCTGCGCACCACCCAGTCCGCGGGGAGATCGCGGATGAAGGCCGCGTGGGCGTCGCCGACGCGCGCCGGGTCGCGCCCGTCGAAGGTGACGCGCACCCGGTGGGCGTCGTTGCCCCAGTGGGGGTAGCTGCCGACGGCCACGTCGGCGAAGCGTGCCACGATGGAGTCGAGGAAGGGCTTGAGGGGGCCCTCGTCGATGGCACACTCGACGCTGCGCAGGACGAAGGGCGCCTCGTCGCCGCGCAGCCGCGGCAGGAGGCCCTCGAGCTTGAACGCGAAGATCTGCGGGACGCCCGGCAGCACGAACACGTTGCCGAGCACCATGGTGGGCCAGGCGGGGGAGGCCCCGGGGAAGAGCTCGGTGCCCTCCACCACGTCGGCCATGTGGAGGTGGCCGTCGGTGAGGCGCTCGCCGTAGTGCTCGCGCAGCAGGGCCTCGATGGCGGCGCTGCGCACGACGCGGCGGCCGAGGCCGAGCGCGATGCCCTCCACCGTCACGTCGTCGTGGGTGGGGCCGACGCCGCCGGAGGTGAACACGAAGTCGTGCGCGAGGCGCAGGCTGTTGACCTCCGCGGCGATGAGCTCGACCTCGTCGGGGATCACCACCACGCGGCGCAGCTCGATACCGAGGGGGCGGAGCGCGCGGGCGAGGGTGTGGGTGTTGGCGTCGTGCACCTTGCCGCTGAGGAGTTCGTTGCCGATCACCAGGGCCGCGGCGGTACGGTTCATCGGCCGGAACCATAGGGCCGCGACGCACGCGGTCGCAAGCGGCCGGGCGCGAGGGTAGAGTGGTCGCCATGCGAAGCGCGGAGCGGATCATGGCGTGGTCGTGTGTCGCCGCGGCGCTGCTCGGGGGCTGCAAGCGCTGGCGCGACCGGGGCGCCGACGCGGGGGTGGCGGACGCGGGCCCCCGGCGCCCGGCGGTGGTGCAGCTGCCGCCGACGGAGGAGCGCTGGCAGTGGGTGGGCACCCTGTACCCCGGTGCCGACGGCGCGACGGGCGCGGTGCTGCTGCTGCATCAGCTCGGGTCGAACCGCGGGGAGTGGCAGCCGCTGGTCGCGCGGCTGCAAGACCCGCCGGCGGTGACGGTGCTCGCGCTCGACCTCCGGGGCCACGGCGACAGCGTGCGGGGGCCGCAGTCCGAGCGCCAGACCTGGGAGGGCTTCGGCGAAGACCCGGCGCGCTGGGGGGGCGTCCCCCGCGACGCGGTGGCGGGCGCGCGGTACCTGTTCAACGCGGGCGCGGCGCGCTCGCTGGTGGTGGTCGGGTCGAGCATCGGCGGGACGGCGGCGGTGGCGGGCCTCGCCGACGAGCCGAGGGTCGTCGGGCTCGCGATGATCTCCCCGGGGGTCGCGTACCACGGGCTCGATGCGCTGGGCCCGATGCGGGCGTACGCGGTGCTGCCGACGGTGCCGACGCGCACGGCCTGGATGATGGCCGCGGCGGGCGACGTCGAGAGCGCGCGCGACCTCGGGACGCTCGCCACCGAGGCGCCGGGCATGCGGGTCGAGCGCTCGGTGGTGCCCGGCTCCGACGCCCACGGCGTGGCGCTGCTCAACGCCGCCCCGGCGCGCTGGGGGGCCCTGGAGGCTTACATCCGCGGGGTGCTCCGTGCGCCTCGCCGGGCGGTGGCCGCGGGGCATTGAAGAATCGTCACGAAGAATGTTGACGAGGGTGCGGACTGTTCTGTACAAGGCCAATCCCGGTCCGGCGAGGTATCGCTCTTTCGGGGATCGTCTAATGGCAGGACGACGGTTTCTGGCGCCGTCTATCTAGGTTCGAATCCTAGTCCCCGAACAGTTTTGTCAGAAGGCCCCATCGTCTAACGGTTAGGACATCGGCCTCTCACGTCGGTAATACGGGTTCAAATCCCGTTGGGGTCACGAACATACTCCGTGTTCTGTGTGAGACAGAACGGACGAGGAGTACGCGAGAGCGGAGCACGTAAAAAGTGCTCCGCTCTTCGCGTTTTGGCTCGCAGACGATCGGTTCGAGCAGCAACTCGCGGAGCGCCGCGCGGGCCTCCTCGACGCCGCCGTCGAGCAGATTCCGAAGGTTCGCGAGGTGGCTGTACGCCGCCGCCTCGATCTCCGGCCACTCCAGGGCCGCCGGAGGGGCTGCGGAACGGGCGGTCGCTAGATCCGTCGTGATCGCCCGTAGAGTTCCCTCCCGGGACCTCAGCGCGCCCACAATCGCCTCCGGGGGGTCGTCCGAGGTCGCCAAGGCGGCAGTTAGCCGGTTGATCTCCCGCATCACCCTCTCGCGGTCCAACTCCAGTCGCGCGATCGCCGTGGCCGCGGGGTCATCGCCGCACTGCGACAGCTCGCGCAGGTGGTGCAACACGCGCTTGATCACCTCCGGGGCGAGGGCCACATCGCGTACCCACCCCAGGACGGCGTCCTCCATCTCGGCGGCCGGGCGATGCATCGAGTTCGTGCAGACCGTGGGGCCCCGGTCATGGGCCCACGCGCATCGGTAGCTGCGGATCGTCCTCCTGCCGGACATCGTGTTGGCGCCCTGCATGGGGCCACCGCAGACCCCACAGCGCGCGATGCCGGAGAGGAGGCGAGTCGGTGGTCGACCTCGCCTGGGAGCCCCGAGCGTGGCCCGTTGGGGTTCGTCCTGACGCCGCACCGCCTCCCAGGTCGCATCGTCGATCAGCCGGAGCTCTGGCGTCTCCACACGCAGGACCTCGTCGTCCGGGCGGGTGATGGTGACGCGTGTGCCGCTACGGTAGGCAGTGCCGACCCGACCCCACTCGACCACGCCACGGTACCTGTCGCGCCGCAGCATCTCGTGGAGGCAGGCGACACCCCACGAACCTGTGCCTCGCTTGCGGCCGCTTGGGGAAGGGACACCGCGGCGGTTCAGCTCGTGGGCGATCTTCCGAATGGAGTCGCCGGCCGCCCGCAGCACGAAGACTTCGCGCACGACAGCAGCCTCGGCTTCGACGATCTCGTGTCGCACGCCGTCAGGGCCGCGGACATTCCGGTAGCCGTAGCAGGCGCCTCCGGTCACCAGACCCTTTCGAGCCCGGACCTCGTGGCCCTCGCGAGTGCGGCGCGAGATCATCGCGCGCTCCATCTCCGCGAACGCGCCGGTGATCGCCATCATCGTGCGCGCCACGGGATCGCTCCGCTGCTCGGCTCCGGTCGAGTACTGCCAGAGCTTCGCACCGTGTTCGAGCACGCCTTCAACCGCGAGCATGGTCCGCGGGCCGTCGCGCCCGATGCGGTCGAGGTCGCGGACGATGAGGACGTCCCAGGGGCGTGGCTGCCGTCGAACGTCCGCGAGAAGGCGCGCGAGCTCGGGACGATCGACGAACTCGGCGCCGGATACTCCGACGTCGCGATAGGTCTCCACCACCGACCATCCGTGACGCTGAGCGAACCGTCGACCCTCCGACTCCTGCGCCTCGGCGGACTCCCGCTGCTCGTCGGTCGAGACCCTGATGTAGATCGCTGCGTTCACGGCCATCACCTCGTTGCTCCTCCTCGAATCGCCTGCCAGAGCAGCCCTGCGAGCGCCTCCGCAAAGCGTTCCACGCGAGCGCTCTCGTCGATCGATCTGGCGTCCATCTGGATGCTCGGCGCGCCGACATTCATGCGCGGGGTGAGCTCGCGTCCGCGTGGAGGGGCACCACGAACCGCGCGGTCGGCATCCCCACGATCGTCCCCACCTCGCTGGCTTCTCACCCACGGGAAGAGGACGATCCGCAGGCGCAACGGAGCGAGAGGCAAGAGCTGCGAGATCCTAACCAAGGTGAGGGCTCCGGTGTGTGTGGTCGTGGGGGCGGGATGAGATCGCGGTCGTTCTGTCCGACAGGAGGTACGGCTCGATCAGACGGACAGCCACCGTGCTGCGGCATGAGGGCGCGATGTGCAAGAACCCGAAGGTGAGCGGGAGCTGGAGAAGCGCCCCTCTCCGCGGCCCAGGCCCATGGGGCCGACCGCGTTCCTGCCCGCCGCGCCACCGCGGCCGGTGTGCGGCACAGCCTTCGCTCGGGAGCGAACGACGCTCAACCAGCAGCTGCTCATGGAGGCCTTCGCCCACCAGCGGCACGACGGACCGTCGCCCCAAAGGCGATGGCGGCGCGCGCCGTTGCGGGAGGTCGGTGCGCGCCTGCGTGAGAGGTCGGTGCGCACCTGCGTGAGAGGTCGGTGCGCGCCTGCGTGAGAGGTCGGTGCGCACCTGCGTGAGAGGCCGGCGCGCGCCGTTGCGGGAGGCCGGCGCGCGCCGTTGCGGGAGGTCGGTGCGCACCTGCGTGGGAGGTCGGTGCGCACCTGCGTGGGAGGTCGGTGGCGAACGGCACGCATCCACGAAGCATCGACTCATGCCGCAGCCGGTTGATGTACTGCCGTGGGGATGCGTCCAAGCGAAGTTCCGTGCTGACGCCGATCTCGACGTCGTCGATCTCGACGTCCACTGCGCCGACTCCCGCCTTCTCGGCACGGCAGGGAGGACTCCCTCAACCCGGCGCTGGCCTCCGACCGGAAGACGCCCGCAGCCCAGGCTGTCGCTGGGCGTGGTATCGAAGTCCGCCGACATGCATCCGCGCGAACGCCGTCTCCCGCTCTGGACTCGGATCGGAACCATGGCGGCGGTCCTTTCCGGTTGCGCCGGTCATTCGGGGGACGACGCGTCGTCTCGACGCCATCCAGGCGCGCATCCGGTCGGCGCAGGTCGAACAACGGCGCGTCGAGGGGCAGCTCGAGCACTCGCGATGCCAGGCGCAGTTGGCGGAGATCGAGGCCGCCGCGGCCCGGGTCCGGGCGGGCTGCGAGCTCCGTCACGCCGAGCACCTGCGCTGCGTCGCCGCCGCCGAGCGCGGTCGCAGTAACCAGACGATGCTCGGGTGCGGCATCGGCGCACTCATCACGGGCGGCGCTGGACTGCTGCTCTGCGGAGCGTCCGCGGTGCTCGCCCCGTCCACTCGCTGCGAGGCGCACCCGGACTGCGCGCGGACGGACGAGGACACGACGAACGAGGCCCTCCGTTCGCTGGGCCTGGACGAAGCTCCGAACTGCGACGGCGCCGAGTGAGGTCGCGTTCCGGCAGCCTGGTGCTGGTCCTCGCGGTGGCCGGATGCTCGGCCGCGTCGGCGCCCGGTGATCGCGCCGCGCGCATCGACGCCATCGACCGCGAGAGCAGGGACCTCCTCGCGGTCGCGCGGCGCATGCGGTCGCGGGCGGACCTGGTCGAGGCCGACTACCTGCGTGCCGAGCACCTGTTCGGCGAAGCGGCCGCGGCGTGGGGCAGGGCGAGCGAACAGGCCCGCGTGGCGTCGGACGACCTCTCCCGTGCGGCGCTTCAGTACCGTCTCACGGCGATGGCCGTCGTGATGATCGCGCTCACGGCCGGCGCCGCAGGCGGACCCTGCGAGGGGCACATGAGCACGGCGGCCTACCGTCGGCAGCTGCGGGCGCAGGGGGTTCCGCTCGCTGGGCGCGACGTCGATCATGTCTTTCCGCGTGCACTCGGCGGCGCCGACACCATCGACAACTACCAGCTCCTTCCGTCGAGCGTGAACCGCTCGTTGGGGGCTGGCGTGTCGGAGAAATTCCTCTCGATGCCCCTGGCGCTGCTCCGCGGAATTGTTGCGTCCGGGCTGGACGCGATGCTCTGTGGAAACTGAGCGAGGTGCGGTAGACGGCGCCGTCACGCTTGCGGGTGACCCGCCAGCGAGGCGACCCGACGGACCCGCGCGCGCCCCTACGAGGAGCCGTGGCTCGCCGGGCGGACCACCGTTGATCTCTGCCCTCCCTAGAGCACGTCGGACGACCAGTGCTGCTCCTCGCGGCCATGCACCGGCAGGAGGGCTTACCGAAGGGTCGCCCGGCGAAATAGGCAACTCCGCCCGCTCCTGAGCTGCCCCACCTCGTACCCTGGCCAGCTGCCATCAGGCGAGAACACGAGGATGACCTCCTCCGATCGCTCGAGCCAGAGCCGCTCGTAGTTCTTGGGGAGCGGCAGATCGCGATCGAACAGCTTCCATTGGCCGTTCTTGCGCAACTGCCAGTAGCTGTCCGGTGGGGCGGCGCCAGGCGGATCCAGGGGTGTGGAGACGGCCGGGGCGGGAGGCTTCGCCGTGGTGGTACGCGTGGGCGTCGAGCTTGACGGGGCTGTCGGCGAAGGTGGCGTACGCGGCTCCCACGCCCTGCTCGGCGGCGGCACGGTTCGTTGCGGACGACGCACCCGCCCGGTCGTGTACTCGATCCGGTCGGAGGAGCGCGGATCGGGGACGTTCGCGTACTCGACCTTCACGATGGCACGTCGGGCGTCACGGAACTCGATGCGGTAGCGACCTGCACCCGGATGGCGGCGGACCCAGACTTCTTCCCAGTGGTCAATCCGCACGTTGTCGGCGAGCGTCCGGTGCTCACCGCGGCCCTTCATGCCCTCGATGCGCCACAGCCAGACTTCAGTCGGCGGGCCCGGAGGGGGTCGGGGTGTTCGTGAGCCACCCGATGACATGCCAGCCGAGCCGCCATTGGAGTCGCCACGTATATCGCTAGTGCCGGTCATGGCTGGGTTTCCCAGTCGGATGGTAGGAGGTGGAAGGAGCGCAGAGGAGCTTAGGTTAGAGCTGCAGACGGAGTGAGGACAAGAGCATGGATAGGGGAGCGGGAAGGAGGTGGTGGCGAATGGCGCCACCCCCGCGACGACCTGTCAGATCCCGCTGATGACGGTGGCCAGGCAGTCCTCTGGAGGGTCGTCGGTCCGGTGGGGGACGGGTAGGTGGGGGGCGCGGGGGATGGCCACACCCGAGGTGGAGGCACAGACTCTTGGGCGCGCACCTGCTGGATTGCTTGTAGGCACCCAGGGCACGTCGAGGGTCGGCCTGCGGGTGAGTGTCACAGAGCCAGTGACGGCGGCTCACCCGGCCCGCAGTGAGCCAGGCGGTGCGGCGGCTCGAGGAGCAAGTGCGCGTCGTGCTGCTCACCCGCACGACGCGCAGCGTGTTGCCGACGGACGCCGGACGGTGCCTCGTCGAGGAGTGCGGGACCTGCGTAAAGTCAGGAGCTCGAGTCCCTCGCCGAGGTCTCCCCAAAGGGCGACTGAGAGAGCGTCGATTAATCGGACCGGCCTGGAAATATGCAGAATTCGTGGGGCGTTGAGGCGCCATGACGAAGCCTGGTGTCGCCCGTCCGAAGGTCCGCGAGCCGCAGCGCGCGCAGGCATCGT
>Ga0247843_1003173_pt1 | contig 27662 bp, 29 predicted proteins | sample LaCruzMarch2017__FD_192420 | JGI IMG/M metagenome (GOLD analysis project Ga0247843, IMG submission 192420) | Freshwater microbial communities from meromictic Lake La Cruz, Castile-La Mancha, Spain - LaCruzMarch2017_8m | ecosystem: Environmental > Aquatic > Freshwater > Lake | place: Spain... | reverse complement strand
GCCTCACAGCGATGTGGGGCTTTTTTAATGTCAATGCTCTATGTATTACATTTATATACTTTATTCATCATTGGCTGACAAGTACTATGTCGGTTATTCATCAGATCCGTGGCGCCGATTGGATCAACATTTAAATAACGATGGAACAAAATTCACCGGCAGTTTTAAGGACTGGGAAATCTCTGCAATATTCGAAGCCTCAACCAACATCGCTGAGGCAATGAAAATTGAACGATTTATTAAGCGACAAAAGAGCCGAAAGCTGATAGAACGGATGTTGGAAGATGGGTTTACAGGGACAGAATTGTTGGCTCAGTTGGTTAGAGTCCCGCATGTGCGGGATTAATCAGAGGGTCTCAGGTTCTCCCGCAGGTGCGGGACTCCCGCAGGTGCGGGACAAGTGGGGGAGCAAAACGTAGAGACGCACAATTGTGCGTCTCTTTTTTTTGATGGGTCGTTTAACGTACATGCCCGCAATGGTGCGTCTCCCGATGCCGTAAAGACGCAATATCTTGCGTCTCCCGATGCCGTAAAGACGCAATATCTTGCGTCTCCCGATGCCGTAAAGACGCAATATCTTGCGTCTCCCGATGCCGTAAAGACGCAACATCTTGCGTCTCCCGATGCCGTAAAGACGCAATATCTTGCGTCTTAAAGACGCAATATCTTGCGTCTCCCGATGCCGTAAAGACGCAATATCTTGCGTCTCCCGATGCCGTAAAGACGCAACATCTTGCGTCTCCCGATGCCGTAAAGACGCAAGGTAAGTGGCTGGTTTTTTCATACCGGTTAAAATTTGATTTTCTAACTTAACCTTTAATAAAAACCCCTGAAAATGGCTTGCATCAAACCCGTACCAAGCCACAAAACCCGCGCCTAGAAACTGCAACCACGAATGCACGAATATTCCTGGTTAAAACGGGTTGCGCCGGTGTGGTTACGAATGAACGAATGACCAAATGAACGAATACACAGGGCTGCACCCTGTGCTAGGGTATTTCGCCCCTTCAGGGCTGGGCGGCTTGATGAAGAATGCGGAAAATTTAGGTGCAAGGCAAACCATTCGTGCATTCGTGGCTATGTTTCCTGTTACCAAGACCCATAAAACCAAAGGCTGATACCCAATCCCCCCCAGCCCCCACCCAGGTTAAAAATCAACCCAAGGTTTGGAAAACCCAAACTCCCCTTGTATGTTTGAAATGGAAACGTTGTTAAACCAACCCGGTTTGGGTATGTACTTGGCATGTCTTGCTGCTTGCGCGGCGGAGGTTTAGGCTGTTTTTGATCCACCAAAAACCCAACACCCGCCAACACCGCTCGCCCAGCGCCTGCCCAACGCCCACGCCCCCCAACCCCACGCTCTTTAACCCCTTAACCCCCTTAACCCCCATGCAAAACCAATCCAACACCTTTAAAATCGGCCTCTGCATGGCCGGAGCCGTCTCGGCCGGAGCCTACACCGCCGGAGTCCTCGATTATTTAATCGAAGCCCTTGAAGAATGGCAGCGCCGAAAAGACCAAAACCTACCCAACACCCCCAGCCACCAGGTTGAAATTCCCGTCATCGGTGGCGCATCGGCCGGGGGAATGACCGCCATCATCGCCGCCGCCGCCCTGCAAGACCCCTTTGAACCCCTGCGAACCCTTCCCCACAACATCCTTGAACCCCAAGCCCAAAACCCCTTTTACCACGCTTGGGTAGATCAGCTTGGCCCCGACATGCTCAGCATGCTCTTAAACACCAGCGACATCTCTAAGCAAAACGGAATCAAATCGGCACTAAACTCCGATTTCATCGATAAAATAGCCGATAAAGCCCTAAAGGTCTCTTCCAACCCGTCCGTTCCACGCCCCTACCTGCCCCACAACACCAAACTCTTTGTTACCCTTTCTAACCTCGAAGGCATGGACTTCTCGGTTACCTTTAAATCCAACTCCCCCGCCTTTAACCGCTACAAAGTAAGCGCCCACACCGATTTTGCCTGCTTTAAGCTTGCCGCCTCCGAACAAGACTACAGCAACGACGGCTGGATTCCCCTGAATTTCAAAACCCAAGTCAACGCCGAGCTGGCTCGGCAAGCGGCCATGGCCACCGGAGCTTTCCCCCTTGGGCTAAAAGCCCGAACCCTTAGCCGCAAAAGCCAACACATGAACGACCTCAGTTGGCTGTTCCACATCACCAAAAGCGCCAAAAACCCCTTCCCAGATCAAAACTACCACAGCGTGCATGTTGACGGAGGCATGATCAACAACGAACCCTTCGACAAAATCAGGGAACTGCTTTGCCAAGAAACCGGCCAAAGCCCCGAACAGGCCCAAGATTACCAGGAGTTCAAAAGCACGGTTTTAATGATCGACCCTTTTCCCAGCGAGCCGGGGCAGTTCAACGGCAGCACCGACCTGCTCAACATCATGGGCAACACCCTTGGCGCCATGCTGGGCCAGGCCCGCCTAAAAGACAGCACCTTAATCGACGCCATGGATTCCAGCAAAGCCGGGCAATTTCTAATTGCACCCGTTCGGCACAGGCCAACAAGCCAGGGAAGCGAAGCAATCGAAGGCAAAAAGGCCATTGCTTGCGGAGCCTTGGGCGGCTTCGGAGGCTTTATCAGCAAAGAATTCCGCATCCACGACTACTTTTTGGGCAGGGGCAACTGCGAAATCTTCTTGCGCCACCACTTCACCGTTCCCCAGCACAGCAGCAACCCCATTTTCAAAGAGGGCTACGCCCACATCGAAGACAAGCAGCGCTTTACATCAAGAACCGATGGTGGGCTGCAAATCATACCCATATTTTCGGAACCCCAAGCGGGGCCGTACATGCCGCAGTTCGCGAACGGAGAGCGCTGGCCCAGCATCGCGCCCCAGCAGCTGCGCGGCTACCGAAGCAAAATCAAAGCCCGGGTACAAAAAACCCTGTTTCATCTTCTTAATTTAAGCCCCATGCAAAGGTTCTTGCTTTGGATCGGAGCCAAAGTCGTGCTGAACGGCAAAATCGCCGACTCCCTGCTCAGCACCGTACAAAAATCGCTGCAAGACCAGGGATTGCTGCAAAAATAGCCCACATTCCTGCCCAACAAAGCCAGCGAAAGGCGGCGGCTCTGCGGCACGGTTTGAATTTTTTGGGCGGCTGCGGGCTTTCACCGGTTGTCCGCGGTTGCCGGGGGCTGGCCCAGCGGGCTTGCGGGGGCTCCCAAGGTCGCCTCCGCGCCGCGCGGGCCATTCCCCGCCACCCTTGCGGGCAACCCGGTTCAATCCCTGCCGCGGCCCCCTCAATCCAAACCGCCCCAATAAAAAATAGCCACTGCAAATAGCTTTCAGCAAACCCGCGCCAAGGCAAATAAAACCAAGGCCCCAAACCCAAACCCCGCCCCATTCACCCAACAACCCAAGGTTAAAAAATAACCCGAAGCTTGGAAAACCCAAACTCCCCTTGTATGTTTGAAATGGAAACGTTGTTAAACCAACCCGGTTTGGGTATGTACTTGAAAATCTTGCTGCTTGGGCGGCGGGGGTTGCAGGTGGTAGTTAAACCGGAACATTTGGAAAAATTATGGATGAGCTCATGTTTGCCAATTTGACTTTTTGCCGCTCTGAAATGGGTGGGGGAATGGGTTTTGGGGGCGGGGTTGGGAGCGCGGCCAAACAAGAAGGGAATTTGATCATGCGGAGGCAACCTAATGGGAGCAAGCTATTCAGATAGAGGGGATCACGACAGATACATTTTTCAAACAGAAGGCTACATTGAAAAATAATATTCCACCTTATTTTTTTGTTACACCAATAAGAGTTGTTTTTTCGCTCTTATTGGTGTTGCTGCTTTCTTCAAGGGCTAAAGGTCAAGAATACATTCTCCTTTTAAATCCAGGCGATTGTTTTAAATGCAATGTTGCATTTGCAGAACTTCAACATTTTCTGAACAACCATCAAATCCGCGTTGCACTTTTAACTCCTTTTGCAGACCAAATAAATGCAAAACTTTTAATGGACAAGTTTAAATTGAATTTGACCGATTATCGAGTTGTTTACAATTTAAAACTTTTTAAAAAATACAATAATGAAGCGAATAATTCGAAGCTCATTATTAAGTATGAGAATAAAATAATTTTCAATGAAACAATAGCTGGGGGTATTGACACAACAACAATTCCCATTTTAAAAATAAAAAAGCCCACTGAAATCCAGTCTTTCCAAATTAAAAACCAATTGGCCCCTTTTTACGCGAATGAAGCTGTCCTCTTCAACAAAAAAATTCTTTTAAAAAATTTGATATATCAAAAATTATATCTGCAGTTGGATTCCAGCTTTATCGACTTTGTTCTGCCAGATAGCATCTACCATCATATTTTAAATAAAAAGTTTTTAAACGATACCATATTAATTGATAAACAAAGGAAATTTGCGGTTGAAAACAACCTGGAGAAGGTTAAATTTTTAGGCTTATATAGCTCGGACTATCTTTACACAATCATTGAAATTCCTGTTATAGGTACAAGTGGAAACGTATATGATCCTTCTTACCACCTAGTAAAGATGGATACAAACTTTTCAATAACCGCAACGAATGAAATAAAGGATGATTTCAACTATTTCGGGAATCGGTTTTGGTCGGCTTTCATATTTGATTTTGCCGTCAACCCGGTTAACAACCGCTTGCTTTTATTCATAACGAAGGGTCATGATAACACTAAAATCAGTCCGAACGACTCCGCGCTGTACATCTTAGCCTCCTATGCTTTGCGGAACGACATCTTTGTCTTTGACAGTTTACACAACCAAAAACTTCCCGCATATTACATTGACAACAATCATTTCTACCGAAATCTATGGCCAAAAATTGATTTAAACCCGAATTCGGGTGGATGGATTGGATTTCAGTATTTGAATGAAATGAACTCCTTTAATGGCGAATCGATAAAGCTTAATGGGTTGAATTCACTAAGCCTTGAACTGCCCTATCAGCCAGGTGGAAAATCCGTCAAACCATTTGAAATAATCACCTTTAAATGTCAAAACAACCTTTTAAATATTCTTGTTTGGGAAAGAAATAAGACCTGGATTTGCACCTACACCCTACAAGGGAACTTGGTAAAAAAGCAACCGTTATTGAAGTCTATACTTAAACCAGCCATTGCAATCCATAAAAATCAATTGTATGTGGTTAAAGGCAGTTTAAATGGAACACTTACGCACTCTGTTTATGATTTTTAATCGAATGTGAAGCCCTAGTCCCATAGAACCAAAAGCTGAAGCCCCCCTCAATCCAAACCGCCCCATGAAAAAAAATCACTGCAAATAGCTTTCAGTAAACCCGCGCCAAGGCCAATAAATCCAAGGATCCAAAACCCAACCCCGCTCGAGCCACTCAACACCCAAAGTTAAAAAACAACCCAAGGTTTGGAAAATTCAAACTGCCCTTGTATGTTTGAAATGGAAACGTTGTTAAACCAACCCGGTTTGGGTAGGAGGTTCGGTTACAGATGCTATTCTTCAATTTTGGAATTAACAAAATATAAATCATGAAAAGTATCATAAAATTAACATTGGTCGTATTTGTATCAACTTTTGTGTTTTCATTTTTATTAATTTACTTCCTAATTGAGTTTTCATTTTTAAGGGCAATTGGAGGATCAATTGGAGCTGCAATTGGAGGTGCAATTGGTTATGGCATTGCTTTTTACTTCAAAGAAAAAAGAAAAACAACAATATCAAGATAGCTTTCCCTTAAATTGGGTAGGTTGAAAATAGTAAAAACAGTTGTGATAGTGTTATCGACTGAATCGAAGCGTATATGAGCTCTGCTGGAGAGCAACTCACCAGAATAAGTGGAACCAAATATGTCATTAAAATGTATGAAAAAAGTTATTCCAATAATAGCAATAATATTATTTCTTAATTCTTGCCTCCCCGAATGTAGTAAACCAAAATGCATGTATACGGATGTATACCCTGATAGTCCAATCATTGCCAATTTAAGCGGCAATTTTGACTCAGTTATTAATGTTGGAGATACGTTTAAAATTTCAATAAAAATTCCTGATACTATTAATACCAACTATGGACTGTTGAAATTGAAAAGTGTAAATAGTGGGTCTTTTCATTTCATTAAATATACTGGCACCTCTACGTATTGGGATTCATTGACAGGTGATGATTTAAGGTTGAAATTAGTTGTACTTAAAGGTCTTGGACCAACTCCACAACAAAACTTTCAACATATGGGTTGGGATGCATCAGGAAATTATGAAGCATTATTCATTCCGACAAAAAAAGGGAAATATCATTTACACCTTAGAGGCAGCGGAACGGAAATAGTTACCATAGATGATGAGGAGTGGAGGATTAACCTCAATATCCAATTTCAAAAAGATCGCCCATTTAGAGTAGAACAGTATAGAAACTTTTTTGGAGTAGAAAGCCACAAACAGCAGGTGACATTTGAAGGACTCGCTGAGGTAAAAGATTATTATTATTGGTTTGAGGCCAAGTAAAATCGTAAAATCAATACAATGGGAATGCATCCACCTGCAACCAAACTATTTTTTGGACAGGTTGTAAATAAAAAAATGTGTGTTTAACCTCATCCCGCTGATGCTGAACGTGGGTTAAAAACTCAGTACAAGGAAAATGGCCGGCCGGCATACCACCCAGGTACTCTGCGCCGCCTTTTTATCCCCCCTAACCCAAACAGCCCCAAAGAAAAAAACCACTGAAAATGACTTGCAGCAAACCCGCGCCAAGGCAAAAAACCGCGTCGGGTGGGTGTAGCCACGAATGCACGAATATTCCTGGTTAATATGGGTTGCGCCGGTGTAGGTACGAATGAACGAATGAACGAAAACACAGGGCTGCACCCTGTGCTAGGGTATTTCGCCCCTTCAGGGCTGGGCGGCTTGGTGTGGATTTGGGGGATTGAGCCTGGAAAGAACGAAGGCGCGGATGGACGAACGAAATTTGATAATGCGCGGGAAACTTGCGCCAATACACCAAACAGGGAGGGTTGGGGATGGTTTGGAGCGGGTATAAACGAGTTTAATGCCATATCATGACCCAAAAAATCGTAGAAATTTGGACAAAGTAAACTAATTAGTTAACTTTGGTGCTGTGGCAAGAGAAATTATTTTTTTCGGAGACAATGTAATCGACTTTTATAAATCTCAAGATTCAAAAGTTCAGTTGAAAATTGAATATGTATTGGACATGGTTCGTTTTGAAAGGCAAGTTCCAATCAAGTTCTTTAAAAAGCTGGAAAGTACGAATGGAATTTATGAAGTCAGAATTATTACATCACAAAAGAGCATTAGAATCCTCTGTTTCCAAGATGAAGGAACATTGGTTGTATTGACGAACGCGTTCGTTAAGAAAACGCAAAAGACTCCAAAAAATGAAATCAAACTCGCCGAGAATTTAAAAACGGAATATTTAAAAAAGAAAGAAGATGAAAAACGTTAAGACATTTGATCAACTCCTTGACGAGAAATACGGGAAAAAAGGAAGCACGGAAAGAGACCAGTTTGATGCGGATTCTCTTGCTTTTAGATTAGGCGTTATGCTGAAAGAAGCGCGTGTTGAAGCGAACTTGACACAAGAAGAACTAGCAAAAAAAACGGGTACGAAAAAAAGTTACATTTCAAGAATTGAGCGTGGCTTAAGCGATATTCAAATTTCTACTTATTACAAATTAATTGAACTTGGTTTAGGGAAACATCTAAACATTTCAATTGGATAAAAGGCATACAACACACAGTAAGGAAAATGGCGCACCAACATATCCGAGAGGAAGCGCCACTTCGCCTACTTTGGGAACCATGCTAACGGCTAATCTTTCGTGCGGCGTGCATCACCCTGCCCCGCACCTGCGGGATGGAACCTCAAAAATCCCTCTTTAGCTGGAAACATCTGTATTTCCGGCTATGGGCTATCGCACAGCAGCAGGGAAGCCTTGCGGGCAACCCGGTTCAATCCCTGCCGCGGCCCCCTCAAAGAGAAAAAACCCACTGAAAATGGCTTACGGCAAACCGCGAAAAGGCCCATATTTACTTATTTAAAATTATCTGTTATTCTTTTTTTGTCCTCATTTTCCTTGTCGTTCTTATGATACAATTCAATGAATATAATTTTTTGTTCATCAGGAAAGAAGGCATAAATTAATCTCAACCCAGAATTTACGCCTCTTCCTTTTAATGCCTTGCATGCAATTTTCTTAACCTTAATGACGCATGTTTTTAGCCCCAAATTATCTATGCGAAAACTAAACGGCGGTCGTTCATCGGGTGCAACTTCCAACACGCGTTTAACAACATCTAAATCGTCATTTAGTGTTCTGTATTTTTTTAAAAGGCTTTTTAAATCCTTTTTAAATTCGGTTAATTCTTCAAAGGTCATTCTGCTTCGATTTCATCTCCATAGTTTCTAACAGAGAAAGGAGCATCTCTATAAAAAGCCAATTCATAATTTATTTCTTCTCCCTCTTTTGAAGCTAGCCAGGGCATATCCTTATGAGAATAGTTGCTGATTGCAGAGGCAGACCAATCGCTCATTTGTTCTATAACCCTGTCAATGATTTCTTTTTCACTTGCTTTTAATTCAGTTAAATCAGCTTTCATTAAAGGCAAATAGCGGGTTTGAGGATAACCGTGGTATTCTGTTTTCACTCTGTGCAACTGTCCTTTTTCAATCATTTGACCAAGGATTGCATCTAATTTTTGCGGAACTGGCCCGAAAGGCATTTTGCGGTATTTGGCACCGGTTAAATGCTCCTCATACAATTCATAATAATTGAAGTCCGCGAAATAGAGCAGCTTGTAAAGAACGGTTTCGCCAACATTTGGTTTGCCTGCACAGCGTTCAAGTATGTACAACAAGACATTTTTAAACTTATTGACTTGCAAGGTTGGCACGGAAATGCGCTCTTCTTCTTTCTTTGTCTTTTTATTTTCTGTTGCATCAACAACTTGACGGGCGAAAAAATCCTTAGACATAAAATCGTCCAATGAAAATTCTAAAGCGAATGACAACTTTTGCAATTCCAGTATATCAACGCTTCTATTTCCCAACTCTATTTGAGCCAAAGATGGTCGAGAAATGTTGACGCGTTTCGCCAAATCTTCCTGAGACAGCCCTTTCATTTTACGAAGTTCGGCTACCCTTTGTCCTATTTCCTTCTGCGACAACTCTGTGTTCATATCAAATTTTGTTTCGCTGATTAACAAAACAAAGATACAGGTTGTTTTAATACAAAACAATTTAATGTTTCAAATCAAAACATGGCTGGGTTTGTCCAATGCCATCTTTCAACAGCTGGTCGTTGTTGCGGCGTGCATCACCCGGCCCCGCACCCCCGGGATTGAACCTCAAAAATCCCACTTCAGCGGGAAACCCTAATATTTCCTCCCAACGTTTGGAAAACCCAAACTCCCCTTGTATGTTTGAAATGGAAACGTTGTTAAACCAACTCGGTTTGGGTATGTACTTGGAATTCTTGCCGCTTGGGCGGCGGGGTTGCAGGTGGTAGTTAAACCGGAACATTTGGAAAAATTATGGATGAGTTCATGCTTAGCAATTTGACTTTTTGCCGCCCTGGAATGGGTGAGGGAATGGGTTTTGGGGGTGAGGTTGGGAGAGTGGCCAAACAAAAATGAAATTTTATTATGCGCAGAATACTTGCGCCAACACACCAAATAGGGTGGGTTGGGGCAGGTTTGGAGCGCCTACAAATGAGTTATAAGCCATTTTAGGACGACAGAAAACAAACGATTTGCCCTTAATATTTTGTATATTTAGAAAGGATTTAAACCTGAAATTTATGTTCAACACAATAGAAATAGACAGAATCAATCTGACAATAATGGGAGTAAAGTTTTCGGACTTGAAGACCTTAGAAAGCACTGCAAACGCCTTAGGGAGTAATATGTTTGAAGGATTTAAACCAACACCTAAAGGTATTGAAATTATAAGGGACTATGTGACAGGGAAAATAGCTCTAAAAGAACTCGTTGCGCTTGCCAAACAAAAGGCCTATGTCTAATTCCTACAAATACATTGACCCTGATTTCACCTACACAGACCCGAAGACAGGACTTTTAAGAAATTTACAGGACATAACCGCCCCCGATGTATTGCTCTTTGTTGAAAGTGGTGCGGTAACCAAACGACTTCAAGAACTTTACGATAACCCTATGAAAATCAAGGGTATTAACAGCCTTTTTGAAATCCATAAACATTTATTTCAAGACATTTACGTTTGGGCAGGTAAAAAGCGGACAGTTGAAATTAGCAAAGACGGTAAGCAGTTTTTCCCTACTTCGCACTTTGACAACGCTTTCAGATACATTGACCAAATAATTGCTGAGTTCAAGAAAATTCCGAAAGACAATAAAAAACTACTTTCCGAGAAATTGGCGGAAATATTAGATAACATCAACTATTTACACCCGTTTAGAGAAGGAAACGGACGAACACAAAGAGAGTTTTTAAGGCTGTTGGCTTTAGAAAAGGGATTGAAGCTAAATTTAAATCCACCTGACGACAAAAGTGTTTACGATAGATATATGAAAGGAACAATTGAAAGTGATGTTAAAGTATTAACAGAACTAATTTTTGAACCAATTAGAAACAAGAACAGGGCATAACAGCTAATCTTTCGTGCGGCGTGCAGCGCCCAGACCAACACCTCCGGGATTGAACCTCAAAAATCCCTCTTTAGCTGGAAACATCTGTATTTCCGGCTATGGGCTATCGCACAGCAGCAGGGAAGCCTTGCGGGCAACCCGGTTCAATCCCTGCCGCGGCCCCCTTAAAGAGAAAAAACCACTGAAAATGGCTTGCATCAAACCCGTACCAAGCCACAAAACCCGCGTCGGGTGGGTGTAGCCACGAATGCACGAATATTCCTGGTTAAAACGGGTTGCGCCGGTGTGGGTACGAATGAACAAATGAACGAATGAACGGATGAACGAATGAACGAATGAACGAATACACAGGGCTGCACCCTGTGCTAATGTATTTCGCCCCTTCAGGGTTGGGCTGCTTGGTGTGGAATGCGGAAAATTTAGGTACTAGGCAAACCATTCGTGCATTTGTGGCTAAGTTTCCAGGTTCCAAGGCCCATAAAACCAAACGCGGATACCCAACCCCCTAAACCCAAACCGCCCCATGAAAAAAAACCACTGCAAATAGCTTTCAGTAAACCCGCGCCAAGGCCAATAAAACCAAGGATCCAAAACCCCACCCCACCCCAGCCGCCCAACACCCCAATGTTAAAAAACAACCCAAGGTTTGGAAAACCCAAACTGCCCTTGTATGTTTGAAATGGAAACGTTGTTAAACCAATTCGGTTTGGGTATGTACTTGAAAATCTTGCTGCTTGGGCGGCGGGTTTGCAGGTGGTAGTTAAACCGGAACATTTGGAAAAATTATGGATGAGTTCATGCTTAGCAATTTGACTTTTTGCCGCCCTGGAATGATTGGGGAAATGGGTTTTGGGGGTGGGGGCGGCAGCAAGCACAATGGAAAAGCAAGGCCGAAATCAAAATGCGATAACGCTCGAAGGACTTACGCCTATCCAAAAAAATTGGGAGGATTTGGGAAGGTGTGTAGCGGCTATAAATAAGTTACCAGCAATTATTCCGACAAAAATTATGATATATGAGAAATTTTAATTCGGCTTTCAATCATGTAATAAACTATTTTTCGGTAATTCCATATTTATACAGATATGAAAATAAGGAATACATTGACACTTTTTTTGAAACCGGAGAATTATTAATTAGTTCCTTTTACAATTACAAAAAATATAGCGACAATGAACTTGGCGACAGAGAAGAAGGCTCTTCTATGAATATTGCGAGAGGGGACAACGATTTAACTTTTGCTTCGTTTGGTACTGTGGGAATGAATGAATTTTCATTTTGCACTTCTACAATTTTCGATAAATCCTTATTGACAGCATTTTCAAGAAACAGCCTTTTTAGAATAATTGACCCTCTAAATTTTATATTAGAAGTTACCAGAAGTTTGCAAAGAGTAAATCAAGTGATTCATGGACAATGTATTTATCTTGACCACAGAATTCTCAATAAAAATGTTTCTAGAGTCAGCATGGAATCTTTGAAATCTGAAGAAGGTGGTATTTCCGCAGAAAAGTTATTACAAGTTTCCAGTTTTGTTTCGGGAATGGACTCTTACTTTTTAAAACAAAAAAAATATCAACATCAATCCGAATACAGAATATTGTGGCAAACAGACAGAGAAGTAAAAGATAGCATAATAGTAAACTGTCCAGAGGCTATTAAATACTGTGAGAAAGTGGAGATAGAATAACTACTGCCAACAGCTTATCTTTCGTGCGGCGTGCGGCGCCCAGTCCCGCACGTGCGAGATTGAACGTTGTAAATCCCGTTTCTGCGGGAAATCGTTTTTATAATTCCCCCTATGGGTTTACTTTATGATTTTAGAGCTGTAGAAGGCTTTATATTGCCCATTTGGGCTTGACTTGGCCCTATTACAACTTTGAATATGTAAATTTGCTTATAAGGAAAAACCCGAATGGAACAGAACGCCAAAAATGCAAAGCCATTCTTGAAATGGGCAGGAGGAAAAACGCAGCTCTTACCCGAGATTGAAAAGGCGTTGCCTGACCAAATAAAAACAGAGCGGTTTACCTTTATTGAACCGTTCTTGGGGAGCGGGGCGGTTTTGTTTTGGATGCTAAACCGTTTTCCAAATATGGAAAAGGCAGTAATAAATGACATTAATGAGGACTTGATTCTAACCTTTAAAACCATTGCCGATCGCCCAAAAGAATTGATTTCTTTGCTCAAGCAATTGCAAAACGAATTTCATGCCTTGGAGTCGCTGCCTGAGGCTAAAAAGGAATATTATTATCAAAAAAGAGGGCTTTACAATGCCCGAGAACAGGAACAATCCATGCAAGCCGCGTTGTTTGTTTTTTTGAACAGGACCTGCTTCAATGGCCTTTATAGGGTTAACCGTAGCAACGAAAACAACGTGCCTATGGGAAGCTACAAAAAACCAGGTATTTGCGACGAAACCAACATTATTGCGGTGAGCAAGGCCCTGCAAAAGGTTGAAATTTTATGCGGAGACTACCAAAAAACCTTGACCGAATCCACTAAAAACGCCTTTTTTTACTTGGATCCGCCCTACAAGCCTTTAAGCCAAACCTCCAACTTCAATTCGTATGCAAAAGATGAATTTAACGACCAGGAACAGGTTCGACTTAAAAATTTCTGCTCCAAATTAGACGAACTCGGCCATTACTGGATGCTTAGCAATTCGGACGTGAAAGAAGAAGGCGCCAGCGGAAGTTTCTTCGATGAACTGTATTCTGACTTTAGCATTGTGCGAGTGCGGGCAAAACGCAGCATAAATTCAAATCCAGAAAAACGGGGCGAACTAAACGAACTTTTAATTACCAACTATTGCCATGAACAAACTTTGCAGCCTACTTAATTTAGATAACGAAGATGTTCTATTTGAGCGCATAACCAAGAGCTTTAAAGAAAAAATTACCCGATGGGATTACTTTGTAAACTGGAATAAGGTTATTACCTGTGTCAAAATGTTTGAGAAAGAATTGAACATTTTAAATTATTTGCTGGGCAAAGAAAATTTCGAACAAGAAACCTATAAATTACTCTTTGAGTACCCCGGCGCCATAAAAGCAATTCCCACCTTGCTTGCTGTTCGTGACGGCTCGGTAGATGTTTTGATTGACTCAAAAAACTTCATTTACAAAAGCGTTGATTTTTTTCAAAACAGCTACACCAAAGGTGAGGTGGAGGTTGTAGTTGAATTAATCATGAAAACGGGTTTGGGTCCTTTGATGGCTAGCCACCAAATCAAAAACCTGGTTGATTATGCAACAGGAGTTGAAGTAGGCTTAGACAGCAACGGGCGCAAAAACAGAGGGGGGACTTTAATGGAAAGTTTGGTTGAAGAATTTGTTGTGGAGACCTGCCAAAAGTTAGGTCTGCCCTATATGGCTCAAGCCACGGCCAAGAAAATCAAAGAAAAATGGAATGTCGAAGTTGTTGTTGATAAATCGTCCCGGCAAATAGATTTTGCCATCAACAATCAGGGGAAACTGTATTTTTTAGAATGCAATTTTTACGGGGGAGGAGGATCTAAACTGAAATCTACCGCCACCGAATACATAGAAATGAATCGCTATTGGAACCAGCAAAAAATTGAATTTATTTGGATAACCGATGGTGCTGGTTGGAGGTCCGCGTTAAAGCCTTTAAGAGAATATTTTGATAAGGCAGATTACCTAATAAACTTAGAAATGCTGAAAGAGAGCACATTGGACCGAATTCTAATTGCTGAAGCTTAAAAATTAACCGCCAAAAAGGCTTAAGACAGAAAAGTGGTTGCGGTTTTTAATACATTCGAGGATTCGAGGAATTCTTGTTTAAACGAACCGATACATTAAGATACACATGGCGGTTGAACCGTATTTTAAATCTACCGACAAGAACTTTTACTTGTTGGAAGGCGACAGCCTAAAGCTATTGCCTCAATTTGACCACAGGTTTGATATGGTTTTTGCCGACCCGCCTTACTTTTTATCGAACAATGGCCTTTCCATACAAAGCGGGCAAATTGTAAGTGTAAATAAAGGGAGTTGGGACAAGTCCCAGGGCCCCGAACACCTAAACGATTTTAACCGCACATGGCTTTCTTTGGTGCGAGAAAAGATGAAAGATGATGCAACGATCTGGATTAGCGGAACCATGCACAATATTTTTTCTGTCGGACAAATTTTAACGGAATTGGGCTTTAAGATTTTGAACATAGTAACATGGGAAAAAACCAATCCGCCTCCGAATTTTTCTTGTAGGTACTTTACATACTCTACCGAGCAGATAATTTGGGCCAGAAAAAGCGAAAAGGTGCCGCACCAGTTCAATTACGAAGCAATGAAGCGTTTAAATGGGGGAAAGCAAATGAAAGATGTTTGGAAATTGCCAGCCATAGCACCCTGGGAAAAATCGTGTGGCAAGCACCCCACACAAAAACCACTTTCAGTTTTGACCAGGCTTATTTTGGCTTCAACAAAGCCAAACGCGTGGATTTTAGACCCGTTTGCAGGTAGTTCAACGACGGGAATTGCCGCTAATCTTTCAAGAAGACGTTTTGTGGGCATAGACCAAGCGGAAGAATTTTTGGCGATAAGCAAAAACCGAAAACGGGAAATTGAAAATCCTTTAACAGCGGCCATTTACAAGAAAAAACTTGGAGGCCTCTTAGAAAACGAAAATCCAGCTGTCAACCTCTTCGAGGACCCTCAGTTGGAAAACACGCCGGATCCCTTTTAAGCGAAAGCCAAGAAGATGGTTTTGGCAGGTTGGCTTTCAAAACCCCAACCCCGCCCCATTCACCCAACAACCCAAGGTTAAAAAACAACTCAAGGTTTGGAAAATTCAAATTGCCCTTGTATGTTTGAAATGGAAACGTTGTTAAACCAACTCGGTTTGGGTATGTACTTGAAATTCTTGCTGCTTGGGCGGTGGGGTTGCAGGTGGTAGTTAAACCGGAACATTTGGAAAAATTATGGATGAGTTCATGCTTGCCAATTTGACTTTTTGCCGCTCTGAAATGGGTGGGGGAATGGATTTTTGGGGCGGGGGTTGGGAGCGAGGCTACACAAGAACGAAATTTGATAATGTGCTGGAAACTTACGCTAATACACCAAATAGGATGGGTTGGGGAGAGTTTTTAGCGACTCTATAAAAGTTGGCATTCAGGCTAAAAGACGACAAACAAAAACAAATAAACATAATATGGCGCCAATAAAAAAAACAGATATTGAGAAGGCAATTTCCGAAATAGTTCAGTATGCAATGCAACACGACATTGACCCAAACGATTTTAAAAATAGTAAAGGACGAATGAAATCCTTTAAACAGTTCATTTATGAAAAAAAAGCAAATGAAGTAATAGATAAATTACTCACAGTAGAATACGAAGAATATTTTGTTGAAACTATAATTTTCGAAGACAAAGAAGATCCACACTTTCTTGAACAGGATTTAATCCTTGAATGGAAACAATACAAAAAAATTCCCAAGACAAATTTTACATATCGATACGACACAGGAAACACCAACACAAAAACCAAAGACCACATCCACGTTTTTGCTAAAAAAAATAAATTATATGCAATAAATTTTGACGGCTCTACACACGATGGTTCAAAGGCAAAACTTGGGAGTAAAGAAATTAGGTTTTTAAAAAGTATTGGCTTCACACCACCGAAAGACGGAATTTTAGAATGGATTGAACTTGACCCTAACAAATCATATAGTGCATTGAATTTACAATTGTTTTTTGACTAAAAACCTCATTATGAAAAACGAGATAAATCAAAATTATGAAAACGAAAAATGTCCAGAGCATAATGTCGTTGGACAATTTATTCCTCCGACAGAAGTTGATAGAAAGAGAAAAAAACTCATAGTGACTTTTAATTGTCCACACGGACATATTTATACAAAAGAAATAGACTCTAAATGACGAATAGTGAAGCCCGAAACGCTAACAGGCGTTTGGCTCAATGGTGGGTGACGCGGTTAATTGAACATTCTGCATCGCATTCCTTAATGTGCGGGTTGGAGCTGACGGTTTTGAGCTCCGAAATCTGCCACTTGACGCCCAAACGCTGTGGGTATGTTAAAACGTAAAAAGATGGAATTTATGATGAATAACTACGAATGGATTTTTAGCGGGTTAGGAGTTACATTAATTGGCTGGTTTATTTATGCAATTAAAAACAAAAAAAATGGCGATCCCCCCTCAAATAAAAAGACCAATAATAATGTAATTACCATTAATAACAACGGGGCGCAATCATTTATTAATTTACCAGACCAAAAACAAAGCGATCAGCCAAAAAGAAAAGAAGATTATCGTATTTTATTTATTGATGACAATCACACTGATTTTAATATGGTGTCAATTTTAAAAAAGGCAGGTTGGCCAAATACAAGAGCCGTTAAAGACTTGACAGACCTGGATGACTTGAAAGCGCGAGAAGCTTCTATTATTTTTGTTGACATAAATGGTGTTGGAAATCAAATGTTTGAAGATCAGGGATTAGGTTTGGCCGCGGCGTTAAAGGATAAGTACCCTGAAAAAAAGATTATTTTATATTCTGCAGACCCGACAGGAAACAGATTTGATAAAAAACTAAAGAAAGTAGATGATTCATTAGCAAAAAATGCCGAACCATACGAGTTCATTAGCTTAATAGAGCAATACAGTAATATTACTGAATAATGAAGCATTTACAGGTTTTAAGTTCGTCAGGAGAAGAAATTGTTGACAACCTTACAGAAAACTGTAAAAATTGCCTTACTATCTGTGATTTTGAAGGAAAATTAATTGAAAACTGTCCTGAGTATGGTGGGAAACGAAGACAAGGAATTAAATCAACAAATAGTTGTCGGACTTTTTTTTGTTGTGATAAAACTAAAACAACAAAACTATTTAAAGGGAAATTAGAATCACTTTGTTATTCCTACCCTGACATTATAATACCTATCGATGAAATAAAAAGAGAAGAGCAAAAAAAGGTAAATAGATTAGTTCATAATTTAACATCAATAAACGCCCATAGCATTCAAGAAATATATGATTTAGTTCCACAAGATATTCTTGCTCAAAATTGGAAAGCACAACTCAATTTCATAAAAGAAGAAATACTGAAAAACCCAGAGAAAGCCGCGTTGATGTTTTTGCGTATTGCAAAACACAATGTGCATATGAAATCAGAGTTCTCCATTTACAAAAAAATTGAAAGGGACGAAAATTCTCAATTGGAAATCAGGCAACACAAATTAAGAAATGTATTGCTTAATACTCTTCACACCTTTTTTTCAGATTTCACAAAGAGAGATGTTTATGTTGAGGTTACAGACTTTTTTTATCAGTTAATGTTTGACTATGAGACAATACAAGTCGCCATCTACCACTTAATAGAAAACATCTCAAAATATACATTTCCGAAATCAAAGGTAATAATTAGTGCAGATGAAGACAGTGAATATGTCATTTTGCAATTCAATATGATTAGTGCGTATGTCTCTCCGGCAGAAAAATCAGAAGTTATGAAAGAAGGTGTATCAGGTATTATGGCAAAAAAAATGGGAGCACAAGGGGATGGTATAGGAATGTGGAGAATTAACCAAATGATGGAAATTAATAATGGGAAATTTGAGGTTAATTTTGGTCCAATAAAAACAACAAAAATGGGATTTGAATTTGCAGATAACACATTTAGACTAAAATTTATAAAGACATAGCTTCGATAGCTAATCTTTCCTGCGCCGTGCAGCGCCCAGTCCCGCACGTGCGGGATTGAACGTTGAAAATCCCGTTTCTTTGTGATGTAATAACCCCAAAAAAAACCACCCCACAATGCCAAACACCTACTTCAAATTCAAAGCACACCCTGGAGATTTGCTCAGAAACGCGGAAGAAAATGAATTGCCTGACCCAGATACGGATTTGGAGGCGTTTTTGGTTTGGTTTCTTGACGATTATCAAAAAGACAGCCGGCTGGCGTACATAGATGATTTGGCCAAACGGTTAGATGGGGTGATTGATGATGTATTTGAAATGGAGCACCTGGGGCTAAGGGTAGAAAAAGCAAGCAAACTTGAATTGGAATTGGAGATTGCAACCATTGAAAAAACACTTAAGGCTGAGGCTTACAGCAATTTTTACCGCTTGTTGCTTGAACACAAAATCGAAATACGGCTTGAAGATGAAAAGCAATAATTGGACAAAAGAGGAAACGATTGTTGCATTTAATGTGTACTGCAAAACACCCTTTAAGGCGAGCAACAAGAACCACCCAACAATTATAAAATACGCCGACATTTTAGGTCGAAGCCCCTCCGCATTGAACATGAAGGTTGGCAACTTCGGGCGGCTAGATCCCGAATTGAAAAAACAAGGCATTGTTGGGTTGGCACATGGAAGCAAACTGGAAGCAGAAGTTTGGGATGAGTTTAATGGGAATTGGGATAAGCTGGCTTTTGAAAGTGAATTGTTGATTGCGAAATTTGCTCAAAGGCCAATAGAAGAAACGGCTCAGATTGAATTAGATGAAGCATTCGAAGGTTTAGACCGAGACGCATTGATAAAGCAAAGGGTAAATCAAGGGTTTTTCCGTTCAACGGTTCTTTCTGCCTATGCTTACAAGTGCTGCATAACAGGGTTGTCAATCCCCGACTTTTTAATTGCTAGCCATATCGTTCCTTGGGCTAAAAACACCAAACATAGATTAAACCCGCGGAATGGACTTTGTTTAAACCCAATTCACGACAAGGCATTTGATAGAGGCTTCATTACCATAACTCCTGATTATAGGGTAAAGATTTCTAAGGCGTTTAAAAATTTTGAACATGAAATGGCTGTAAAAGACTTTTTTGTAAAATTTGAAAATCAAGCGATCAAACTTCCTGACAAATTTTTGCCTTCAAAAGAATTTCTGGAGTACCATCAACAAAGTATTTTTAAAAAATGAAACTGGTGGTTACCGTATTCTACGGAAGGGAATTGGCCCTTTAAGACTTAAATGATGGATTCTTAAAAGAAGAAAAACAACTCCCTATTTTTAAGGCATATGAGTTCCACTTTATACAAGAAAAATCGGCACTCGCAAAAGTCATCTACGAAGCAGGTGGTTATGCTGTGTTTTACATTTCTAAACTGGGGCTATGTAAGGGCTAGTGACCAAATGGCCTAAAACAAGAGGTGAACTCAAAAAGATTAGCAGAACTAATTATATTACAATGGTGCCCAGCGTTTAAAAAGAAGTTTGTACAATAAATATTTTGTCCGTAAATTTGTCCGTAAATTCTTGGGTGTTAAATACTATGGCAACAATAAATTTTTATCTCGACAAATCAGACAAGAAGGGGCTTGCACCTATTCATTTAAGAATCAACGCATCTGGGTCTCAAATTAAACTAGCAACTGGACAAAAAATAGCGATTGACTTGTTTGATAAGATAAAGCAACGGGCAAAGGGACTAGATATTGAATCAATTCAAATTAATCACTATTTGAGTTTTCTTTACGAAAGAACGGATGAGTTATTGCACCACTCTAATAAACGAGTTTATACCCATGAAGAAATTAAAACTGTAATAAATCAACACATAGAAAACTATAAAGAAAGTCAAACTACAAACATTGTGAAGGAACAAATTTCCCTTTTCGGAAAACCTTTTACATTTGTTGACCTTTTCGCAGGGGCGGGCGGTTTTAGTGAGGGGTTTCTTCAAGCAGAATTCAATAATAAATATTTTGAATTTATTGCAGCAAGCGACATCAATGAAAATTGTGAGCTGACTCACATAGTCAGGTACAACCACCAGTTAGGTTTAAATGCAGAATTCTTAAGACAGGATATAACCGAACCTGATTTTTTGGATAATTTTCTACAAAAAATTGGAAACAAAAGGATTGATGTTGTCTGTGGGGGACCACCATGTCAAAGTTTTAGTCTGGCAGGAAAAAGAAAAAAATTTGATAAAAAAGACGACCTCTTTTCACATTACCTTGAAGTAATAAAGGTGTTGCAACCAAAATACTTTATAATGGAAAATGTAAAAGGTATTTTAACCAAAGAAGAAGGGAAAATAAAGGATTTAATTATTCAGGAAATAAACTCGATAGTTGACATAAATGAAATTCCAAAACTTGTTTCATTTATTCGAAAAATGAAATCTAAAAATAATGGTTTTTTGCTTGATTGCATAATTAAACGTGTTGAACTTGAAACGTTAAAGAAAACTGAGGTCGAAGAAGGGCGCAAACAATTTATTCAATTTGTTGACAATCGTTTCAAACAACTAACTCCTAAAATTGCGGATTATAAAACAAGCAAAACGGACCGAAGAATAAATACTATTAGACACGGGTTTAATATTTTGGCCAGAACGAAAGAATGGCAAAAATTAAAGCGGAATATAATAAGAGAGAAGGATTTTTGTAATATTGATTGTGATGCTTTTTCAGGACAATTTACTGAGTTTTTATCACATATTAGTCCTGATAATATTATAACACAAATTGAGACCTCTTTTAATGACTTGAACATTCCTGATTCGTACTTAAAGGATTGTTCAGACATACTTGCCGCACTAAAAATTTACACAGCGTCATTTGATGAAACGGTAGATGTTTTAAAAACTATTGCCGTGGGCAATGAAAGGTTAGACCTTAAATTAATTTTAGATAGCATACGACTTTACAAAATTGAAGCTCCCTTTGTTGCAAATTCATCCAATTATGGAGTACCTCAAAACAGGGAGCGAGTTTTGTTTATTGGTTGCCGTAAAGATCAAAAGTTCATTTCTGAAGTAAAGGCAACTATTAAAGCCAATGAAAAGGTTACTGTTTTTGAAGCATTGTTTGACCTTGACTTTATAGGAAACAATGAAGCCGGTTACCATTATGAACCAATAGATATAGAGAAGCAGTTTAATGGAGAAGCTGAAAAGATGAAAGAACTTTTAAAGGACCGTACCATTGAAGGTATGGTAAGTTCGAAGATTGGCAAATTATATTCTGAATGGTCAAGGGAAGGCCGCTTAATAGACAGATATAAACCAAAAATAAAACCATTTTATGTCAAAAACTTTGAAGGCCTTCAAAAAGGCGAAAGGTGTTTTGATATTCTAAACAACCATAAAACCAGCAACCAAAATGAGGTTGTCATTAAACGACTTGATATCATTTTAAAAAATGGCGATTATAAAAAAGCACAATGTGACTTACAGTTATGCGGATTGGCCTCTAAAAAAAGAAATTACAACGTACTAAGGCCTGATTCCCAAAGTCCAACTGTAATGACAATTGCCGACGATTATATTCATTACAAAACACCTAGGGCATTGACCGTGCGCGAAATGGCAAGACTGCAATCTTTTGATGATTCATTTGTATTTCAAGGAAAACGCTCTACCGGTGGCAACAATAGGAAAACGGAAGTCCCACAGTACACTTTAGTAGGAAATGCTGTCCCTCCGTTAATGGCACGGGCGATTGCAATGGAAATTTTAAAAAGCATAAAATGAGACCACTTACGCCACATGAACAAAATAACGTAAAAATATTAACTGAAAATCAAATTTCTTGTGCATTAATTGAGCCAACGCAAACGGGCTTAAATAAATCAATTTTGGATGCGACGGGTTTAATTAGAGAATTTTTAAAGCAAAATTTAATACACGATTATGATTTTCAAGGCCAAGGCCCTGAAAATAAGATTCAATTAGACGCTTTAATTTATGAAGAATTTGCGGTTAGCAAATCAATAACCTCACTATATAGGCCTTTAACAAAAAGTGGTGACCCTAGAATTTGGTTCAGCGGCCTGGCCAAAATTACAAGACCAAACGACATTCTTGCAATTATTTATTATCAAACATCCCTTCATGTTCTCAATTTAACAAGTTTGGATATTCAGAAATTGTTGATGTCAACTATTGTAAGCCCGATTAAAGAACTGATATTAGAAATTCGTGCCAAAACCAACGAAGTTGCCAATGAACTTTTGGCAATGCTTCGAATAATCGCACAAACTGGGCCCATAAAATCTGTGGTGGAGGCTGACACTTCTGTTGGACGGACCCTTGAAAAATCTTTAGGAATAGACATTAATTCATCAAAAAAACCTGATTATAAGGGAATTGAAATAAAATCGTTTAGAAGAAGTAAAACAAACAGAAAAAACTTGTTTGCCCAAGTTCCCGATTGGGATATTAGTAAATTCAAAAGTTCTTCAGACATTTTGGATGCATTTGGATATCAACGAGGGGCTGATTTTAAACTTTATTGCACGGTTTCTTCATTAAATAGCAATTCCCAAGGCCTTTCTTTGAAAATGGACACGGATATTAAACAATTAATCGAGAATTCAGATAAACCTGAGATTGGGGATTTTGTAGTGTGGCGGTTGACCACATTACACAAACGTTTGCTTGAGAAGCATAGAGAAACTTTTTGGGTTGAGGCAACAAGTACTTTTATTGAAGGGATAGAACATTTCCAATATACTTTGGTAGACCATACGAAGAGTCCAATTATTTCACAGTTTGACATCCTTTTAGAGCAAGGCTTTATTACCCTAGACCACTTGATAAAAAGAAATTTAAAGGGTAAAGTAATTGAAAAGGGGCCTATTTTTAAAATAAAACCCCAAGGGATAGATTTGTTGTTTCCTCCAAGTTCAAAATATACTCTTATTTGATGTTATATTTAAAAATATGAATTTAATTTTAACATAGAATTTGCAAAATTAATCGCCCGTTTTAATTGAAGTCCGTCCTTTTGAACTACCCCACCAACTCCACCTCGCCAAACCAAGCCCCGGCCATTTCTGTGCTCAGCTCTTCGGCGGTGTAGCGGTAGCGGGCAATGAATTCGATTTTTTGGTTGATGTCGAAGAAGTAATAGGCGGAGTGGTGCTTGTATAAAAGCCAGGTGGAGCTTAGGCATCCTCTGCGTTTTGTGATTTGAAGGCCAAAAGGTTGGGCCTGCTCAAGTTTTTCGATGATTTGGACGATGTTCATGGTTCGGAAGATTACTCTTTTGGGGTTGGCCTGTTGGCTTAGTCAAGGTCTTTGTATTCCTGAACCGGATATTTTTTAGATCTAGAACCTAGCTGCTGAATATTTTTAATCATAATTTATAAGAATTGTGCTTAAATATTAATTGCTTTAAGTTCCTTTAAGCGCCAGAAACAATTTGCCATTGCTTCCACGTCATGAATAGCATTATGCGCATTATTAAATTGGCGACCGAATAAGGCAGTATATAAATCAGCGAGTTTTGGATAATTTTTAGATTTAAGGTAATGCATAGATCCAACCATTGTACAATAGTTCGGACATTCAAATATGTTAAAATCGGAATCAATTCTTTTAAACTCAGCATTTAATACATTTATATCAAATGCAGAATTATGGCAAACTAAAAGTGCCGATTGTATGCTTAAAAATATTTTTAAATTATATAGCACAGAGCATAAATCCTCTCCATTTTGTAAGGCCATTTCATGTGAAATTCCAGAAATATGATCGTCGGGGACTTCAAATTCCTCGGGATATATAATTCTATCCCATTTTCTAAGTAAGGTTCCATCTTTACTATATTGTAATATGGCAACTTGAATTAGTCGCGGCCACTTTTCAATATCGGAATCGTCCAGCCATTTCTTAGGCAGCCCGTTAGTTTCTGTGTCAATAAATGTATAATAAGGCATTGTGCAGTCAATTCCCAATTCATTATTAGTTAATATTTTCCGGTAGGCAACACTTTGAAATCCATCAAAGTAGCCAAAGTCATTAGTCCATGGCATTTTATCATTATTGTTATGAAAAATGTCAACAGCCAACAATTGGTCAATTGATATTACTTCCTTATAATTCTCAGAATTTATTGAAAAAAACGTTTCGTTGTCGTCATTAATAATCTTTAATTTACTGTTGTTTTGTTGATCTTTAAATAGATGCCACGTCTTATTGCCTTCAAAAACAGCTAATTTGCTGAATAATGAAATCTCGCCACAATCACTATAGTCATATTCAACAACGATTTCATCATTTTGCAATTTAATAATATTCGGATCCTCCAATATCAGTAGAGTAATCTTGTCTTTCTCATTTTTTTGAAAACGAGTTTGTTCTCCCGACTCCTTAATTATTTGGGTGCAATTCCCATGTAAATATTCAACCTCAAATTCATACTCAAAACAATTGATCTCAAATTTAAGTAGATACGGCATTTTTATGCTGACGAACTCAATTTTTAATACATCCCCCAACAATTCAGCAGAGAGAAAGCACTCTGAAATAAATCCGTTTGACTTACATCTTTCGTAAATAATCTCAATAAGATTGCCATTAAAGAGTTGTTCAAATCCTAGTTCTAAATGTAGAAAAACAGTGTTAATTAAAATGTCATTTTCATAATATTTAATGCTGTTTAAAGAAAACACACTTTTTCCGAATATTTCAGAATGTAATTTTTGAAAACATAAGAAAATGCCATTTTTCTTATTATCCTTAAAAATTCCTATAGTATTAAATTCTGAGTTACTATATCCTAGGCCCTCTTTTAAACCAAGGTTGAAATACCCTATAAAATTATGGGGTCTTTGTTCAACCCCTTCTTTTATAATCCCCACCCCGTGATATTTGTCATTATTGAATTCTCCAAAATAATTGAAGTGTAATGCCCATGGAGTAATTGACCCCAAAAATCCCAGTCCTACTTTTAAGTCTCTGTAGCATTGTCCTAAATAAAGACTTTTATTCTTTTTTATGAATCCCAACCACACATCATCTTGGTCTTTCATTCCTAAATTTATTGTGTTTTTTTTTCTGTCAAATTTAAAGGCAAATTCATTTCCTTTCAAATGGCCTAAGTAAACAGCACTTTTAGTTATTTCAGATCTCATTATTTCTTTATATTATTTTTAATTGTAAATTATAAGGACTTAAATTTCGCTTATTTTTATAAATTAAGCAAACGATAATGAACAAATGTGTTAACGCTATTCATTAATAAATATTACCTGTTTTTAATAGTATCTCATTAAAAGTGAAAAGGTTATTGTAAAAATATTATTTCTTGATGCAATGATTTGGTCGATGTTCATGGCCCGGCGGTTTGATTTTTAAGTGTTGGGGCGGGTTTGGTGCTTCGGTCAAGCTTTTTTAATCAAAGCTTGGCCTGCAAGCCCAATTCCCCTTTTTCGATCTGTTTAAAGGTAGAAAATGAACCAAAAAAAACAGCATGGCTGCCGGTTTTTGTTGAAAGGATGCGCCCCAATGCTGAGGTTTTGTTTACTTTCAACGCAAATATCAGTTATGAAAAACCGCGCCTTTTTGCTCCTTGCCTTGCTTTGTTTTTCGCTGCCGATGCTGGCTCAAGGAACCTTGCAGTTTAACCAAGTGCTTTTTTTGGAATCTTCGGCGGCCAACACCGTTTTGTTGGGTACAGTGCCGGCAGGCAAGGTTTGGAAAATTGAACATGTGGGCGGGGTTCCCATGTCTTGCTATTGCAGTTTCTCATTTAACAACGGTCAAAATACCGCCTTTGGAGTAGGTGGCAGGTTGGTAGGAAATAATTATGAACGGTTTCAAAACGAGGGGATGGTTTTGCCGCCCATTTGGTTGCCCGCCGGCACTCCGGTTACGGCCTCAAATTGCGGCACTTGCTATGGTTGCCAAGGACAATGTTCAAACCCCTACCGCTATTTAAGCATAATCGAGTTCAACGTAATTCCTTAAGCCCCCCAAGGCCCCCACCCCGCCCGCGGCAGGGATTGAACAAGGTTGCCCGCAAGGGTGGCGGGGATTGGCCCGCGCGGCGCGGAGGCGACCTTGGGAGCCACCGCAAGCCCGCTGGGCCAGCCCCCGGCAACCGCGGACAACCTGTGAAAGCCCGCAGCCGCCCCAGAGCTTCCTGCCCTTTTCTGCTTTTTCTTTCCTTATTTTTTTATTGGCCCATGAGCATGAGTTCGCCGATGACGGTGTAGCTGCTGTTGTTGACGGTGGCCGAGCTGCGCAGTCGGTAGTAGAAATAGGGGCTGCTGTTGCCGGTGAAATACAGGCCGAAGGGGCTTTGCCCCGGGCTTTGGCCGGCGCTGACACTGGGCGGGGCGGCGTTGCTGCGCTGGTCGAGCGTGGTCCAGCTGCTGCCGTTGTTGCTGCCCTCGAACACCCAGCTGCTGGGCACGTGGTCGTTGCCCCAGCGCCTCCACATGGCGTAGGATTGCACCACTTGGGCGCTGGCAAATTGCACCCGTATCCAGGCGTTGCTGATGTCGTTCGAGTTGGAATGCCAGCAGCCGCTGATGTCGTCGAGGGAGTTGTCGAAGGCTTTGCTGGCGGGGCGCGGAGCGTCAAGCACCGAACTGGCGGCGAACTGGGTGCCCGGCAGATTTTGGCCTCCGCCCGCCTTTATTTGCGGCAAGACCACCGTTAGCTCGTTGCCATAGGTGGCAGGCAAACCTTGGGCCAGCACAAAACTGCGCACATAATAGGTTCGGCCGGGCAGCAAACCCTGTACGCTGTGCACGGCGCTGCCTAAGGTGGGCAGGGTGCTGATCTGGGCGTCGGAGGTGTCGGGGGCGGACAGGGTGTCGTAGCAGATTCCTTTTAAAACCAAGGGGTTGCCTCCGTCGCTGATGAGGTTGTAGTGCAGGCGCATGCCTTGAGCCCAAAGGTTGTCGGCGCTGTCGGTTTGAATTTGCGGGGGGAATGGGCAGGGGCTGTGCCAGCCAAGGGCAGCGCCGCGGTAGAATTCCATGCAGTGCAGGTCGGTGTTGTAGATTTGAAGTCCTTCGGCGGGGTTTTGAATGGCGTTGCGCTGGCTGCTGCTTAGGCGTGGCGGCAGGAATCCGCGCAGGGTGTCGGCAACCTCAAGGCTGGCCGAGGCATGGGGCGGGGTTTGGCCGGGTGCGCCGATTTTAACGCCTTGGGCCCGGGCAAGGGTCAGGGTTAGGAGGAGTGCGAGTGGAAGGGCGAGGGTTTTCATGGAAATAAATATAGGGAATTGTGGCGGGTTATGGCGCAGGGGGGGGGGGGGGGGGGGGCGGGGGGGGCGGGGAGTCA
>Ga0247843_1003172_pt1 | contig 27664 bp, 26 predicted proteins | sample LaCruzMarch2017__FD_192420 | JGI IMG/M metagenome (GOLD analysis project Ga0247843, IMG submission 192420) | Freshwater microbial communities from meromictic Lake La Cruz, Castile-La Mancha, Spain - LaCruzMarch2017_8m | ecosystem: Environmental > Aquatic > Freshwater > Lake | place: Spain... | reverse complement strand
GGCAGTTCAAAACTGGGCAAAGTGCTTTTTGTATCATTCGTTCTGTCATTGATACGCTCCTCAAAAGGAAACTTGAGGTATTACCGTACCTTACTCAAATCATCAAATTACAACCTGGGTAGTAACAAATGATCGGTTACCCGTAAATATACAACATTTTTATGAGGTGGAGAAGCGCTTCTTTTTGTCGTTTATGAGTTGTTGAGAAGGCTTATAATGAGGACATTAGACGATGATACTCCATAAAAAAAGCGTCGGTTGCCCAACGCCTTCCTAACTTTATGATTTGTACACAACTGTTTTCAGCAGGTAATCATCGCTGCTTTTCGTTCGGTTAGTTTTTGATAAACGCCGTCCCAAAGACGAATACGTTTTTGCAGAGATTTGAGGGTTGCCTGTTCGGCTTCCATCCAAAATTGTTCATTGGTGCCGCACAGATTAGCAGTCATTTGTAAGGCCAAATGACTGTGATGATCTCCGTCGACTTCGATGTGTCTTTCTAAGTAATAATTGAAAATGGAAATACGTTCGGGGAAGGTTTTGTGGATGTCGTTGATGATGGAAATAAACATTCCCGGAATGAGGTCTTCCCGCCCAAACGTAAAAATCGAGGATTGAAGGTAGGATTTTTTACTATCAATGATTTGGAAGGTAAAATCTACAAATTCTTTTGCCTCTTTTGGCGTGCCTGCGGTACGGAAAGCTGCTTCAAAATCGCCGGTTTGTTGCAGTTCAGCAATAAACGTTTCAATGGGGGTCGTATCTGCGCCGCATTGTTTCATGGCGTCGATGTAGATTTCAAAATGACTTTTCCGCTGTCCATGTAAGTCCACGTCCGATTCTTCTCCCACCACAATTTCATTAATGAGATGGCGGGTCTCAGCCGACCCGACCGGAAACCAAGGGACGGTGGTACAGGTCAGGTTGTTTTGTAAGGTTTTCAACAGGGACATAAAGTCCCAAACGGCGTACACGTGAAATTCCATAAATACCTTCAGGTCTTCTGCATCCTCAATCATAGAGTACACTTTATGGTGCATGATTTCCTGTCGCAACGGCTCAATACGCTCTCTGATTTTTTCTATTTGCTCGGTCATTTTTTTGTTAAATTGTTGGAACCTGTAAGTCACAGGAGGTGTGTTTTGTCTTGCTCTGGTGACTTTATATACGATTTGTATCGTTTTTAGTTTTCAATTTTGAACAAATTTTATTTCAGAAGGGATCAGTTTTTGGTAGACAGTTCACTTTTCAGCAGACTGTTCGGTTTCTCAAGCTGCCGTTTTGTATGCCTTTTAGCGAAAAGAAAATGCAAAAGTAAAATCCCTACAAAAAAAGCGTCGGTTACCCAACGCCATTTTTGTTTTAAAATCAATTATTTACTTCGTTTCCTCCACCGGAGGCGGTACGCCAAAGCGTTTGTGCGCGCCTTTCAGTTCGCCGTGGGAGCTGATGAGAATGAGGGTCAACAGCGCAAAAAAGACAATTAGTATACCCAAATTAATGGCCCATTTTTTGGGGGCAAGCGGTTTTGGGGTAAACTCGGGTTGAGTTTTACCGATCAGGAAAGCTACAATGATCCAATTCGCGATGTAGAGGTATTGTTCAATGCGGTAGCCGCTCATGAACGCGCCCGTAATCAGTAAACTAAATACCACATACAGCCCCCAATGGCCGAGGAAAAGGGTGTAGATTTCGTTGGTAGTATTGGAGAGCGAATTGGGTTTGTTTTGGTAAAAACGCATCCACCAAAAGGCCGTAAATACCAATATTAAACCTATCGAAACCCATTGCACGAAGGGAAGCATCGGACTGTCGGCGGCAACGTCAATCTTGCTGAAAATGCCCTGAAGACGTTCTAAACCAAAAGATTGATCCCATACAATGAATGGAATCACCAATACTGCCATCAATAGCGGAAACCACACCTTGGATTTGGGTTGAGTATCGGTGCCCTTTTCCCAGTGAGAGGTCAGCGTCCCGTAGGCCATGCCGAGTCCGCCGAAAAAGCCCAGGGAGTATTCCATCACGTTCCAGAAATTGAACTTGATTTCGGTCAGGCGGCCGAGTACTTGTAAAAAATTACCAAACCCAAAGCCAAACCCGCCGCCCAATCCGGCAAATACGGCCACCCGCAGGGCTGAATACTGTTGATGACGTACCATGTACCACGTCAGGGCCACGGCGGAGCCAAAGCAGGCCGCCCACATTTCAGAACGGGGAGGAGTCATACGCCACTCAAATTCTTCAATCATAAAGAAATAAAACACGACAGCGCCCACTACCATTTCGATGATGACTTCGTGCCATTTGACGGGCTTCGCGGTGGAATCTGCCAGCGCTAAACCAAACAATCCTCCCCCTACAAAACCGTATAATCCTCCAATGACAAACAGCATCAACAGGCCATAATACACATTCACAAACTCAATACCGCGCCCATAACCCACTACAATGCCGTAACTTGCCAGGCCTCCCAAGCCCCAACCGATGGCCCCCGCGAGAGTAGCGGCAAAGGCTTTGGCATACCAGTCGGGGCGTTTTGCCAGTACTAAAATGCTCAATGAACCGATAGCGCCTGCCCAGGCAGCACCGTGTTCGTGGCCAAATTGCCCGCGAATGGCCCAAGCGGTCCCGAGCGACATGCCCGCCATGAGCATGGCAAAGTAGAGCTGTTTGTTTTTCATGCGTAAAAGAAAGTAGTTTAAGGGTTTGGTATCGTTTGTAGATTATACCTTTTTTGGGGTGAAATGGGCTATTGAAAAATTTGTTTTGGTCACGGAGTTGCACAGAGTCCGACACGGAGTTCCACTGAGAAAAAACGTTGTGAAACTCTGTGCAACTCCGTGTCGAAAAAAGAATAGCCCAAAACGCATCGGACACAGTACTCTATTCTATACAAACCTGTTATAAAAAAGTGGAAACAGCTGAAAAAACGGTCAGGAAGACGTTTTCCTGGCCCATATTTGATGAAACCGACGTGGAAGCGGTAGCCGACGTGGTGCGCAGCGGTAAATGGGGAAACCCCGATTGCGGCGATTTGGTCGAGACTTTTGAGAAAGAATTTGCCGCGTATTGTGGTAGTAAATACGCCATCAGCTGCGTCAACGGCTCGGTATCACTGCGGTTGGCACTGATTGCCTGCGGTGTGAAGCCCGGCGATGAGGTCATTGTGCCGCCTTATACGTTTATTGCAACGGCCTCCACGGTGATTGAAGCCAACTGCGTACCTGTGTTTGTGGACTTGGACCCCGATACCTACAATATTTCTCCCCAAGCCATTGAAGCCGCCATTACGCCGCGCACCAAGGTTATCATTCCCGTTCATTTTGGCGGACAGGCCTGCGACATGGACACCATCATGGACATTGCCAAACGCTACAATTTGCGCGTTATTGAAGATGCCGCGCACGCCCACGGAGCCGAATACAAAGGCAGGAAACTGGGCTCCATTGGCAATGTGGGTAGTTTTAGTTTTCAATCGTCCAAAAACCTAACAGCGGGAGAAGGCGGAATCGTGGTGACCGACGATGATGAATTGTACGCTATGATGAATTCCCTGCGCAATGTAGGCCGCATCGAAGGCGGTCAATGGTACGATCATTACAATCCCGGTTGTAATTACCGCATTACGCAAATGCAGGCGGTATTGCTCTCGGTCCAACTCAAGCGACTGGAAGCGCAGACCATTACGCGTGATGAGAACGGCTTGTATTTGAACACTTTGTTGGAACAAATTGATGGAATCACGCCTTTGAAACGTGGGTTGGGTGAAACGCGGCATTGCTACCATATTTATATTTTCAAATATGACAAAACGTATTTCAACGGCCTGAGTAAAGTGGAATTTGCCGAGCGTTTGGCGGCGGAAGGCGTGCCTTCTTTCCGAGGTTATCCGCATCCGTTGTACAAACAGCCGTTGTTTCAAAACAAAAACTTTATGTGCTACGCCATTCCTGATGATGTAGACTATACGCAGGTTCATTGTCCCGTGGCCGAGCGCGCGTGCAGCGACGAAGCCGTTTGGATTTTGCAACATGCGATGTTGGGAACAAAAGAAGATATGGAGTCCTTTGCGACTGCGATTTTGAAAGTACAAAGTGAAGTTTAAAAATGAAGGTCACAAAGTCACACAGAGTTCTGCCACAGAGTACCACAAAGTCAGTGAGACTCTGTGTATCCACTCTGTGAAACTCCGTGACCATTTTATTGGAAAGCAATGCAAAAAATAATCTTAAAACTGTATTTCATTTTCTATTATATGTAATTTTTTTCACTTCAACAACCTATACACCGCTTTTCCATCAAACAGCTTTTGTCGCCTTGTTAAATATTGCGATTGGTTTAGCTTTTCCGCAATCTTAGCGTAAGTCATGCCCATATTTCTATATAATGTGGCAAGCTCAGTTGCCTGTATATTTGCTTTATGGGTTTTGGCGTTCTCTATCCGCATCGTTCGCCCTTTATCAATAGCTACTTTAGTTAGGTTCTCTGGTTTGCCAAGTTTAAAACCTTGTACCTTCTTTTGTGCCAATGCTGCTTTGGTACGCTCTGAGCCACGCTCCGCTTCATGCTGTGCAAATGTTACCATAATACCTACCGTAAGTGTATTGGCATCTGGTAAATCACACGCCACAAAATCCACCCCTGAATCTCGTAGTGTCATTACAAACGCCACATTACGGCTAAGGCGGTCCAGTTTGGCAATCAGTAACTTTGCGCCAAACTTTTGGCAAGCCCTTATTGCTTCCTGAATTTTTGGCCTGTTGCTTTTGCGCCCAGATTCCACTTCGGTAAACTCTTCAAAAATTATATCACCCTCGCGCAAAAATCGTTGCACAATTTCCATTTGGTCGTTTAAGCCCAAACCACTTTTACCTTGCCCTTTAGTAGATACACGGTAATAGCAAACATACTTCATATTCTAACTTTATATATATAGGTGTTCCACGGTCATTTTTGTAAATATATCCTGTTTATGGCATTTTACAAACGACCATTTGTAAAACGCCACGCCTTCTAATTTTACTTACTTATAGTAGCACAAAAAGCCCTCCCCCTTTTGATGCTTTTTGCCGATTAACCCTTATCTTGGCATTAAAAATAAAAAGATACCTTTTTATTTCAATCTTGTTCCACTAATGCGCTTAGCTACTTTCTACTACTCCAATGCCCACTCTTAACCGACGCGATTTACTTAAAACTCTTGGATTGACAGCCGGTGCTGCGACATTAGCCACCCCTGCCCAAGCCAACGAAATCCGAGAAATAACATTTCCCGAAAACCCCAACTATATCTCACTCGCTCAGCCCATTACGGCCATTGTGTTGGGTGCAGGAAATCGGGGCAATGTGTACGGTCGATACGCAGTGGCCTATCCGGGGGACGTCAAAATGGTAGGCGTGGCGGAGCCGAATGAATTTCGCAATGAGCGCTTTGCCAAAACCCATGGTATCGAAGCCAATCACCGCTTTGTTACGTGGGAAGATGTGTTTAAAGTACCCAAATTTGCCGATGCCGTCATCATTTCCACGCCCGACACGCTTCACTACGGCCCGGCCATGAAGGCACTGGAAATGGGGTACAACATATTACTCGAAAAGCCCATTTCTCCTTCCATGCAGGAATGTTTGGATATTTTGGCTGCCACGAAAAAATCAAAAAGTATCATTGCCGTTTGCCACGTCCTGCGTTATACGGCTTATTTCCGAAAGTTGAAAGAAATCTGCGATTCGGGTACGTTGGGCACCATGATGAGTATCAATCACCTGGAAGGCATTGAACACGTCCACATGGCGCACTCGTACGTACGCGGTAATTGGCACGAAGCCGAAAAAACCAACCCAATCATTTTGGCAAAATCCTGCCATGACTTAGATATCATGCGCTGGATTGCCAATAAACCCGCGAAAACAGTGTCGGCTTACGGAAATCTCAAATGGTTTAAGCTGGAAAACGCTCCTGCGGGTAGTACCGAACGTTGCGTAGAAGGCTGCAAAGTAGAGCGGGAATGCCCTTTTTCAGCCATCAAAGTTTACTACGAACAGAAAAAACGCATTCATGTATTGGATGTTCCCGAAGACCCGGCCTTGCAGGGTCCGGCGATTTTGGAACGACTCAAAACTTCCAATTATGGCCGTTGCGTATACCGAATGAACAACGACCAACCCGACCATTATACGAGTATTTTTCAATTCAGCAACGGTATTTTAGCCACTTTTGGCTTGGAAGCCTTCACGGCATGGGAAGCCCGTAAAACCCGCGTGATGTTCAGTATGGGCGAAGTGGAAGGCGATAATGACTTAATTAAAGTAACCGATTTTCGCACCAAAGAAGTGACGACATGGAAAGCAAGTGAACAGAAAGAATTCAATAATTCAGGACACGGCGGCGGTGACCATGGCTTGATGCAGAACTTCGTACAGGCGGTGGCTCAAAATAATCGTGCTTTGCTGACGTCTACCATTGATGCTTCCATCGAAAGCCACGTCATGGGCTTTATGGCCGAAGCAAGCCGTAAAAGCGGGAAATCAATGGATATAAAGTTAGTTTAGTTGATAGTTTAGGGTTTACAGTTTTTAGGTTTGGAGAGATTATACTTTTCAACAGCAAATCTTGAAACAGTAAACCCTATCTTTTACAGGCTCAACATATCTTTAAAACGAATGGCCTGACGGCGCGAAATCTCGATTTTCTCGCCACTTCCTCTTAACGTCACCAAAAGCCCACCCGAAAACCAAGGCTCAATTTTGTCGATCCATTGAAGATTAATGATGTGTTTGCGGTTTGCCCGAAAAAACGAAACAGGGTCGAGACGTTCTTCCAACGCATTCAATGATTTAAGTACCAATGGTTTTTGGTCATCAAAATGCAGACGAACGTAGTTGCCCATGGATTCAAAGAGGCGTACTTTGCCCAACTTTACAAACCAGCATTTTTCACCGTCTTTGATGAAAACCTGATCATTTTCGCCCAACATTTTACGCTCGGCAATGGAATCATGCTCATGTTTGCGGTCAAATTCTTCAAAAACCCGATGAACAGCTTCACCCAAACGTGGCAAATCAATTGGTTTTAAAATGTAATCCAACGCGTTGTATTGAAATGCTTTGAGGGCATATTCATCGTAGGCTGTCGTAAAAATCACTTCTGGAATGGTATCATCTTCTAAGGCTTCCAGCAGTTCAAATCCGTTTTTACCGGGCATTTGAATATCCAAAAACAGCAAATCGGGGCGGAGGTCTTCCACCATTTTTATGGCGTCATCGGCATTGGCTGCTTCACCTACAATTTCAATTTTGGGGAAATTTTCGAGCAGGCGGCGCAATTCGTTACGCGCCAGCCTTTCGTCGTCAATAATAAGGGCTTTCATTAAGTTAGTGATTGGTGGTTATTGATTGGTGATTTGTCCCAATAATTATGAATTATTGACTTTTTATTGTGGTCTTTTTATTGGCTGCTGCGGGACTGTTCCTAAAGACTCCTTCGGTTTGAATAGGCAAAATAAGCTCGGCCCGAACTACCTCTTCAGATTCCTGAAAAATTCTGAAACGAGCCGCATCTTCTCCGTAAATCAGTTGCAAACGACGTTCTGTATTTTTCAGGCCAAAGCCGCCGGCTTCTTTTTGGTTATCTAAATCTGTTTCTTTTTTTATCAAAACTCCGGTATTGCGGATATGAATATGCACATAATCGTTTTCCAAAAAAGAAGTAATTTGCACAAATCCTCCATGCACCGCTTTTTGAACCCCATGTTTTATCGCATTTTCCACCAGCGTTTGAAGCATCATGGGAGGCATTTGCAAATAAATAGTTTTAGGATCAATGTGGAAATCTGCCGTCAATCGGTCCTCATAACGCACTTTTTCTAAACTCAAATAATCTTCTACCGTTTTCAGTTCTTCGCGCAATTCTACGGTTTTGCGACGGTCAGCCAAGAGCGAATTACGCAAAATATTTGACAATTGGGTGATTCCCTGTTGCGCTTTGGCGGGATTTTCCGAAATCAGTGCCCGTATGGAATTTAGTGCATTAAAAACAAAATGAGGATTCAATTGCGAACGCAGCACTTTCGCTTCGGTATCATTGACAGAGGTTTTCAACAAAATTTTCTCAATTTCCGTCGCACGCATGTTCTCTACGTAATGATAGATCGTGTAGCTTAATACCCACATAAACATACTTTTACTCCACGACAGCCACTGGTCTAAAAATAAGAAAGGTTCACTGGTAAATACCTCGTGCAGGGGACGTACATCAATCGGGAAATTGATAAGCGTCATGATGAACCCTAACAACAGTCCTGAAAATATAACCCGTGCCCCTAATCGAAAAAGCGGAAGACTGACCCAGTTGCGTTCACGGACAATCAGGCGATAGAAATGGGTGAGTAACACACATACTAAAATATTTGCGATAGCGAAAAAAAACATCTCCCAACTGAACCCATATTCAAACGTATAAACCCATAATTCATAGAACATGAGTACGGTCCACCCTGCTATTTGACAAGTCCAATATATTCTTTTTTTCGACATTCGCTCAATTTATCTAAATTTGTTCAGGTTATCAATTACAACTCACAGATGCAAGTTATCAAAAAATCGCTCGAAGGGCTGGTAGAAATTATACCAACGGTTTATAAAGATGAAAGAGGGTCTTTTTTTGAGACTTATAATAAACAAGAGTTTGAAGCCCACGGCTTACCTACCCACTTTGTTCAGGATAATCAATCTTTTTCAAAAAAAGGGGTCGTCAGAGGTTTACATTTTCAACGTGAACCTTATGCTCAGGGGAAATTGGTACGAGTCATTATGGGCCGTGTGCTGGACATTGCCGTTGACATTCGCCCCGACTCCCCCACTTTTGGACAATACGAGGCAATAGAATTAGAGGCTGAGCGCGGCAATATTTTTTACCTACCTGAAGGTTTTGCCCACGGATTTGCCGCATTGGAAGATTCTGTTTTCATTTATAAGTGTACCAATCTGTACCATAAAGCTTCTGAGGGAGGTATAATTTGGAACGACCCGGATATTAACATAAACTGGCAGGTTTCCAATCCAATTGTATCCCAGAAAGACCTGCAATTGTCCACTTTTAAGGCCTATTTCAAGCAGGCACTTTCTTAGCAATTAGCATACCAATTACCCGCAGAATGTCCACAAAGTCGCGGACATACCAATAATGGCTATTTCTGCATTTATTTTTTCCCCTCGGTTACTTTGGCACAATTCGTGGAAAGATAAAACTATCTAAAGAAAGTTTTTCTCGAAGCGAATTGTAACTATCTATGAATTTTTCTTTCCTACAACGTAACCGAAGCGCCACAGGAATCTCCCGTTTTCCTCCTTTTTTGGTGGATACGCACGCTCATATTTTACCCGCATTAGACAATGGTCCCGAAACACTCGATGAAAGTATATCTCTATTACAGGAAATGTCCATGTATGGCATTCGTAAAGTAATAGCCACTCCTCACATTATGGGAGATTATTACCAAAACAGTGTTTCAGACATTTTACAGGCGCAAAAGCACCTCCGTGCTGAATTGATTCGTCGCTGTATTTCGATTGAATTGGAAGTCGCTGCTGAATATTATTTAGACGTTTCATTCCTTTCAACGCTGGAAAACAACCAAACTCTTCTGCCTATTAATGACACCTATTTACTTTTAGAAACAAGCATCGTCGGAATGCCTTCCTTTTTGGAAGAAGCCATTGACCTCGTACAGCAACGTAATTTAATTCCTGTATTGGCACATCCAGAACGCTATCATTATTTACAGCAGGATTTTGAAAAAGTACGGAGTTTGAGTCAAAAAGGTGTCTTATTTCAAGTCAACTTGGGTTCGTGGCAAAGCACTCATCAAGCCACCCGAACATTGGCCGAACGGCTGGTTAGTGAAGGTTTGGTTTCATTTGTAGGAAGCAACGTACATAACTCCCGCGATTGGGGCCACGCGCGCGAAGCATTGCGCTCAAAAACGTTTGCTCAATCGGTTGAAAAAGGATTACTCAATCAACATTTGCTGTAACTTTCCTAAAATATACCTTTCTTTTTAGTGCATTATTGTACATTTGATCAATCGTATGCAATGCTATGCTAAAAGGAACCAAACTATACAGTATTCTGAACAATAAGTGCCCCCGCTGTCAAAAAGGACAATTTTTCAAGACCAATAATCCCTTTAGTTTGAAGCAGTTTGATAAAATGAACGATCATTGTGAAATATGCAATGAGCCTTTTGAGCGCGAACCGGGTTTTTATGTGGGAGGAATGTATGGAAGCTACGCCCTCTATACCACACTGATTACTGCAGTTTTTGTGAGTTGCGTTGTCATCTTGGAAATCAACATTTTCTACGTTTTAGCCATCCTCATACCTCTGATCATTGGCTCCCAGCCTTTATTTTTTAGATGGGGGCGACTGCTTTGGATTAATATTTTTGTAAAATATGATCCAGAAGCCACCAAAGGAGACAAAAAGGCTACGCCAAGATGGTAGATTCAGAGAGTTTATAAGGCAGGAACTCATCTACATTATGTCCATACTTATGCAGTTCACGGATAATCGTCGAACTGATGGGAGCTAAATGGGGAGAAGTAATCAGGAAAACCGTTTCGACTTCTTCATACACATGGCGGTTGACTTGCGAAATGCTGTTTTCGTATTCAAAGTCAGTTGTATTCCTTAATCCTCTCAACAGAAACCGCGCCCCTAACTGACGGGCAATGTTGGCGGTTAAGTCATCATACGTTATGGTACTGATTTGGGGATAAGCCTCAAATGTGTTTTCAATCAAATGCTGCATCACCTCTAAAGGGAAATAGCGTTTTTTGTTGGAATTATGCCCTATTCCGACGATAATTTCATCAAAAATGTGTAATCCTCGTAGTACAATGTCTTCGTGACCTTTGGTAAAAGGATCAAACGACCCCGGAAAAAGGGCGATGCGCTTATTCATTTTTTAAGGGTTTGTGTCGCAAAAAAGAGGTTGTACAAACTAAAATAACGATGTTCAGGTAAATCTTCAAATGCAGTTCCCAAAGCCAATTTTTTCGGATTTTTACCAAATAGAAGATAAGGCAAAAATTTCTGAAGCATCTGATAATCTTCTGAGTAAAGAGTAATTTCCCCGTACAAATAGCAACGTACATTTTCGGGCGTTAATTGCAATGAGTCCAGGACAAACATGACAAAATAGCCCATATCAGAAGCCGTTTTGTATCCAAATTTATTACAATACAACAGCTGTTCCCGTCGTGCCAGTGTGAGAGTTAAAAAATCGTCTTCAAAATGAAATGTCAGTATGGTATTATTTTTTTCCAAAGCCGATAAAGTCAGCGCTCCTTCAATTAAAGCACTGGTTTGATGTACAAACGTAGGAAGTTGCAAAGCATACGTATTAAGAATCCACTCCCACAGTTCTTTGTCGACGGTAAATACATTCCGAGCCTCCAGCCTTTTTACTTCCTGGTGCAACACTTGCTCACTTTCCGCTACTTCGCCCCGAACCAGAGCTAAATAACCGGCGGCATATTCTTTGCGAAAATAAACATCGGGAATAAGCGTGAACGAAGGCGTATTGAAGCATACTACTACATTTTTCCAGAGATTACTTCCCAGAAAAGAGTGCTCCTGAAACAATTGACCCAGCCAAACAGCCCATTTTTTATCATTCGGCAACCCTCCTATAGAGTAGTCCTCTAAGCACAAAACCCGTTTGTTTGCGCTTTCCAACGCAAAGAAACGTAATCTTTCGGCTCCCAATTCTATCATCAATTCGTATTCCGCGCATTTTTCGGAATCAAATTTTTCATCTCTTATCTCCAATAAAGGAGTTATAGCAGCCTGCGTAGCAATCATTAGTTATGAATAAACGATGTGTCCTATGTTTCTATCGCTGCGGTTAACCTCATACGTACCCAAATACCCCTTTAACTGATAAATATCCGCTAAACTGCCGCAGTATTTAAACAGCGAGTGTACTTCATTGGCCGGGTATCTTTTTACGTCTTCAAAACTCATCCAACGTGCTTCCTGAATAATTTGATTGGCTTCCGTCATCTCCGGGTCGGTACCGAGATGTAAACGCCCTCCCGTAATTTTCACTTCAAAGAACAACTCCAGTGCATGCAACGGCGGTTGCATAAACTCATTGACAAACAACAAGTTTCCCACCTCAACCTCTAATCCTGTTTCTTCTTTGAATTCTCGCCGAAGTGCCTCATGAGTCCTTTCCTCAAACTGCATTCCCCCTCCAGGGGGGCACCAAAATGTATCAGTATTGCCAACACCGCGATGACTTATCATCAAAATTTCGTCATTTTCAATGCAAATACCGCATACTCTTATTCGTAAGCGATTGCCGTATAAACGGGCTACTTCTTCTCGCGCCTTTTCCAATTTTACAGTTATCTGTTAATCGTTTATCGCCGGTGTTCCTCCTGAGTCATCAGCTTTTCACTCCGTACAGGGCTGCAAAGATAATGATATATCAATAAGGGCTACCTGAAATATAGCTTTCCAACGATTCGATGCGCGCTTTCTGCTCCTTTATAATACTTGATACCACATCATTGATCGAAATGATTCCAATCAATTCACCCTCATCTACTACGGGTAAGTGACGAATGTGTTTCTCCGACATGATAACCATGGCTTCTTCCAATTTTTGCTCCGAAGTAACGGTAATCAGTTTGGAAGTCATTACGTCCTTGATGAGGGTTTGTTGCGAAGCACGGCCTTTCAGAATCCCCTTACGGGCATAGTCGCGCTCAGAAAAAATCCCTACCAGTTGTCCTTCGTCAATCACCAGCACGGCTCCGATGTTTTTTTCGGCCATTTGCTCCAATGCCTCATATACGGTAGTTTCCGAAGTGACCGAAAAAATAGCATTGCGAGATTTGTCGCGTAATACGTTCTTAATTTTCATTGTAGTGGTTGAGTTTGAAAGTTAAAAGTTAGGAAATAGAGAAAAGCTATCTGGAAAGGATTTAAAGTAAAAAGGCGATGAAATTAGAATTTTTTCTAAAAAAATGAAAATTTTTCCAAAGGAATAATTTTTTAATGTTGCTAAATTTACATTCCTGCTGTAGTTTTGGATACATGAAAGAAACCTCCAACGTCTCCCCGGCGGCTTTATTAAAAAAAAGCTTTCCACATCAACCTACTTCCGGCCAAGAACATTTTTTCATAAAAATAGCTGAATTTCTGGAAGACGAAAATCTGCGTGACTGTTTTTTGCTGAAAGGCTACGCAGGAACGGGTAAAACTACGCTGATTAGTACCGTTATAAATGTCATAGGGAAGCTGGGATTCAAAACCGTACTTCTTGCTCCTACAGGTCGCGCCGCCAAGGTAATGGCTAATTATTCCCGAAAAAAAGCACTGACTATTCACAAAAAAATATACCGACAGGTAGCCGATGCTTACACGGGTTCTTTGCATTTTGAACGGCAATCCAACAAGCACCGCGATACGCTTTTTATCGTGGATGAAGCTTCCATGATTTCGGACGAAGCTGAGTTTGGTTCACGGGGATTGCTATATGATTTGATAGAATACGTTTTTGAAGGAATCGGCAATAAACTTTTGATTGTAGGCGATGTAGCCCAGCTACCACCTATCAACCGTGACCTGAGTCCGGCACTTGATAAAGCTTTGCTCGAAAGTACGTTTTACATGAGTGTGTACGAGCAGGAACTCACGGAAGTAACCCGCCAAGGTCAAGATTCAGGAATTCTACGAAATGCAACTCATCTACGTGACGTACTTCCCCTTGAAAAACTCAATATTCAACTCCAAACGAAAGGGTTGAGGGATTTTTATAAAATGCCCAGCGACCGTCTGGAAGATGGCCTGCGCTATGCTTACGAAAAGCACGGGCGCGAAAACGTCACCATCATTACCCGCTCCAATCGCGAAGCTGTACAGCTCAATCAATTTGTACGTCGCCAAATCAACGCGGCCGAGGAAGAATTGGAAGCGGGAGATTTATTGATGATTGTTCGTAACAATTATACGGTTCTGGATGAAGAATCACCCGCTGGCTTTTTAGCAAACGGGGATTTCGTAGAAGTAAAACGCATCCGTAAAGAAGAGGAAGTACACGGTTTTCGATTTGCGACCGTTGAGCTTCAACTCCTTGACTATGAGGAGCAGCCTCCGTTTGAAGCGAAGATTTTTCTGGATACACTCCACTCTCCCAGTCCGTCCATGAGTCAGGAAGAAAGCAAACGTTTATACGAGGCCGTATTACAGGATTACATTTACCTGAAATCCAAAAAAGTCCGCAATGAAGCCATTCGTCAGGATGTGTACCTGAATGCCTTACAGGTAAAATTTGCCTACGCGCTCACTTGCCATAAATCACAGGGTGGGCAGTGGAAGTCTGTCTTCGTCAATCAGGGGTATTTGCCCGAGGAGCAGGTCAACAAAGAATTTATCCGTTGGCTTTATACTGCGGTGACCCGGGCTACCGACGAAGTGTTTATGATGAATTTTCATGCGCAGTTTTTTGAGTAATTTGAATACTTTATCTCAAACTCTAAATCAACCATGGCAAAGAACAAAACAACCCAAACCACCGACAGCGTAACCGATTTTATCAGTTCCGTTGAAGATGAAACAAAACGAGATGACAGTTATTATCTGATTAAACTCATGCAAGCCCAAACAGGGTTTGAGCCGAAAATGTGGGGGCCAAGTATCATTGGTTTTGGCAGTTATCATTATAAGTATACCAGCGGACACGAAGGTAACGCACCGCTTGTGGGCTTTTCTCCACGCAAAGATGCCATAAGTTTGTACCTTTTTAATTTTAAAGGAAAGGATGAATTATTGAAAAAATTCGGCAAACATAAGGCCGCGAAAGCGTGTATTTACGTGAAAAAATTAGCGGACATTGATAGTGAAGTACTGAAAGTAATGATAACAAATTCAGTAGAATACATCAGAAATATATATCCAGCTTGATCGAAAAATACACTGATTGACTGTTCATAATCCTCCAAACTATTAAAAAGCCTAACCAATATGAAACATCAAGGCTTGCCATCAGTCGAGACTTTAAAGAAAAATTACCAATCCATTAAGAACATAAACAGGCAGCATCGAGAGAAATTGTCGAAAATTAACAAAGCCGCTTTATGGATTACCGACCATGTTGGGAGTATGGGCTTCTTTCTGATTATTTTTTGTTGGACAGTCATTTGGTTAAGCTGGAATACACTTGCCCCTGACAAGCTGCGGTTTGACCCTAAACCGGCTTTCGTTTTATGGCTTTTTATTTCAAATATGATTCAGATTTTTCTGATGCCATTGATCATGGTAGGGCAAAATCTGCAATCAAAACATTCAGAACTGCGTGCCGAACAAGATTTTTTAGTAAATAAAAAAGCCGAGACAGAAATAGAAACCATTTTGATGCATCTGGAAAATCAAAATGAATTAATTCTTCAAATTTTAAAGCAGGTTCAATCTAAAGAAAACAAATCAGTTGATTGAAAATGAGGAGTTTCCAAAATATTACCCAGCTATAAAGTGTAAAAAATGATGCAAAAAAACTGAAATATTGAGATGAGTGAAATTTATAAAGGTGAAACAGAAATTCTGAATTTGGTAGAAAAATTCAATTTAAAAACGCTGAAAAAATCGGAATGGACTCACGCCGCTCACCTAACTGTCGGGATTTGGTACGTAAAAAATTATGAGAAGTACGAAGCACTTTGCCGACTGAAATCAGGTATTATTTCATTTAATCTCACCACCGATACCCCTAACACGGGCAGCCGTGGTTATCATGAAACATTGACTGTATTTTGGGCAGAAGTATTGCATTTTTTTGTTGAAGAATTCCCACAAGACTCGCTGTTAGAATCCTGCAACCGTTTTCTGAGTTCTCATTTATCGGACCAGAAACTTCCCTTCTTTTTTTACGATGAAAACGCCTTAATGAGTACACTTTACAGGTCAAGGTTTGTAGCTCCCGAAAAGCAACCATTGACGGCAGAGGTACTAAAAGGTTTCGTGGAATAACTATTCAAATAAGAAAAGGCTTAAAAGCAAAAAGCCCTTTCCGATGTTATTCGGAAGGGCTTTTTTTCATGGATGGATATAATCGAAAAACTGTCTAATTACGACGTCCGCCACCACCACCGGCCTGTCCACCACCATCGTTGGTGTTGTCACCGCCCTGTTTGGTATCGTCGTTATTTACACTCTTTTTACGTTGGAAGAAATTTCCGTCAAAGGTCATTTTACCAAAGCGCTTACGGAAAGTAATTCGGAAACCACGGTTATACATGTAGTTAACTTGCTCTTGGGTAAAGACATTACCCGGCGTATTGCTGCTTAGGTTTGTACGTTGCTTAAATGCGTTTTGGAGGAAGTTTTCAGCACCGAATCCTAAACTCGCCTGTTGTTTTTTGAACTCTTTCAGGATATTGAAACTGTATCCCATAAAACCTCCCTGCGTACCCTGCAATTGGATTTCACGAGCACGACCATAACCAAACATTTGGGCACTCCAATTTTTACCCAATTGATATTGAATCTGTCCAAAAAGATTAAACGTCCAGTTTTGGTTGCTTATACCCAACGAAGGGCTGTTGAGCATGATGTAACGTACATCCACGTTCCCATTGATTGTCAGACCCGTAATCGGTTTTACCATAGCAAATATGTTCACACCGTATGCACGGTTGCTGCCGATATTCTGAAAGGTTGTCAACAATGTATTATTATTAATAACTACACTGCCTGTACTTACTCCCTGTGCTTTGGTCAATTGATTAAACAAATCCTGTCCGCCTCGGTAACGGACCGTTTCAATAGATCCATCGGTCATACGGGCGTAGGTAGAGAAATTAAGCGTTGTGGTTTTGAAAAACGTGCTCAGGTTAATCTCAAAATTGTTGGTGTATTCAGGTTTTAAGTTCGGATTACCAAACGAAACGTTGAATGGATCACTCTGCGATACGTTCGGGTTCAGGAACTGAATCGAAGGTCGCTGAATACGACGGTTGTAGCTTACACGAATAGTTTTACCGCCTTTCAAGCTTTTTGACACCGTCAAACTCGGCACAATCGTTCCGAAGTTTGGCAGATTCACCGGAGGCGCATCCTGATACTTGGCACCAATCTCAGTATATTCATAACGAACACCCGGTTTAAAGCCCCACTTGTTCTTGGTTTGGAACAGGAAAGACATATAGGCCGAATACACATTTTGATCATAACTAAATACGTTTGTACGCAACGGATTTGCTTTATAATTTCCTGTAGCAGAGCTGTCGTAATTGAAACGATAATCGCTTTCGATATGACGCAAAATCATCTTAGCACCCGTTTCAATCTGCACGTGTGAAGTCAACGGGTCCTGATAATCAATCTGCACCGTTTTCTCCTGAGTCAAGCTTTTGTTCGGGTTATTTTCACGGTAAGAGATTTCCCCTACCGATGCGCCTTGATATTGGTCGCGTGTATAGCTATTGTCGCCACGGTTTTCACTAAACTGTGCTAAAACACTGAATTCTTTACCTTCTTTATCAAACTTACGCGTGTAGTCGAGGTTCATATCCAAATTGTTACCGATATTTTTGGTATCAATCTTATTTCCAAATGTAGCAACTCCGATACCGCCGTTGATAAAGCTATAAGACTGCTGATTGTTTTCCAAATTGAACGCCCTGCGGCTGTTGCGGATACTGTAAGTCAAGCTGTTTTTAGGATTGAAGGTATAATCCAAGCTCAATTGTACATTTCCAAAACCTCCTAATTGTTGTCCGTTATTTTCCTGACGCGTCCGTAATGATTGTCCAGTTGACAACAAACGGGTAATGTCAATATAGCCTCCTGTGGGCGGGTACATCATACGCCCACCTGCATTGACAGAAACGCCCAGCTTTTTGGTTCGCAGGTTAACGTTCCCAAACAGGTTGCTGGCGCGATTTCCCCCGGCAATATCAATCGAACCGGTAATTCCCTGTAAATTATTCTTCTTCGTAATGATATTTATAATACCGGCCGAGCCTTCCGCATCATATTTAGCTGAAGGTGAGGTAATTACTTCTACGGTTTTGATTTGGTCAGAAGGAATCATTTTCAAGGCATCGGCCACACTGTTGGCCACAATGGTCGAAGGTTTGCCATTGATCAAAACGCGAATGTTCTGACTGCCGCGCATGGACACGTTTCCATCTAAATCTACTGATAGCAGCGGCACTTTTCGAAGTACGTCACCCGCGTCTCCTCCCGAATTGGCCAAGTCTCTTTCGGCATTATAAACCAGTCGGTCCACTTTATCTTCAATCAATGCTTTTTCACCCGTTACTGTTACTTCAGCAAGGGTACGCACGTCAGGAGGAAGGCTTACATTTCCTAAATTTTTCTCTTTATTCCCTTTGCCAATGGTCAATTTGGCAATTTCAAAGTTTTTATAACCGATAAAGCTCACCACAAACTTAAAATCACCGTCGGGAACACTTTTAAGTAAAAATGCACCTTTCAAATCGGTTACTGTTCCATCAATGGGCTTTCCGGTTTTGATGTCAAAAATGGCTACGGTTGCGTATTCAACGGGCTTATTAGAGACCGAGTCTACAATAATACCCGAAATACGTCCATTCCCTTTGGGCAAATCAGGAATGCCCTGCTGTTGTTGCTGTCCCATACCCGGACCATTGCGATCTCCTCCCCGGCCCATGCCACCACCTCCACCCATACCACCGGGGAACTGGGCTTGTGAAGTGTAGGCAATACCTAAAACGGCTGTTAAAATGTAAAAAAATTGTTTCATTTGAGTTTTGTATAGTAAATGAATATTATCAGTAAGACAATATTTGAAGTACAAATGTTGCTCCCAAACCGTTAGAAAAGGGAGAAAAACGACCAAATGCAAGGTCTAAACGACTAAATGGGGTGAAATCATAGACGAACTATCAGTCAAACAACGGCCAATTGAGGCCGAATCCCAATGAACGTCCTACTACCGGGTAATAAGGGGTAGAAAAATAACCCGGATTAAACAGCCCTTGCAACAGGCCCTGCGCCGCATTGGCCATTTTTACAAACAGCCGCACCCGGTTGATTCGGGTATTAAGGAAGAGCTCTGAATAGACGACGCCTTCGGTTTCAAGTCGATTTTGGAGGTGAAACTGTTGCGTGAGCGGCATATAGGCATCGGCGTAATACGCCGATTTATAGTGAATTTCACCGCCTACCTGTAGGAAAAGATTGTAATACTTGAAATCGAAAGCAGCTCTGAAATTAGCAAAAAAGCGAGGAATCCGAATGATAGTATTGTTGGAAGCCAAGGTATAATACGTCTGCGCCCAAAACTGAAATTTTCCGGGTCGCCACTCCGTCTGGGCTCCTATTCGCAACACACTGAACGCGCTCGTAAACTGTCGGGCTATGGCCGCCGTATCGTAGTAAAAGTAGTTGTTAATCAAATGGTAATCTATCCGCGGACTGAACCGAATACGTTTGGTATTGAGGTTAATTTGGCCGTAGATGTTGTTGGAATTGACCAATCGAGAGGTATTATCCCAGCGAAGGTGATTGCTGTTGTATAATTGCTGAAGCAAAGTAGGAGAAGAAAAAACCGAATAATAGCCGGCAGTAAACCACTTACTGACCACTTCTCCTTTGACTTTAAAATCCCGTCCCAGCAAATATTCAAACTCGGCGGTAGCGCGTTGGGTGCTGTCTTTGAGGTAGTAAGCCAGCCATAATCCCACAAAATTCTCAAAACGACTCAGACGATAGGTGCCGGTGGTACTTGTGCTATCCGTAGTGTTATAACTGCCGGTCATCCGGACAATACGTTGCCGATAGTGCGCCCGATAATTGAATCCCTGATAGCGCCCTTTGATACCAAATTTATTTTCAAATAACCGAAAACTTACATCCTGCCGGGTATCCGTTTGATTATAGTAATAGTTTTGGTAAAAATCGTATTTCTGCGCCTGACTTAAATCTTTATCGGCGTAGATGTCGATGCTTCGTTTGTAGTCAAATATATGATACACCTGAAAACCCTGCGCCAACACGTATTGCTGAAAAATGTGCCAATTGTTGCGCCGTTCCCATGATTGGGCGGTTTTTAGGATAGCGGAGGGATTGTTGTATTCTATACTTCCGTCTCTTTTAAAATTAAGCGTATCGGGCGACATCCCTCCCTGCTCGTAGGCACTGTGATTCAAGTGGTTGAACTGTCCCATCACAAGGTATTTTTCGTCTTTGGAACGGTAGTTACCATGAAATACAAATCCCCAGTTTTGAGTCAAATTATTTTGAGGATCTGCCGAGCCGCTGGTCCCAAAATACTTATTGGTTGTAAATCGTTGGGCATTGATTCCCAAATTAAGGCGTGGGGATAGGTTCTGACTGTGGTCAAAACGGACAATATTCTGGCCCAATCCCCCCAAGGCCAAGTACAGATTCGTGTAAGGCGACTTGGTATCAAAAAACTTAACTTCGTTGATTGGATAGGCGTAAGGCGTATAGGCATCGTAGCCAAATTGAGCACCCAACTGCTCCACGGGGCGATAAAACACGGGACGGGAGGCTGTTCCTAAATTACCTAAATCAACCAATTGAAAATCAGCCCGCTGTACGAAGTTGTACCGATGAAATGCGTCATAAGACGTATCAATCTGATAGAGCGTCTTGTGATTATTGAACACATCTTCTTCCAAAAAGTAACGCGCAGTACGAGGCCCATAGATAACTTTCGTAGAGTCATCTATCTTGACCTGTCCTCCGCTCTGTCCGGCACCGCCTCCCCGTTGGTTGCCGCCAAACGTTCCACTCGTCGGCATTCTGATTTGACCGTAAGCAGTGATCGACCAAAAGCCGCAAAAAACGATATATAGCCACTTTTTCACGCCACAAAGTTAGTAGAAGTTTACAGTTTATAGTTTGCGGTTTAGGGTTTGCAGTTTACAGTTTAGGGTTTACAGTTTATAGTTAGTAGTTTATAGTTTGATTATCAATCGTTTAACAAACAATGTTTTGAAAAAATTAAGGATATTTAACCTTTTGAGTTTACGGTTAGGGATTGTCCTGTAAAGCATGTTAATTTTGTTATCATCTTAAATGAAGTGTCAAATGTCAAGGTACGCGTTCACATACAACCAAGAGATTGGGCATCAGGGCCAAAGTCTCATTCCGCATTTTCCAGGGGGATTGTCCGGTGTTACGATTGGCCCGGGCTACGACATGGGCGGGCGCACGCCTGCCGAGATTTACCAAGATTTGACCAAAGCGGGTATTCCACCGCAAACGGCCGAATTATTTATGAATGCGGCAGGCAAAACGGGCGACGAAGCCCAACTATGGGTGAATGAGCATCGTCATGAGTTGTATATTACGGAAGACCAACAACAGGCATTGTTTGACCATGTGCTGGTCGATGAATACGAACAGCGTATGAGGTCCCAGTTGGCGCAGTTTGCCGAAGAAAACAGCAACATTACCCATGACATGATTGCGTGGGAAAATCTTTCGGAAAAACAGAAGCATATTTTGTTTGATTTTTCCTACAACCCTGGTTTGAGTAAATTTCCCACCCTTACGGAAGCCGTTTTACATCAGGATTGGGATACAGTCGCTCAATCTTTTGAGCGATTTTCGGATGGAGAGCCGCTTGAATATCGAAACGATACGTTTTATCAAACCTTTTTAGACCCCAATGCGCCTCCCATTGAATCTACAATCGAAGTGGCCGAAATGATAGAGGTGGTGGAAACGCCGGAGATTGAGACAATTGACGATTTGTGGGATAACGACCTGTATACCGAAATTCCAACCGTCACAGAAACTCATTCGATTCATTCTCCGGAACCCGATGCGCATTCGGAACATTTATTGGATGGTCCGGATTGGAATCATTGAGGCAAAAAAAAGTTTCGGATATTTCTACCCGAAACCATAAACTATTTCCAATCAACGGATTTACTAATCCGCCAGCGGTTTTACCATAATATCTTTGTAAAAGACCTTACTCTTGGGGTCGTGGCCCTGAAGTGCAAACGTACCGCTGCTTATTTTTCTTCCTTCGCCGGGCTTATTTCCTACTTCATCAGGCTCAATATAATCCACCACAGTCTTGTCATTGATTTTAATCGTAATGTGTTTACCCTGCACAATAATCTGCTCGGTATACCACACGTTGTCTTCCACAAACACGTCTTTCACGTCCTGAATTCCGTAGAGACTTCCCGTGCGGCGCCAGTCAGTATGGGAATTGTTCACCTGCACTTCATACCCCTTTGAAGGCCAGCCACCTTCTTGGTATTTGGTATGAAAGTACATGCCCGAATTGGAGCCGGGAGTGGTCATTACCTGGGCTTTAAATTCAAAATTTTTGAAATTGTGCTCTCCCACTTTACCATCATAAAACAAGTGAGCTCGGTCTCCATTGACTACAATGGTTCCATTTTCAACTTTAAATGAACTTGCATTTTCGCCTACTTTCCAGCCGTCCAACGATTTGCCGTCAAAAAGCGAAATCCATTTTTCTTTTTTCCCACCCTGTACAAAACTCATACAGACGGTCAACAGCATCAATAAAGGACTTAAATAATATGATTTCTTCATGTTGATTGATTAATTAAGGTTTAAAGGCTTATAAGGACAATAAAACCTCATTACTACTTTTGATTCGTTTGATTTTTTATCGAAAAGGGAAAGATAGAGTAAGTGAGAAGTCAGGGCGTCTTGTAAGAAAAACGTTTTAGAATAATGACAAAACTGTTCCCGAGATTATTTCTTTTCCTGCTTCTGTTTTTAGGAAATCGTATTGTTTCCGCCCAATCTCTGAATTGGACAGAAACAGCCCCCGGCGTCTGGAAAGTATCGGTTGGTAAACCCGAAGCGTATACTCTTTTGACGGCGGCAGGTTCACAACCCAACCGTGATGCCTTAAAAAAATTGGGGACTACCGCGTTTCCTTTGTCCAAAAATGATATTTCAATACGGGTAAAAAATGGAAAAACGTATCTGCGGTTTCCGTTAGATCGAGGTGAACAACTCTACGGCTTTGGTCTGAATTTTCAGACCGTACACCAACGAGGCAAAATCCTGAAACTGCACGTGGACCATTATGGCAACAAAGACAATGGCCGTACGCACGCTCCGGTGCCGTTTTATGTATCTTCCAAAGGCTACGGAGTTTTTGTGAATTCCGCCCGCTACATGGATGTGTATGCAGGAACGGCCGTGCGAACCGACAGTAAAAACCCTCCACCCGCACAAGACCGAAATACCGACAAAAATTGGCAGGCGCAACCGTATTCCGATGCCGTAGAAATGTTGGTACCTGCCGAGGGCGTGGAATTGTACGTTTTTGGCGGCCCCTCCACGATGGAAGCCGTCCGTCGTTTTAATCTGTTCAACGGCGGAGGCTGCCTGCCGCCGCGCTGGGGATTGGGTTTTACGCAGCGCGTCAACCGCCTGTATTCCGACAAAGACGTTCAAAAAGAAGCGCTTGAATTTGAAGAAAAAGGCTATCCGCTGGATTTTATCGGGCTGGAGCCCGGCTGGCAAAGCAAATCCTATCCCTGTACGTTTGAGTGGGACAAAACCCGTTTTCCGCAACCCGAGGCATTTGTGAAAGACATGCTTAGCAAAGGCATTCGCCTCAACCTGTGGACCAACCCGTATGTTTCGCCCGATGCGTCTATTTATTCCAAAATCACTCCTTTTACGGGTTCACATTCGGTTTGGGTGGGAGCCGTTCCTGATTTAACCCTTCCCAAAGCCCAAAGCATTTTTTGGGGACAATTTGAAAAAGACCACGTCAGCATTGGTGTCGGCGGTTATAAAATTGACGAAGTGGACGGCTTTGATTCCTGGCTTTGGCCGGATGTTGCCACGTTTCCGTCGGGGTTGGATGCGGAACAACTACGGCAGACGTACGGGGTGTTGGTTCAAAAACAAAGCACGGACTTATTTCATAAATACAACCGCCGCACCTACGGACTCGTCAGAGCTTCCAACGCAGGTGCTTCGTCGTTGCCTTACGTGATTTACAACGACAATTACAGTCACGAAGATTTTATTACGGGATTGATTAACAGCGGTTTTACGGGAACGTTGTGGACACCGGAGGTACGCGCCTCCAAAACAGGCGAAGAATGGCTACGGCGGTTTCAGTCGGTTTGTTTTTCACCTATGGCCATGATCAACGCGTGGGCCAGCAGTACCAAACCGTGGACGTTTCCCGACGTAGCCGAACAAATCAAGGAAATTTCTCAACTGCGAATGCGCATGATGCCGTACTGGTATTCGGAATTTGCCAAGTATCATTTTGAAGGTACACCGCCGTTTCGGGCCATGAACCTCGAACCTGATTTTACCGGGGAGGTCAAAAAAGAAATGGTGAACACCAATTTGGAAGAAAATCCCTACGCGGTGGCAGTCAGCAAAGAAATCAAAGACCAATACATGGCGGGGGAATACCTGTTGGTAGCGCCGATGTTCACGGGACAAACCTCGCGCAAAGTAGTTTTGCCCAAAGGAAAATGGTACGATTTTTACACGGGAAAACTGGCCGGCGAAGGCGAAGTGATTACGGTAACGCCGGGATTGGACAAAATCCCCGTTTTTGTAAAAGACGGTGGCATCATCCCGCTGATGCAGGTCATGCTTCACGCGCCCAAACCCAATCAAAAAGTGGCTATTGAAATTCGTCATTACGGTCAAAAACCCGGCCAATACCAACTGTACGATGACGACGGCGAGACGTTTGACTACGAAAAAGGTCAATACAGTTGGCGAACAATTTCTATCAACCGCCAATCCGACGGCCAATGGAAAGGAAGTATTTCTGCACCGGAAAGCGGCAAACCCAATACGATTGGGAACGTAACTTGGACGTTTATGACGGAGCCGTAAAATTAATTTTTCGGCAACATAATCAAATCTGTGACTAAAAAATAGGAATCAGTCTTTGTATCTTTCGTTTATACATCTTATTTTGGGCAAAAAGCGAAAGTTTTGTAGAATAAGATTTTCGCATATTTCTGAGTTGTGGGCAATTATAGACAGACTGCAATTGTTAGACTTGAAACACTTATCTACAAAGACTTTCACTACAATTAGCAAAAGTTGTAATTCCTCGCCAGCGAAGCCGAAAACTGCAATATTTGAAAGAGTAGGCACAATTAAATTAAAAAAATGAAAAATTTATTGACGATAGTAACTATGTTACTATTATTTGTTTCAGCAAGTGCACAAAGCAAAATATACTCTGCAACCTCTAATGGTTATAAGGACAGGGTTGTTGGTATCTTTGAAAATGGGAAAGTTTATTCAGCAACTTCTAATGGGTATAAAGACAGAGTTATTGGAATTCTTGAAAATGGAAAAATCTACTCTGCAACCTCTAATGGTTATAAGGACAGGGTTGTTGGTATCTTTGAAAATGGGAAAGTTTATTCAGCAACTTCTAATGGATATAAAGACAGAGTTATTGGAATTCTTGAAAATGGAAAAATCTACTCTGCAACCCCTAATGGTTATAAGGACAGGGTTGTTGGTATCTTTGAAGGTGGATATGGAACAGGTGCTGCCGGAGCCTTTCTATTGCTATTATAAATACTTTGCACCAGCAATGAAACCTCTTGATTACCTTGCTCTAAATTATTGAGCTGTTTTTTTGACAGCCCTAATTTTAAAAAATCAATTATGAATTACATATCAATTACAAGACTGGTATTTAACACAGTCGGTTCAATTTTTTTAGCTTATTCTTTAAATAGAACTACCAAAATGCTTGACACATCAATCTAGGGGACAGCAAAACCGAAAGTAATAGCAATAAAAAAAAGAATATGGCATATAAAATTGAGACAGTAGTAAAAGAACATTTCCCTAACGAGATAAATGTCAATTCGATATTTAGACAGATAGGACTGCCTGTAGAAGACATTATCAGCAACATACAGACATTTGTTTGTCAAGCTGAATTGATAAAAGACCGGTATAATAGTGGTTACCAAAAGACCTTAGCTAAAAAGCTTGAAAACCATTTAGAAAATGTCTTATCGGGCGAGGAAAGAGAAAGGATTGTTTATGACAAAAGATATTCCACTAATCTAAATGAGAAAGCAGATTTGGTTATTAAAGACCTCACTTCTGACAAAAGGATATTTTTTGAAATAGAATTCCGTCCGAATGTCGAAAAAGATTTAATAAAATTTCAAATTGGATATAACTCTAATAGATTAGCAGCTGCTGTGTTAATTCTTGCTCTTGACAGAAAATTAATTAATAGCGCATATACAACGATGCCTGAATTTTCGAAATTTATTAAAGTAATAAGAGAATTAGAACCAGTTTACCCATTGCTTATCTTAGGAATTTCTGGATCACATATTGAAGTTGTCACATCCAGACATGAAGTAACAGCTCAAATTAATTTGACCCCTTACAAATAAATTATAATTGGTCTTTTACAATATCGTAAGTTAATCCTTGACGAAATAATAGTTGAGTAGCCATGCTATTACCCCTGTTGAGGCTTCCCACAACTTGGGGGCTAAGCCTTTACAATTTACTTATTTCAAATACTTATTTGCTATAAAAAGCAAATACTTATTTCGAAGTCTGTTTTTTAAAAAGAACATATACATCTTTAAATTGATTATAATGTAGTCTGGTTATCTTGATATTTTTCTTACCATTACATATACCACATTTACCATTAGAAATTTTTCGAGTATCCTTACAGATGTGGCATGGAACCTTTCTACGATACTCCGCATTCCAGTTTATACAATTAGGACAATCATAATGTCCAGTGATAGTTGGTTTACCTTTTATACAATAGGGGCAAAAAACAATAACTGTTTCCTCTTCCTCTTCTTTTTTATTTTCTAATTGATTTATATTTAGATCATTATTTTTTGCTTCATAATCTTTGACAATTTGGGATGTAAGTTCAGAGTCATCTCCTAACTCAATCGATTTTTTGGCATCAGTATATCCTTTAGTGTATTCACCATTAATATAGTATATACCAGACCTTCCCTTTAATGCCCATGATCTAAACCAATTACTAATATTGTTTTTCAGGACATAAGAAAAATCACTTATAGCTGCATCATATTTATCAGACTGGCCATAAAACAATCCTCTAACATAATATGCCATTAAATTGTTAGGGTTATCTCTAATGACTTTATTGATTTTATTTAGCGCTAATTGAATATCATCATAATCTATAAGAACATTGAGTGCAATTGTGTCCTTTTTTGTAAAATTTGGATAAGGTTTACTAAAGGATTGCCCGAAACTATTAAAAGACAGGAAAATCAATATGAAGATATAATAAGATATTTTGTACATATTATTTTTGCTTTTGCCAATAAACAATTCAATATATTACTAAAATCATCATTATTCTTAATTTACTTTAAAATTTTTATAAAAAACCATCTTTTGAACGATTTTTCAATATTGGTCCATGTGATGCATTCTCATCGCCCGGCACCGAAATCCACCGTTGTGGGAAGTGTTCTGCCGAACCCGTTGTGCGTAGCAAGCACAAAACGGGGTTTTACACATTAAAAGAACAACCTTGATCGTTGGCTACTGAAACAAGGAGTAAAAGCCGAGAACACAATAGAGCCGCAGAGCCTGCTGCGTAGCGTG
>Ga0247843_1003171_pt1 | contig 27667 bp, 23 predicted proteins | sample LaCruzMarch2017__FD_192420 | JGI IMG/M metagenome (GOLD analysis project Ga0247843, IMG submission 192420) | Freshwater microbial communities from meromictic Lake La Cruz, Castile-La Mancha, Spain - LaCruzMarch2017_8m | ecosystem: Environmental > Aquatic > Freshwater > Lake | place: Spain... | reverse complement strand
ATACTGTCGATATGGCGCAAATGGCGCGTTTTGCGATGGAATTTTGCGCTATTGAAAGCTGCGGAAAATGTACGCCTTGCCGCTTGGGCAGCACGCGCGGCGTCGAGACGATTGACCAGATTATTGCAGGCAAAAATGTCGAGGCGAATCTCGCGCTGCTTGCCGATCTGTCCGAAACCATGAAGTTCGGATCGCTCTGCGCTATGGGTGGCTTCACACCTTATCCGGTCATGAGCGCCATCAAGCATTTTCCGGAGGATTTCCGGTGAGAAGGCTGGGAGCGATCATTGCCGGTGGCAAGGCAACCCGCTTTGGCAGCGACAAGGCAGCCGCTGTATTGAACGGTCGCCCGTTGATTGAACATGTTGCCGATGGATTGCGCAAACAGGTCGACAAGATCATTGTCTGCGGGCGTGTATGGCCCGGAATGGATGGCGTGGACGACGCCCCCTTTGCCGATATGGGTCCGCTCGGCGGCCTGAATGCCGCTTTTATATATGCCCAACAAAACGGCTTTGATGCTGTTGTTACCGCTGGCTGCGACGTCGTCCCTGTGCCGGAATTGCCGCGCAATCTGCCTGATGGATGTGCTGTCTATATCGACGGGCATTATCTGTTCGGAGTGTGGCCCGTTGCGCTTGCACCTGTTCTTGACAGGCATCTGCGCAATCAGGATAATCTTTCAATGCGAAGCTGGATCACATTAACCGGCGCGCAAGCCATCATAGCTTCGGATATATTTCACAATTTGAACACGCCTTTGGAACTTGCGCAATATGCTGCGCAACAATCGCACATAAGTATAAGGTAGGTAGAGACATGACATACCAGCCGCAAAAAGATTTCGGAACACCGGAAAGTCGCTCGGACGAGGCGGTGTCGCTGACTATCGACGGCCGTGATGTCACTGTGCCCGCTGGTACCAGCGTCATGCGCGCGGCGGCCGAACAAGGCACGTCCATTCCCAAATTATGCGCGACGGACAGCGTCAAAAGCTATGGCTCATGCCGCTTGTGTCTTGTCGAAATTGACGGCCGCCGGGGCACGCCTGCAAGTTGCACAACGCCTGTTGAACCGGGCATGGTTGTCCGCACGCAAACCCCGCAACTGGCGAAATTGCGTAAGGGCGTGATGGAACTGTATATTTCCGACCATCCGCTCGATTGTCTGACCTGCGCCGCCAATGGGGATTGCGAATTGCAGGATCAGGCAGGTGCCGTTGGCTTGCGCGATGTGCGTTATGATGTGCAGTCAACACATCTGGGGCAGGCAAAAGATCAGTCCAACCCCTATTTCGATTTCGACCCCAGCAAGTGCATTGCCTGCTCCCGTTGCATCCGCGCCTGTGATGAAGTGCAAGGTACGCTTGCGCTGACCATGGAAGGCAGGGGTTGGGACTCCAAGATCTCCGCAGGGTTCGTGAGCGACAATTTCATGGGTTCAGAATGCGTTTCGTGCGGTGCCTGTGTGCAAGCCTGCCCCACAGCGACGTTGGTCGAGAAAAAAGTTGTTGAAGTCGGCACACCGGAACGCAGTGTCTTGACGACCTGCGCTTATTGCGGTGTTGGCTGCACCTTCCGCGCCGAAATGCGCGGCGAGCAATTGGTCCGGATGGTCCCTTATAAAGACGGGAAAGCCAATCGCGGCCATAGCTGCGTCAAGGGCCGCTTTGCTTGGGGCTATGCCCAGCATCAGGAACGCATCCTGAAGCCGATGATCCGCAAGTCGATCAGCGACCCGTGGCGCGAGGTCGAATGGGACGAGGCCTTTGCCTATACCGCGTCCGAACTGAAACGGATTAGCGCGACATACGGCCGCAATGCCCTTGGCGGCATCACGTCAAGCCGGTGCACCAATGAAGAAACCTTCCTTGTGCAAAAACTTGTGCGTGCGGGTTTCGGCAATAACAACGTCGATACCTGCGCCCGTGTCTGTCATTCACCGACTGGATATGGCCTCAAAACCACCTTTGGCACCAGCGCAGGGACGCAGGATTTTGACAGCGTCGAAGACAGTGATGTCATCTTAATCATTGGCGCAAACCCCACCGATGGCCACCCCGTTTTCGCCAGCCGGATGAAACGCCGTTTGCGCGGACAGGACGGACGTCCCGGCGCAAAGCTTATCGTCATCGACCCGCGCCGGACCGACATTGTGCGTTCGCCGCATATCGAGGCGCAGCATCATCTGCCCTTACGCCCCGGCACCAATGTCGCGGTGCTGACCGCAATGGCGCATGTCATTGTGACCGAAGGTCTGGTGGATGAAGCCTTCATTCGCGAACGGTGCGATTGGGACGAATATAGCCATTGGGCCGAATTTGTTTCGCAAGCCCGCAACAGCCCCGAAAATCTGCAGCCAGTCACTTTGGTCGATGCCGAAGACCTGCGCGCAGCAGCCCGTTTATATGCCACAGGTGGTAATGGTGCGATCTATTATGGCTTGGGCGTCACGGAGCATAGCCAAGGCAGCTCAACCGTAATGGCCATCGCCAATTTGGCCATGGCAACGGGCAATATTGGTCGCAGGGGCGTTGGTGTGAACCCGCTGCGCGGCCAGAACAACGTCCAAGGCGCGTGCGACATGGGCAGCTTCCCGCATGAGCTTGCCGGATATCGCCACATCAGCGACAATAACGCGCGGTCCTTGTTTGAAAATGATTGGGGCGTGACGCTGGATCCGGAACCCGGCCTGCGCATTCCCAACATGCTCGACGCGGCGGTCGATGGGGTGTTCAAGGCGCTATATTGCCAAGGCGAAGACATCCTGCAATCCGATCCAAACACAGCCCATGTGTCCGCAGGGCTTGCGGCGATGGAATGTGTGATTGTCCACGACCTTTTCCTCAATGAAACCGCAAATTACGCGCATATCTTTCTGCCCGGATCGACCTTTTTGGAAAAGAACGGCACCTTCACCAATGCCGAACGCCGCATTCAACCCGTGCGCAAGGTGATGACCCCCATGAACGGGTTGGAGGATTGGGAAGTCACGCAGCGGCTCGCGCAAGCGATGGGGCTGGATTGGAACTATAGCCACCCGTCCGAAATCATGGACGAAATCGCGCGGCTTACGCCAACCTTTGCAGGCGTATCCTTTGCGCGGTTGGATGAGGTTGGCTCGCTGCAATGGCCAGTGACCGCCGACGCGCCTGACGGATCACCTATCATGCACATTGATGGCTTTGTGCGCGGCAAGGGCAAGTTTGTTGTGACCGATTATGTCCCGACCGATGAGAAAACTGGCCCACGTTTCCCGTTATTGCTGACCACCGGGCGGATATTATCGCAATATAATGTTGGCGCGCAAACACGGCGGACCGAGAATGTTGCGTGGCATCCCGAAGATTTGCTCGAAATCCACCCCGTGGATGCCGAAGATCGCGGCCTCAAATCGGGGGATTGGGTGAAGCTGGCGAGCCGCGCGGGCGAGACCACGTTGCGTGCCAATGTGACCGACCGTGTTGCCCCAGGCGTTGTCTATACGACATTCCACCATGCGGTAACGCAGGCCAATGTTGTGACCACTGACTATAGCGACTGGGCGACCAATTGCCCCGAATACAAAGTCACGGCGGTTCAAATCAGCGCCTCAAACGGACCAACCGAGTGGCAGGAAGAATATGAGGCTTTGTCGGCACGCGCGCGTCGCGTCGAAACCGGGATTGCTGCCGAATGAACAGTGTGGAGCGCCTGATCCACATGGCGAACCAGATTGCGACCAATCTGGCAACCGACGCTGCGCCCGTTGCTGCGGTCGCCGACCATATCCAGACATTCTGGGACCCGCGGATGAAAAAGATGATTTTTGCCCACGGGACCGATGGCCTGTCGCCGGTTGCTGCGGCTGCCATTCGCTTGCTGGCCGAAGCGCAAAATGACGGTTGAACACGGCGCGAAACCTCTACGCTTTGCGGTGCTTAAACCCGGTCATGGTTCGGCCGAAGTTATAGAGCGCGCCGTCATATCCGAAGCACCCATCGCTATTGAATATAATGGTATCGGCTATGCCGTGATGATGGCCACGCCGATTGACCTTGAGGACTATGCCGTGGGGTTCAGCCTGTCCGAAGGTTTGATTGAGCGCCCAAGCGATATTCTGGCCCTCGACGCCCATAAGTCTGAATTGGGCTGGATATTGCGCATTCAGGTGCCGCAGAAAAATGCCGAGAAAGTGTTCGCCCGCGCCCGTCAGCGCGTCTCGGAAAGTAGCTGCGGCCTGTGTGGCATGGACAATCTCGACGAAGTCATGCGCCCTTTGCCGCGTGTAACGGCGCAGATTGCAGTCGCCGATGCGGCGATTTTTTCGGCGCTATCGGCATTGGGGTCGCACCAGACGTTGAATGCCGATACAGGATCTGCACATGCGGCGGCATTTTGCGCGCCCGATGGCTCCATCCTGATGACGCGCGAGGATGTTGGCCGTCATAATGCGCTCGACAAGTTAATTGGTGCACTTGCCAGCGCGGACATCAATGTCTCTGCCGGCTTTATCATCCTGACCGCGCGCTGCAGCCTTGAACTGGTGCAAAAGGCAATCCTTGCTAACTGCCCAATGCTTGTGACGATTTCGGCTGCGACCGATCTAGCGATCAACATCGCTCAAAAATCCGGCCTTCGCTTGATCAGTCTGGCGCGCGCGGACGCGGCGCTTGCCGCAATGCCCCAAACCGGCTGATTAACCAGCTTCGGAGCATCGAAATCGCGGGGTCCGCCAGATCATCGGCGTGGAGTTTCAGATAATAACCATAGCCGTCTTCAATCACCGCGTCATAGGGCATCACGAGCCGCCCATCGGCAATTTCCTGCGCGAACATATCAATATCGCCCAAAAAGACGCCATTGGCTGCCATGGCATATTGCGCAACCGCAATCGTGGTGTCGAAGGCAAGGCCACCATGCGTGGCGACCGCCAACTGGCTCTGCCGAAGATAGGCCATCCACAACAGGTCGCGCGGCTCGCCATCCAGTTTGAGGTGCAAAAGCTCCTCACTTTTCAAAAACGCCTCCAGTGACTTACCCTGACTACTGGCTGCTGTTGCTGGCGAACATAGCGGCGCGACGCGTACCATCCACAGAAGGTCGGTAATCCGGTCATCGACATTGGGCCGGTCATACACAATCGCCATGTCTAAATCCGTTGAGGGCAGTCCCGTCACATGCGCGCTTGAAACATCAAGGCGCAAATCGGGATGTTCAACGTGAAAATCGCGGAGCATCGGCAGGAACAATTGTTGCAGCAGCGACGGCGGCACATGCAGCCGCAGTGACCGGCCCGTCACCTCATCATCGCGAATGGAATTCATCGTTTGCTCGATCCGGTCGAGGCATTTGCTCACCACCGGCAACAATTCTTCGCCGGCCGCGGTGAGCGAAAGCCGCGACGCGTCGCGCAGGAACAATTGCTTGCCCAGCAGTTCCTCAAGCCCGCCAACATGACGGCTCATCGCACTTTGCGACACCGAAAGAGCCGACGCACCCCCGGTAAAGCTGAGATTCTGCCCGACCGCTTCAAACGCGCGCAGGGCATTTAATGGCAACCAGCGACGGTTAATAGTGCTACGATTGGATATGGTCTCGACCTTTCAACTGCGCGCAAATTTGTACCCACACCATAGCCCGACATTTTGACATAGGGCTATGCGAAAATGCGATTTTATTCGTTTTCATATCTGGCCCATTCCCGTCTTGGAAAGATTTGCATAAAGGCCCCATCATGGATTTGCAGCGGATAAGCGCGCTTTTTGAACAGCGTCGTGAAGGGCATACCTTGCCCCAGGCTTTATATACCCAAGCCGAGAGCTTTGATTTTGATATGGCCGCGATTTTCGGCCAAAGCTGGTTGATGGCCGGTATGGAATGCGAATTGCCAAAAGCAGGCAGTTACATCTCCATGATGGTCGGCAAATGGCCTGTGGTTATCACGCGGGACAAGGAAGGCACGATCCGCGCGTTTCACAATAGTTGCCGCCATCGCGGCTCCATGATTTGCGCACTTGGCAGTGGCACAACGCCAAAGTTGGTCTGCCCCTATCACCGTTGGACCTATGATCTTGACGGCTCCTTATTCGCAGCTGGCCGGATGGACAGCAGCTTCGACAAAAGCGAACATGGCCTAAAACCTGTTGCGATTGAATGCATATCGGGCACGATCTTTATTTGCCTGTCGGATACGCCGCCGCCAATTGACGACTTCCGTGCAAAACTGACCGAATATGCCGCGCCGCATAATCTGAAAGATGCAAAGCTAGCGTATGAAAGCGTTCTGGTCGAAAATGCCAATTGGAAACTGGTGATGGAAAATGGCCGGGAATGCTATCATTGCAGCACCGGTCATCCAGAATTGTCGAAGACATTTCCCGTCGGCATGTCAAAGCATTTTGACAGCGGCCATGATGAACGCGTTGTCGCGTTTGAAGCTCAAATGGACGCGCTTGGCCTGCCGCAAACCCCGGTTGAGGGCCATTATTGGCAAATCGCGCGCTTTGCGTTGAATGAAGGCTGCGTTTCGATATCCGGCGATGGCCAGCATCTGTCCAAAAAGCTAATGTGTGACGCCAATGGCGGCGATATCGGTTCGATGCGCTGGGCGGTTGACCCGCACTGCTTTGTCCACTGCACAGCAGACCATGCTTTCATGTTCAGCGCCATGCCCGTTGGTCCCAACGAAACCCACGTCACTGGCAAGTGGTATGTGCATAAGGACGCCGTTGAAGGCGTCGATTATGATGTGGAAAAACTCATCGCGTTATGGACCGTCACCAATTTGGAAGACAAGGCGCTGGCCGAGAACAATCAACTTGGCGTCAACAGCCTCGGCTACACACCAGGCCCTTATTCGCAAGAAGCCGAAATGCTGGCACAGCGTTTTACCGACTATTATTGTGACAAGGCCCGTGACTATATTGCGACCCATGGCAAAGGATAACATCAAGGGGTTGCGTCCCGAAACGCTTGCGGTTGCGTATGGCTATGACCCTGAAATGGGGATGGGGTCAGTCAAACCACCGATTTTCATGACATCGACATTCGTCTATCCATCGGCGCAGCATGCCAAATATGTGCATGAGGCCTATTTTGACGGCACTGGGCCGCTGGTTGGGCAAACCAACCATATCTATTCGCGGCTTGGCCATCCCGGTCTGGATTTTCTGGAAGCTCGGCTTGCCGCCATTGATGGCGCGCAAGATGCCGTGGCCTATTGCAGCGGTATGGCCGCGCACTCCAGCATTGCGCTTGCACATATGCGCGCAGGCGATAGCGTTCTGCATGGGCGGCCAATTTATGGCGGGGTAGACTTTCTCTACAATGTCATGATGCCGCAATTCGGATCGCATGTGACCGCCTATCTGGACGGCACGGATGAAGATCATGTCTGGGCCGCAGCCGATGCAGCGATCGCAAAGGGTCCTTTAAAGCTTATCATTGCTGAAACACCCGCCAACCCCACTGCGGCGATTGTTGATCTCGACCTGATGGTTCGTATTGCCGATGACATTGGTGCAAAACACGGACATCGCCCGCTTGTGGTGGTCGACAATACGCTGCTTGGTCCCTTTGCGCAGCGGCCGATTGAACAGGGTGTCGATCTGTGTATTACCTCGCTCACCAAATATTGCGGCGGTCATAGCGACTTGCTGGCTGGCGGGATTTCGGGCCGTAAGGAACTGATTGATCAGCTCAAGCTGCAACGGACAACTTGGGGCAATCATCTTGATCCCTTCACGGCTTGGTTGGTGCTTCGGTCGTTGGAATCAGTCGCCGTGCGAACTGAACGGGCCATGAGCAATGCGCGCTGTGTCGCCGAATATCTGCGCGATCACCCAAAGGTCGCCGGTGTCACCTATTTGGGTTTTCTGCCCGAAGGGTCGCGACAGCGCGCCGTGTATGATCGACAGTGCAAGGCTGCGGGATCGACCTTTTCCTTCCATCTGCATGGCGGCGAGGCTGAGGCGTTCCGGATGCTGGATCAGCTCAAGCTGTTGAAATTGGCGGTCAGCCTTGGCGGGTCAGAGACATTGATCTGCCATTCGGCGAGCACAACGCATTATGCAGTCGCGCGTGAACAGCGATTGGAAGGCGGGATAACCGATGGCACGATGCGGCTATCGGTCGGGTTGGAACATGTCGACGATCTTATCGGCGACTTGAAACAGGCATTGGAAGCAGTTTGATGGATCTGAACTTTACCGGAACTGATGTGTGCGCCGTCAATGGCACACAAAGCGCACCTGAAGCCACATATGACCTTGTTGTCATTGGCGCGGGGCCAAGCGGCATTACTGCCGCTATCGAAGCCGCAGCCAGCGGAGCTTCGGTTCTTCTGGTGGATGAAAATCCGGTGTCCGGCGCGCTAATGGGCAATGATACCCCGCTCTATTTCGGGGGTCGGATGACGGCCGCGACACAGAATACAGACCGGATGCTTGAAGTCATTTTCATGAGCATGCCTGATCTTGAAAAGGCAATGGACGCCGGTGTTGAACTGCTTCTCGGCACCACCGCTTGGGGCGTGTATCGCAACGGGCCGGGCGTGCAGAGCTTGCCAGAGCAAGTTGTCGGCCTTGCCGATGCAGAACGCTCTTGGCTGGTCGGCTTTGACCGGATTGTGCTAGCAACAGGCGCACGCGACCTTGCCATTGCCTTTCCCGGATGGAACCAGCCTGGTGTGATGGGCGCAGCCGCCTTGCAGATGTTGCTGTCGCGCTATGGCGCCTTTTCCGGGCGGCGCATCGCCATTTTGGGGTCGCATGACTTGGCGCTCGAAACCGCGATTCTGGCGGTTGCGCATGGGCTGGATGTGGCTGGCTTGGTTGAAGTGCGCGATGCCCCGCAAGGCGACGCTGCGCTGATCAATAAGATTACGTCCGCAGGCATTGCCATATATTATGGGCAGAGCATAGCTGCAAGCAAAGGCGGGCTGGATGGGATCGAATCCATCACCCTGACCGATGGAACCAACATTGCCTGTGATACCGTATGTGTCGCCATTGGCCTTGTCCCCTCAATTGAGCTGGTCGATGCCATGCATGGCCCAAGGGCGCTGGACCCAGCGCGGGGTGGATATATTCCGGCAGGAGAGCCAAATGTAACAGCCGTTGGCCTGTGCGCTGGCCTGCCCGACACTGGTTTTGACCATGTCGCCTATCGGATGGATTGGGTGCGTGCGGCGCTGCGCGTCAATGCGCCCGATACAATCATCTGCCAATGTGAGGAAGTCACACTCGCAGATCTGATCGGCATTCAGCCGCCCAATTATTTGCCTCGCCCGGCGGCGATTCAAGCCCGCTCGCTTGACACGCTGCTGAACGATGGCCCGGCCAACCCAGACCAAATCAAGCGGCTGACGCGCTCTGGCATGGGTGTGTGTCAGGGTCGTCGCTGCCGCGATCAGGTGGCGATGATGCTGGCCATTGAATCGGACAAGCCATTTGGCACTATTCCGCTTGCCTCGCACCGCGCACCCGTGCGCCCTCTGCCGCTCAAAATATTGGCGGAATGGGATGAGCCTGCAGCAATGGATGCGGCATGGGATGTCTGGTTCGGCATTCCAACCCAATGGGTGCCCGTCGAAGATATCGGCACAGAATATCAGGATGCGCATCGCGAGATGCTCTACACGGGGATGTATACATGAGCGGCTCAGAGGTAGTCATCGTCGGCGGTGGCGTTACGGGTCTCAGCGCAGGCTGGTGGCTGGCCAAGTCCGGTGTGAAGGTCACTGTGCTCGACAAGTTCATTGTCGGCTGGGAAGCCTCCGGACGCAACGGCGGCGGTGCATCCCATTATTCCAGCCCCTTGTTCGATGAAGAACAGCGGCTTTGGCCGCAAATGGATGCGCTACTCGGCTACCCGACGGAACATCAAAAGGGCCGCATCCTGATCGCGATGACGGAACGTCAGTGGGACCAATATCGCTTCATTGCCGAACGCCACACCCGCCTCAACCACCCGGTCGAGCTGCTTGACGTCAAGCAAGTTCAAGAGGCCGTTCCGCTGGCGGGCGACAATTGCTTTGGCGGCGTGCACTATAAATTTGGCGGCCATGCCAACCCGCAACGCACGGTTCAGGCTTATGCCTGGGCGCTGCAAGACTTAGGTGGCAAAATCATTCAGCACAGCCCAGTCACGGGCTTTGAAACCGCTGGTGGCAAGGTTACTGCGGTGAAGACGGGAAATGCGACTTATGGGTGCGATGCTGTTGTCGTCGCCGCCGGGCCGCAAATCCCCCAGCTGATGGCGCAATTGGGGGTTGATGTGCCTCTGGCCGCCGCGCGCGCGGAAATGATCATTACTGAGCCTGCCCCCATGATGCCGCTGGGCGGCGTCGATGGGCATAAGATTTATGGCCGTCAGACGTTGCGCGGCAATCTGGCCTATGGCGGCGGTCCGCATGAATGGCTCGATGTGGACGCAGATGGTCCGGCGGCGCGGCCCTCCACACCATTGGCGCGCAACCTTGCCAAAAGGGTGGCCGAACTGCTGCCCAAGGCCGCGCATCTCAACGTCATTCGCAGTTGGGCGGGCGTGATTGAAAATTCGCCTGATGGCCGTCCAATCATCGACCGCCTAACCAGCCCCGACAATGTCGTTGTCGCATCGATGTCCAGCGTTGGCTTTGGCCTGTCGCCAGCATCGGGTCATGCGATCCGCGATCTGGTGATTGATGGCGCATGCTCCTTTACCAATATCGACCTTCTCAAGCTGTCGCGCTTTGACGGTCTTGAAAAGGATTGGCGTGAAAAGCGTGGGTGGATGCCGATCGCATGAGCCGATATTCAGCCTTCAGCCTGCTGCGCGGCGCCTTAAACGGGCAAAAGCATTGGCAGCCAGCATGGCGCGACCCAGAGCCCAAATCGCATTATGATATCCTTATCATCGGCGGCGGTGGCCATGGGCTGGCAACGGCTTATTATCTGGCGAAGGTTCATGGTCTGAAGAATATTGCCGTTCTGGAAAAAGGCTGGATTGGCGGCGGAAATACCGGACGCAATACGACGATTGTGCGGTCCAATTATCGGCTTGAACCGTTGCATAATCTCTTCGAATTTGGCCTGAAGCTTTGGCACGGCCTCAGCGATGAGTTGAATTACAACGTCATGTTCAGCCCGCGTGGCGCGATGTTCCTTGGTCATAGCGACGCCGATATGGTCAAGCTGGCCGAGCGCGGCGACGCGATGCGCTGTGACGGGATTGATGCCGATCTGCTGACCCGTGATCAGGTGGCAAAGCTTGAGCCGCTTTTGGATATGTCGCGCGATGCGCGCTTCCCCATTCAGGGTGGTCTGATCCAGCGCCGGGGTGGCACCGCACGGCATGATGCGGTTGCCTGGGGCTATGCGCGCGGCGCGGACAGCCTGAGCGTCGACATTATTCAAAAATGCGAAGTCACAGGCTATGTGCGCGATGGCGACGCCGTGGTTGGCGTGGAGACAACACGCGGCCGCATTGGCGCGGGGCGCGTCGGCATTTGCGTTGCAGGCAATAGCGGCCATGTCGCGGGCTTGGCCGGCCTAAAACTGCCGATTGAATCCCAAACCCTGCAAGCCATGGTGACCGAAGGGGTCAAGCCGATGATCAACAGCGTGATCATGTCCCAATCCTTGCATTGCTATATCAGCCAGTCGGACAAGGGCGGCGTCGTCTTTGGCGGCGACCCGGATAATTGGCCAAGCTATGCCCAGCGCGGCAACCCGATGGTTATGGAAGGCGCTGTGGCGCAAGGCCTTGCGCTCGTGCCTGCGTTATCCCGCCTGCGCATGGTGCGAACGTGGAGCGGGGTTACCGATATGAGTTTTGATGGCGCGCCGATCATTGGCGAAACGCCGGTCAGGAACCTCTTTCTCAACGGTGGTTGGTGCTATGGCGGCTTTAAAGCGACACCCGCGTCCGGCTATACCTATGCCCACACGCTTGCGACGGGAAAGCCGCATGCGCTGAATGCACCCTTCTCGCTTGATCGCTTTGAACGCGGCGCAACTATTGATGAAACGGGGAGCGGTCCCATGCCGAATAGCCGCTAATGATGCGCATCCCCTGCCCCCATTGCGGCCCACGCACGCAATCCGAATTTATCTATGAACGCACATTGGATTCCGTCGTCCCGCTGAACGCGCCGACAGAAGAGGCCATGGCAAAGCTTTTCACCCGCAATAATCCGCGCGGCGTGGATGACGAAATCTGGCGACACACTTATGGCTGCCGGGCATGGATGGTTTTGACGCGCCACCGCGTCACCAATGAAATTTCCGGCTGCCGCGCCATCGGGCCAGAGGCTTTATCATGATCAACTTCCGCTTTGATGGTAAAGTCTATACCGCGCAGGCAGGCGACACGCTGGCGGCGGCATTGTTGCGCAACGGCATTGGCCTTGTCGGCCGAAGCTTCAAATATCACCGCCCACGCGGCATCATGACCGCAGGGATTGAGGAGCCTAACGCGCTCGTCACCGTCGGCGAAGGTGGCAGAGCGGAGCCCAATACCCGCGCGACCGATGTTTTCGTCTATGAAGGCCTTGTCGCCAAAAGCCAGAACCGCTGGCCAAATTTGTCGTTCGATGTCGGGGCGGCTTTGGGCCTCGCTGCGCCTGCTTTGTCCGCCGGTTTTTACTATAAAACCTTTTTTGGTTCGGCCAAAAAATGGATGTTCTACGAATATTTTATCCGCAAAGCGGCCGGCCTTGGCAATGCACCCACGCTTACGGACCCCGACCGTTTCAGCCAGCGTGCGGCCTTTTGTGATGTCTTGGTCGTCGGCGCTGGCCCCGCAGGTATGCAGGCCGCGCTCGACGCTGCCGAAGGCGGCAAGCGCGTCATCTTGGTCGAACAGGACCATATTCTCGCCCCGTCGTTGCTGCGCGATTCCCAGGAGCAGGATGCAGCTTGGGCCAACGCCACCGCCGCCCGCATCCGCGCCGCAGGGGGCATCATCCTCACACGCACCACGGCTTCGGGCTATTGGGAACATGACCTCGTCACCCTGACGCAGCGCATATCGGAGCCGGGGCAAGTCCCCACACACGATGTGGCGCAACGTCTATGGCATGTCCGCGCAGGCCAAGTCATTCTCGCCACCGGAAGCATTGAGCGGCCCATGGCCTTTGCCCATAATGACCGCCCCGGCGTCATGCTGTCGCAAGCTGTGCGCACTTATGTCCGGCGGTTTGGCGTCGTTCCCGGCAAACGCGTCGTGATCGCAACCAACAATGACGATGCCTATAAAAGCGCGGAGGCGCTAAAAGATGCAGGCGCGCAGATTGCTGCGATCCTCGACGCACGGCCAGCCCCTGCGGGTGCCAACAGCGGTCATCGCGTTTACAACAACGCCGTTCCGCTTTCGACTCAAGGCGCGCGGCATTGCCTGAAAAGCGTGCAGGCGCTGGTCGATGGCAAGACGATGGACTGGGATGCCGATCTGCTTGCTGTGTCCGGCGGGTTTACGCCTGTTGTTCACCTGCACATGCAAGCGGGCGGGACGCTTGATTGGAATGAAGATGCGCAAGCCTTCATCCCCGTCAGTTCGCGCCAGAATGTGACGACCATCGGCGGGGCCGCAGAGCCGCAAGCGATATTCAAAATGGTACCCGTTTCCAGCCCTAAGAAAAGCTTCATCGATTTCCAAAATGATGTGACATTGGCCGATGTCGATCTCGCTTGGGCCGAGGGCTATCGCTCGGTTGAGCATCTCAAACGCTACACCACTTTGGGCATGGCCACCGATCAGGGTAAGCTCAGCAATATGGCCGCTTTGGGGCGTCTGGCACAGAAACAGGGCGTCGCCATTCCCGAAGCCGGTTTGACCACATTCCGTCCCCCTTATACGCCGGTCACGATGGGCTTGATCGCGGGTGCTGGCGCGAAAGATGCAGGCGCGCATATCCGCCGCCTTGCATTATATGAACTCCATGCGGCAAAGAACCCGATTTGGCAGCCATTGGGTTACTGGTTCCGCCCGCGCGCGTACCCCATAAGCGGCGAAAGTTTGGCGCAAGCTGCGCTGCGTGAGGCAAAGGCCGTGCGCAACAATGTCGGGATGACCGATGTGTCAACGCTCGCCAAATTTGAAGTCAGCGGCCCCGATGCTGCCGCTTTCCTCGACATCATCTGCGCCACCACAATAAGCAAACTGGCCGTCGGGCGTGGCCGCTACACCTTCATGCTGCGCGAAGATGGCATTGTCTTTGATGATGGCACCGTGTGGCGGCTTGACGAAAACCGCTATCTGCTCACCAGCTCCACCGGCGGCGCAGACCGCATGGCGACGCATATCTCTTATGTCCGCCAATTTCTGTGCCCACATTTGCGTGTCTCTGCCGTCAATGTGCAGGAACATTATGCTGGTATTGCCATTGCTGGGCCACAGGCGAAAGCGGTACTCACCGCCTTAATCGGTGCAGAGCCACCACGCCACATGTCAACCGTTCCGGCGGCAATCGCGGGCGTTCCGGTCATCATCTTGGCCGCCAGCTACAGCGGCGAACGCGCCTTTGAAATCTATGTCGATGCCAGCCAAGCAGAAGCCGTCTGGGTCGCCTGTGAAAGCGAAGTCTTCGCCCAAGGCGGCACGTTATACGGGCTTGAGGCGATGGAGTTTCTGCGCATTGAAAAGGGCCATTTGGTCGTTGGCGGCGAGGTCGATGGACGCATGACGCCGCATGATCTGGCGCTCGACAAGATGCTTAATAAGGCGGGCGGGTATATCGGCGCATCGGGCCTGTCGCGCCCTGCCTTGTCCGAAACCGGGCGGCGGCAATTGGTCGGGTTGGAGGCGATTGCGGGCGACATTCCGGAAGGCGCGATGCTGATCCCCAGCGAGGGCGCGTCACCGCAAGGCCATGTCAGCGCGGCGGCGTTCCGCATCGTGACGGGCGGGTCGGTTGCGCTTGGCCAATTGACCGAGGGCTTTTCGCGGCATGGGGAAATCCTGATCGCAAGCTCCCCCACACGCGGGCAACAGGCGCGGGTGCGCGTTGTGGCCCCGCATTTCTATGATGCCGCAGGGGAGCGTTACCGTGACTGAACTGACAATCTCCACCCTGCCCGCCGCCCCGCTGCATGTGTTTGAAATCTGGAGCAACCCAGCGACTGTGGCCAAGCGATTCGAAGCGACCTGCGGCTTTGCCTTACCCCATATGGGCCGTTCGGACGGCAGCGATGCGCTGCGCCTGATCCGTTTTGAACCCACGGTCTGGCTGGTCGAGGGCGATGCGTCGGCACTGTCCGCCATATTGTCCGATGACGGCGCGGTGACCGCCATCGGCGGCGGCATCGTCCGCATCCGCCTATCGGGCAAAGGCTGGCGCACGCTCCTGATGGAAGGCGGCGTGTTCGACGCCGAAAGCCCCACTTTCGCCGCCGGATGCAGCGCAGCGACGATCATAGACCATGTCAACGTCCGCCTGCACGTGGTCGATGAAACCACCTGCGTCGCCTTTGTGCCCTTAAGCTTCAGTCAGGGCCTGCTGCACTTTTGGGAGCAAGCCGCGGGGAGTTTGGTGGAGTAGGTTTGGTTTGCGAAGGTTGTGGGACATTGTTGTCTGTATCGCCGGAATTGGGTGGGAAGCGGAACTAAGACTGCATCTCTCTCGCCAGCTGTGCGATCAGTTCAGCCGCAGGAATGGAACGCGCAAGCGGTGCGCCTTGCCCTGCCCAATGTGCTCCGAAACCACCCTCTCCCGATGCCTTTGCAGCGGCATCGAGCGCCTTTCCTGCATCATAAGCTATTGGGTAGTCCGGAGGGGATTGCGGCACTTGCTGTGCGAGGCCTGTGAACCCGTTAGACAAGCAACGCGCAGGACGACCAGAGATGCCGCGGGTCATGATCGTGTGTTCAGCGGCACTACTGAAAAGGGCCGCGCGGTAAGCGTCGTCAGCACTGCTTTCTGGGCAAGCGATAAATGCCGTTCCAAGCTGAGCCGCTACAGCTCCGAGTTTAAGCGCCGCTCTAACGCTTTGCCCGTCCATGATGCCGCCCGCAGCGATGACGGGGAGTCCCCCACGCCTGACAAGCACGCGGGTAAGCGCCAGCGTGCCAAGGCAATCGTCCGGTAGAGCGGGGTCGAACATACCACGATGCCCCCCAGCCTCAAAGCCTTGGGCTACGACTGCATCAATGCCCGCGTTTTTTGCAGCATCTGCTTCCGAAAGGCTCGTCGCCGTCGCGACAAGGAAGCAACCAGCATCCCTCAACGCCTTTATCTGTGCGGCCGCTGGAAACCCAAAATGGAAGCTGACCACCGCAGGACGAAGATCAACTAAGGCGCGAAGCATTTGGTCGTCTTCAAGGAAGCTCCGATAGATAACGCGCAGTGCCGCAGGTGGGTTGGCACCAAATTTCCTGAACGTGGGAGCAAGCGCAGATAGCCACGCTGCTTCGCGACCTGCGTCCTGCTCCGGACAGGCGTGAACGAACACATTCACATTGAACGCTCGTTCCGTAAGAGCGCGCAGCTCCTCAATCATCGCTCGCGCACCGGCAGCGTCGGTTGCTCCAACGCCAATTGAGCCAAGCCCCCCCGCATTTGAAACAGCGGCGGCTAATTTAGGAGTAGAGACGCCCGCCATAGGTGCCTGAATGATGGGAAGGCTAAGGCCGAGTCGGTCGAGCATGTGCGCATGATGCTCCCTGACGCGACCGTCCGCAATTGGGTCGGGAGCGGACCGTCTGCTTTTAGCGATTGCTCTTTGTGGAGGCCTGTCCCTTACATCGCTCTGACGTCGCGTCACCATCCGATCAACCACCACCCAAGTTGACAATCACTCCCTGTTCCTATAATGTTCCAACGTTCTTTGACAGCCAAATGCGGCATAGAATACTTCCCGTTCATACAAGCTTCTCTCTCGCCGCAATGTTGTAGGAAATTTTGTTACGCGTCCGACATATTGCGCAATCTGGTCAAGTGCGATTTGGGTGTGAACTTGCACGCAATTCTGGGGGTTTTGGGGGCCTTCTTTGCGGCGGGCGGGCTTTGCGCATATCCGCCGCTTCGCAAAAAAGTCTGGCTCTTTGACGCCCGACGGAGCGACCCTATCGTTACTTCGCCGCTTCCTGATGCTGCAAGGTCATCCCTTGTGCATGGCGGCGTTGGAAGCCCTTCCATAATGTCACGCCTTCGCCGCCGGGGCTATATGCGCCCCATGCTGTTCCGGCAGGGGCATTCCATTGCCCGTCATCCGAATTTTCAACGGCCATATGCAGATACGCCGCCTTGCTGGCGTCTTGTCGCAAATGCACGGCCAGAAATGCGGTGATGAAATGCAGGTTGATGGCGTTAATCCGGTCCTGCCGCCAGATCGGGTCTTCAAACCAGTCGATATCCCACACGGTCCCGCGCATTTCGGACGGGGCCGGATTGAGCGCAATCGAATGGCCCGCCTGCCTATAGGTCAGCAAAGTGCGATCACTATTTAGAGCGCCACCAAAGACCGCAAGCGCGCCGGTTTTATAGTCAACAGTCGCGTCACTATCGCCGTGAATCAGAAGCAAAGGCGCGGTGAGTGCGGCAAGACCTTCTGCGCCCCATGCGCTGCGTGGCGCGCCGCCAGCCGGTGCCAATGCCACGATGGCCTTCACCCCTTTTAACGCCATGGCATCGGCCTGCGCACGCCCCCGCGCAAATGTCTTGAGCCAGCCGCCCGCGACCAGATCCATATTCGGCCCCGCCGGATCCAGCGATGCCCCGCCAGCGGTCAGCACGCCATAGCCGCCTTGTGAATAGCCAATCAGCGCAACATTATCCGCATCGATCAAGTTGCCCAAAACAGCGCGCAGTTCGCTTGCGACAAAAACGATGTCGCGCGGTCGGTTGAAACTCGGTGCGGCGCGGGTACTGGGCGACACGATATAGGGGTTTGGGTCACGGTGATGAATGGCGGCAACGACATATCCCTTGGACGCCAAATTTTCCGTCAACCACGTCATCATGGCGGGATTGTTGCTATAGCCATGGCTGATGATCACCAAAGGATGCTTGCCGCCTGCTGCCTTCGCGCCGCTAACCGCCATGCCCTTTTGCGAGAAGTTTACCGGCGGGAACGGTGGTTCGGCCCACAGGCTTCCGCGATAGACAACTGGCTTTGCGCCATTTTTGACCGTTGCGGGGTACCAAATATCCACCCGCAACTTGCGATTAACAAGGGGAACTTCGGTGCCGCCGGAAGCCCCATTTTCGACATCCGGCTGATTTTTATGGGTCAAAAGGACCGAACGGAAACCAACCTTATTTGGACCTAAGGCCGCAAGTTCCGGCGCGTCAACGCCCGGCATACTCGGAACGCCCGCGTGGATTGGCGCGGGGAGCAAGGCCAGGCAAGCAAGCCAGATGCAGCGGATCATGCCATCATCTCCGCGCCGTCCAGCGTTGGAGCGGGCCAAGCCAATTGTTGGGCCATCCAGGGATATTCGGCAATCAACGGCGGGAAGGTTTTTTCGCGCAAAACCTGCTGGCATAAAGTCGCCGTGCGCTGCGGAATATCGCCCAGTTCATCCATCCGCGCCACAACCTGAACTGCGCGGGAGAAGCGCCCACGCGTCATCGGTTCGGCGCGCAGATCGGGTAGCAATTCCGGCACAGCCGCCAGGCATACCGGCGTCGTGATTGTCCATCCGATGCCTGCGGCGACCAACGCCAATTGCTGATGCGACGATTCCACTTCGACCATCTGCGGCAGTTTCAATTTCATCCGGACAATCTGGCGTTCGATTTGCTGGCCTGTACCCGTCAGGCGGGAAAAACGGATCAATGGCAATGATGATGGAACGCCGCTTATATCCAATGGCTCGCGAAAATCTCTCGGGAACACCAGAATGAAGCTTTCCTCGAACACCGGATGCAGTTCCACCGTGTCGCGATGTTCAAGGCTGAAGCTGCCGGTCACCATCATGTCGATGTCCCGCGCCAGAAATTCGCCTTGATGCTCTAGCGATATACCCGATCGGATATTCCACCGGTCTGCCCGCGGCCCAAGATGTTGAAGAATAGGCGCGGTAAGTTCGTTGGCCAGACTGAAGGACATTGCGACAGTGACGCTCGAAATTGGCAGGTTTGCGCCTTCGCGGACTTCATCATATGTAAGGCGGGCATGGGCGATCAGCTTGTGACCACGCGCAAACAGCGATTTTCCGCTCGCCGTCAAACCCAATGGGCGCATCGTGCGGTCAAATAAGGACGCGCCAATACCGGTTTCAAGCCGGGCAATCGTTTGCGAAACCGCCGATTGCGTGACCTGCAGATGCGCGGCGCATTGCGACATGCCGCCAAGTTCGACGGTCATGATGAACACTTCCAATGCGTGCAGATCGAATTCCTGCGGCAATTTCATACAGCGGCCCCTCCAAGCGCTTAGGCATAGCCAATGGCTAATATTACCTACGCTAATGGGTATTCGAGACTTTACGTAATAATACTATGCATTTTCGACATGGGCGGATTATGTTTCATCGGCGTTGCATGCTTGCATCACTTTGCCGCGACATTGTCGCTAACCGGATGCCGATGTAATGCCAGCAAGCCTTTTAATGTGCCAACGCACATGACCAGCAAGATGAAGGCCAAGGGCAAGCCCGTGGCAATGGCACCTGCCTGAAGCGAGGTCAGACCGCCATTGAGGAGAAGAAGGACGCCGATACCCCCAACCGCGACAAGCCAGATCGTCTTTTGCCGCAGCAGCGTATCGGTGCGTCCGCCCGCTGTCATCGTATCAATTACCAACGTTCCAGAATCCCACCCTGTCACGAAAAAGATAAGGATGAGGCCAACCGCAACAAAGGACGTGAATTGCGCCCAAGGCAAAGTGCCCAGCAGCACAAATAATTGCGTGTCGAGCGATGCTTTGGCCAAGTCCGTACCATTGCCGGCAACGATCTGCGCAATGCTAGCGTCGCCAAAAATGGTCAGCCACAATATGCCAAGCAAGCTTGGCGAAATGACCGCCCCGGCAATAAATTCACGCACCGTCCGGCCCAATGAAATACGCGCCATGAACATGCCGACAAAGGGTGCCCAGCTCATCCACCACGCCCAATAATAAACCGACCAATCATTGTAAAAACCGGTGTCCGTGCGCCCCAGCGGGTTGGATAATGCGGGGAGCAGTTTAAGATAGTTATAAATGTTGTTGGCAAGGTCGCCAAGGAGTTGAAGCGTTGAGCCCGTGGTCAAAACAAAGATCAATAAGGCAAAAGCAACCCACATGTTCACTTCGCTCAAAATCCGGATGCCCCGGTCAATACCGCCCCGGATCGACAGAAAGGTGATACCCGCCATCACGAGGATGAGCGCTAGGATCATCAGTGACGAGCTCGTCACATTATACAGATAGGCAATCCCTGCCATCGCTTGCTGCGCGCCAAGCCCAAGAGATGTAGCAAGCCCAAAGATTGTAGCAAGTACCGCGAGAATCTCGATCACATCCCCAGTGCGGCCCCACACAGCCTTGCCGAATAAGGGGTAGAATGCCGAGCGCATGGACAGCGGCATGTTGAAGTTAAAATGGAACACCGCAAGCGCAAGGCCGGTGACGGCGAAAATCGCCCAAGGGTGAAGCGCCCAGTCAAATATGGTCGCCGCCATCGCGATGCTGCGTGCAGCAGCAGCATCGCCAACGGCTCCTCCCAATGGCGCGGCAGGTCCGCCTGCCATGGCCGAGGTGAAATGGGTAACCGGTTCGCCAACGCCATAAAAAACAAGGCCGATGCCCATGCCCGCACCGAACAACATCGCAAACCAAGACAATCGCGAATAGTCGGGCGATGCGCCTTTGCCGCCTAAGCGGATTTTACCAAGTGGCGACACGGCCACGACGACACAAAACAGCAACAACAGGTTGCCCGACGTCATGAAGAACCAGTCGAAATGGGAAACCGCACCGCTACGCAATGCCGCGAATAGGTCCGTCGACGCCTCTGGCGCAATCAGGCTGAATAATATGACAGCGAAGGAAATGAATGCCGTGGGCAAGAATACAGCAGGGTTGATGTGCATCCCGGCCCAATTACGGTTGGACTGGCCATAATTGCCCAGATCGATTGCCTTATCCCAATCTGCCATTGAACCCTCCCCCAAAGGTGCGATGCCGCTCGGTCAATGGCGTGCCGCCGTTGTCATCGCCATCCAAAGCCATGCCGCGAAACTGCGCCAGACTTCGACATGGAAACGATCTTCTGCCTCACGAATAAGGATGATTTCGACCGTTTCATAAATGGTCCGCGTGGCCCGACCGACCGCAAATTGGTCCAGATCAAGCGGGCATCCCGACATCAAAATCTCCGCTGCACGCGGACCTTCGATAACAAGGCAGATGGACCGTTCGCTAACATCTGCAACAGCCACGGGCAGGCCTTCACTTGTCGGGATGGTCGCGCCCGCCTGGCGGCGTAGATACCATTCGTCGGGGCCAAGGCACATGATGCCACCTTCGGATGCGCCGATTTTCGATGGTATTTTGACCTTGAATACGCGTTCCAAATCCTGCGCATAGCGGGCCCGCAGCGTGTAACGCTGCATGGGCGGCGCAAGGCTGATACGGACACCGTGCGCTACACAGGGGGTTTCGGAAACAGGCTCATGACGAATAAGGGCGTCAGACATTCAGCCGAGCTCCTTTCGGGTCGTAGAAAACAACGCCGCTGACTTTGGCGGTATGCGTCTTGCCTGGCATCGGAATATGTAGCGTGTCGCCCGTCATATCATGTCCACCAGCGACCAATGCCATCGCAATCGAACGGCCAAGCGTTTCGCTCCAATAGGATGATGTCACATGACCAATCATTGTCATCGGGATGGGTTGGTTGGGGTCAGCAACAATCTGCGCGCCTTCCTGTAACACAATATGCGGGTCGTCGGTCAGCAGGCCGACCAATTGCTTACGTCCCGGCGCGACGATATCAGGGCGTGCCATGGATCGCTTGCCTACAAAGTCAGGCTTTTTCTTGCCCACCGCCCAATCAAGACCAGCGTCAAAGGGTGTTATTGTGCCATCTGTATCTTGGCCGACAATGATGAAGCCTTTTTCTGCGCGCAAAACATGCATCGCCTCGGTACCATAAGGCGTGATGTCATATTGCGCGCCCTGCGCCATCAATTGTTCCCATACAGCCCGTCCATAAGCCGTCGGCACGTTGATCTCAAAGCCCAGTTCACCGGTAAAGCTCACGCGGAACAAGCGCGTTTCAATGCCGCATATCCTGCCCTCACGGATTGCCATATGTGGAAAGGCTTCTGCGGACAGGTCAATGCCCTCCACCAGTGGTTCAAGCACCTTGCGCGCATTCGGGCCTTGCAGGGCGATGACAGCATATTGCTCGGTCGTGCTCGTCAACCATACGTCTAGGTCGGGCCATTCGGTCTGGAGATAATCCTCCATCATGTTCAGCACGCGCGCCGCGCCGCCTGTCGTCGTTGTTAGGTGAAACCTATCGTGCGCCAGCCGTGCCGACACACCGTCATCGGTGATGAAACCATCTTCCTTCAACAGCAGGCCATACCGACACCGCCCGGGCTCAAGCGCCTTCCACGGATTGGTATACATGCGGTTCAGGAATTCGGCGGCGTCAGGGCCAACGACCTCAATCTTACCCAGCGTCGATGCATCAAAAATACCAAGCGATGACCGCACAGCAATACATTCGCGGTTCACGGCTGCATGCATATTTTCATTTGGCTTAGGGAAGTAACGTGCCCTTCGCCATTGCGCGACCAGTTCAAATACGGCGCCATGTGCCTGCGCCCAGCTATCGATATTGGTTGTCCGTGTGGGTTGGAACAACGCCCCTTTGGCATGTCCGGCCAATGCCCCAAATGTCTGCGGCGTGTAAGGCGGACGAAAGCTCGTGAGCCCGATATCAGGGACAGGCTGATTCAACGCAGACGAAGCGATTTGCAAACCGTTGAGGTTGGACGTCTTGCCTTGGTCGGTCGCCATACCGTTGGTGGTGTAACGCTTGATATGCTCGATGGAGCGAAAGCCCTCACGCACCGCAAGCTTGATGTCCTTTGCCGTCACATCATTCTGGAAATCGACGAATGCCTTTATCCGGCTTTGGTCCTTTGGCGTCGGCAACATATCGATAATCGCGCCCTTGCCAAAATCCCAATCGCCCGAACATCCGCCAACACAGACGACATTTTCATTTGGCTGATCAGGCACATAAGCGCCCAGGTCATCGCGCCATTTCAGGCTGCCCTTGCTGTGCGACCATAAATGCACGCTTGGCGTCCAGCCACCCGCCATTAACAGCGCATCCGTATCAATCCGGCGAACCTGTTGATTACCATAATCGCAGATGTCGACGGACCTGACGCCGTGCCTGCCATTCACGCCAACCACGCCGTGGTTCAAATAAACGGTGATGCCAAGACGGTCCGCCTCATGCATAAGCGCGCTATCGACGCTTTCGCGGACATCGATAATGGCTGAAATGCCAACACCCGCTTTGGCCAGTGCAAACATATCATGCCAGCCGCTATCGTGCGACGCCATTAACGCTAGCGCTTTGCCAACGGCCACGCCGAACCGATTGGCATAGACCTTCGCAGCGGACGAAAGCATCACGCCGGGCGTATCATTGCCACCAAAAACAATCGGTCGTTCAATGGCACCTTGCGCAAGCACGACTTCGTCTGCCCGGATGCGCCACAGCTTTTCCCTTGGCATATCTTCGATTTCAGGAAGATGATCGATCAACCGCTGCACAGCACCTATGAAATTGTCGTGATAATAACCAAACGCCGTCGTACGCGTCAGGATCGTAACATTGGGTGCATCGCTTAACGCTTTCACGCTACGCTCAAGCCATGGCCATAATGACGGGTCAGCCAAAGCGCCGCCACCCAATTCATCTTGCTCATCCATCAGGATGATGCGCTTGTTTGAATCCATAGAACCAAGCGCGGCGTCGATACCGGCGGGCCCTGCGCCGATAATCAACAGATCGCAATGGGCGTAGGTTGATGCATAGACATCGGGATCTTCGGCTGTCGGCGCATCGCCAAGTCCTGCCATTTTGCGAATGGCGGGCTCATACACCTTGTCCCAAAACGAACGCGGCCACATGAACGTTTTGTTGTAAAAACCTGCCGGAAGAAACATGCCCAGCCGGTCGTTGATCGCACCGAAATCCATTTCCAAAGATGGCCAACGATTTTGACTAAACGCCTTGAGCCCATTATGGATTTCAACACCCGTCGCGCGCAAATTCGGGGTAAATCGCCCTAGCCCGCGATTGACCGAAATCAGGGCATTTGGCTCCTCACTGCCCGCCGCAACTAGCCCGCGCGGGCGGTGATATTTGAAGGATCTGCCAAACAGCATGACACCATTGGCGAGCAAAGCCGACGCCAAACTATCCCCCGCAAAGCCCTGAAAGGTCTTGCCATCAAAATGAAATCGAACCGGCTGGCTTCGGTCTACGCGCCCGCCAGTTTCTAGGCGAAAGCCAGTCATCGGCGAGGCTCCCCGGCTTTATAGGTTGCTTCAAATTTATCGGTCACGGTATCACGCACCGCGTTAAAAAAACGCCCGCAACCATGCACATGCCGCCACCGTTCATGATGCCGGCCACGCGGGTTGGCGCGGATGAACAGATAGGCCTCCCACTCCGCATCAGTTTGACCTGATGGGTCGAGCGGTCGCGCTATGTGCGCCTGTCCTGCATTGGCAAATTCAATTTCTGGACGTTTCTCGTCGCAATAAGGGCAGTGGATCAGGATCATATCAATGCGCCACCGCTGCTGCAGCCGCTTCGTCAATCAAGCGCCCATTGCGGAACCGGTCGAGGTTGAAGGGGGCATTGATATAATGCGGTTCATCCTTTGCCATTGTGTAGGCCAGCAAATCCCCGGCACCCGGCGTGGCCTTAAACCCGCCCGTGCCCCAACCGCAGTTGACGTACAACCCCTTGACCGGCGTCTTACCCAAGATCGGCGAGCGATCCGGCGTCACATCGACGATGCCACCCCATGTTCGCAACATCCGCATCCGACGGTAAATCGGAAAAATCTCGCAAATGGCCGCCAGCGTATGTTCCACAATGTGCAGAGCGCCGCGTTGCGAATAGCTCACATATTGGTCCGTTCCCGCGCCAATCACCAACTCGCCTTTGTCAGACTGGCTCATATAGGCGTGGACGGTGTTCGACATCACGACACATGGGAAGGTTGGCTTGATGGGTTCAGAAACCAGCGCCTGCAACGGGTAACTTTCCAGCGGAAAATCGAGGCCCGCCATGTGCATGATCACCGACGTGTTACCCGCCGCCGACACGCCGACACGCTTGGATGCGATATAGCCCCGCGTGGTCTCAACGCCCTCTACTGCGCCATTGGCGTCGCGGCGAATACCAGTGACGGCGCAGTTCTGAATGATATCGACACCCAAAGCAGCAGCCGCACGCGCATAGCCCCAGGCCACCGAGTCATGCCGCGCAGTGCCGCCGCGCCGTTGCAGCGCAGCCCCCAAGACAGGGTGCCGGGCATCTGGCGATATGTTTAATGGCGGGCAATAGGCTTTAGCCTGTTCGGGCGTCAGCCATTCATTATCAACGCCATTGAGGCGATTGGCATTAATGTGCCGTTGAAGGCTTTGCACGTCATGCACATTGTGCGCGAGCATCATGACGCCGCGCTTGGAAAACATGATGTTATAGTTAAGCTCCTGACTGAGGCCATCCCACAGTTTCACCGCATGGTCGTAGAGATGCGCGCTTTCGTCATACAGATAGTTGGAGCGGATGATCGTCGTGTTCCGTCCGGTATTGCCGCCACCAATCCAACCCTTTTCAAGCACGGCAACATTGGTAATCCCATATTTCTTGGCGAGATAATATGCTGCGCCCAGACCATGCCCGCCGCCACCGACGATGATCGCATCATAAGCTGGCTTAGGCGCAGCATCGGGCCATTGTTCAGGCCAATTTTGATGCCCGCTTAAGGCTTTGGCAAACAGGCTGAATGCGCTGAAGCGGGTCATGTGGCACCCGCAACCAAAGGAGCGTAAACGATTACCATTGTACAGCCGCTTTTGCTGCCGGCCCGATGCATCGTGCCCGGCATACGCAGTACGAAATCACCTGGGCCATAGCTGGCATCATCGTCAAAAAAATCACCTTCAATGACGTAGATTTGCTCGATCTCGTCATGTGCGTGCCTCTCGCCCAACGGGCCTTGGGCAATTTTCGTAACCATCGTGCGGTACCCGCGCGGGTCGTCGATAAGCGAAAGGTTCGTCTCACCAGACCGCTTGCCCGGCTTCCAGCCGTCACCCGTCATCTTTATCGAGCCTGATATGGGAAGTGTCGTCATATTGTCTCCGCCTTCAACGCCGCATTGGCTCGGTCGACATAGAAATTTTTGAAATCCTCCACCAGCTTTTCCTCCAGTGCATAGGGGCCTTGGACATAGCCGTCATTGGCAATGCCTTGATGATTGACCATAGAAAAATGTCCATCTTGCACATTCGTGGCCCGCCACAACGCGGCCAGATGATCAGGATCATAATCAACCCCTTCAACAGCATCCTCATGCACCAACCAGCTTGTCCGCAGCAGAGTTTTGTCCGGGCCAATCGGCGTCAGCGAAAATGTGACCACATGGTCGCAACAAAAATGATGCCAGCTATTGGGCTGTGTCCAGACCGAGAGGCTGGAGGTTTCCGGCGCCTTAAATGGCCCAATCAATTTCTGGCACGCAAGCTTGCCGTCTATCGATTGCGTCACTGCGCCATTGGCCAATGCCAATCGGGCAATCCGGTGCCACCAACCATCAGGAAACTCTATTAGCTCATGGTCAATGCCCAACGCCTGCCATTCCGCGCGCTTTGCTTCCAGATAATCATCGGCAGGCGCATCCTTGCCAAAGCCAGTGGTGCCCAGCACGCTGATCAATTCGGGATGACCGACATCGCAATGATAGCATTCGCGATTATTCTCCATCACCAGCTTCCAATTGGCGTCTTCGATATAATCATCCTGCACCGCAATCTTTAGCTTTTCGAGGTCATACACTGCAATCTGATCCGTAATGTCAGCCTTCACCCGATCAATCGGCGGCGGATTGTCGTTTAGGCAGATGAAGATCAGCCCGCCGACATTTTCCAGCGCAACCGGGTTCAGGCCATGGTCTGCCTTGTCGAAATCCTCCACCATGCTGCGCGCAGCGAGAAGCTTGCCGTCGAGGCCATAGGTCCATTGATGGTAAGGGCACATCAACCGCGGCGCACGACCGCTCTGTTCGAGACAGATTTTCGCACCGCGGTGGCGGCAACTGTTCCAGAATGCCCGGACTTCATTGTCGCGTCCCCGCAGTATGATAATGGAATTACCCGCTAGCTCGAACACGAAATAATCGCCCACATTTTTTACATGGGCAACGGTGCAGGCATATAACCAGACTGATTTAAGCATGACCTGCGTGTCGAATGCGAACGCATCATCGCTGACGTACAATCCACGCGGCAGCGTGTGACCTTTACGGTCATTGGAAAGCCAGTTGGCGATCGGGGCGAAATGCGACACGCGTTTAGCTCCTAAGTGCCATATTATCAGGATCGAAGGGTGAATCGGTTATGATCGTCGCTTTATGCCGAACGCCCAAAATGACGATTTCCAATTCCGCGCCCGGCACCGCCAAATCTGGCCGGACCATGGCAAGGGCAAGCGATTTACCGACGCGCCAA
>Ga0247843_1003167_pt1 | contig 27687 bp, 53 predicted proteins | sample LaCruzMarch2017__FD_192420 | JGI IMG/M metagenome (GOLD analysis project Ga0247843, IMG submission 192420) | Freshwater microbial communities from meromictic Lake La Cruz, Castile-La Mancha, Spain - LaCruzMarch2017_8m | ecosystem: Environmental > Aquatic > Freshwater > Lake | place: Spain... | reverse complement strand
AATCCAATGTTCAAGTACTGTTCATCAGTGATTACCTGCTTGCCCACTTTCACAATTTGTGCAAGCAATTCAGAGGGCCCATCAATGTCTGCTTGATAATACTTCACAGCTTTGAATGGTCCCATAGCAATGGCAGGCAATGTTTTAGGTTGTTTTGTTTTCTTCATGTTATTATTTTACTGTATAAATTAAAAAGAGCAAGAGGAACAATTGGAAACTTAGTCTCGCTTTCCAAGCCATGTGCTTGGCGCGCTGAGGTCCAATCTATTCAGTCACAGCAATAGTGCCTGCCTCCTGGCTCTTCAATTGTTCAAGCCCTCCCCATAAAGATCCAAACACTCTTGTACATATGCATCTGTATCTTTTGCATTGCCCTTCCAGATGCCAAACATCTCATGATTAATATCTGAGGAGCCAATGCCACATCCTGTACCTTCTAGTTCTCTGCTAAGCCTATATGATGCGCCAGCACGAACCTGCATCTCAGTTAATGGGGGAAGAGTTTTCATCATTTCTCTCCACTCATTCCAGTCCATTTCAAACTGTTTATGATACTCTTTTTCAGTCATTGTTTTCATCATACCACTATTATGGCTGAACCTTGAAATAGGTCAAGCCTTATAATAAATACCTTCATGTATGAAGCAGTTACGCTCATTACGTTGCAAGATACAGGCAATATAAAAGGAATATCTAAAAGCACAACGGGATATATTAAAATAACATGGTGGGATGGAATTGATCAAATTTTTGGCACAGGAAACCTAGAACATAAAATTAACTGGAGCAAGACAGCAGCTAGCGGTAAGCAAGCATTTACAATTATTAGTTGTGATGAAGTAGGATGTGCATCAGGAAACCAGACAGCTCTAGACTGCAGTAATAATAAACTTATTTCACTTGATATTAATACATGCACTGCGCTGTATTTTCTTAATTGCAACAATAATTCTCTTACTATATTAGATATAAGTCATCTTTTTGCGTTAAAATATTTACATTGTAGTAATAACTCTCTTAAAATATTAGATATTAGTGGCTGTACATCATTAATACAGCTTGGATGCATTGGGAATTCTCTCACCTCTTTAGATACAAGTGGCTTTACTTCTGTATCGTATTTAAATTGTAATCTCGGGGAACCCTCAACACAAAGTACAATTAGTAAAGAAAATCTCTGTCTTATGAGCTATGAACTGAATATAGCTGATTTTTTAAGTAAACACGGTGGGGGATATTTTCTAAAGCTTCTTGGAGTACAGCTTGAACCTCGTCATATGTGTACAGTACTACCTGCACTTGACGCTGCAGTATCACCAGCACCTCACCTATTTTCTAATAATGCTTTACGAAGCTCTCTAATATAATCTCTAACAGTAAGTAGAACTCTCAATTGAGGTGTTGTGAGATTGTGACCCTTCTCTAGCAAATCACTTAGCTTAGCATCTGCTTCAAGAAACATATCTCTATTACTAAGTGTATGCATATCAATCTACTTCTACAAGATCGCAATCTTTAAGAATGACAGCCTTGGTAAAGGGGTGCTTGAGAAAGGCTTTTGCACCAGCTTTATTAAAAAAAGTAAACTGTTGATCTCGCTTACCGTTACTCAAGTTAGTGCCTCCCCCAACCGCTCGTCCATTAAACTTCTCTTTGCACAATATTTCCAATTGAACTTCTGAATCGGTATATTTGTGCTGAGCTTTCATATACACCAACAGACTATATTCTTTGTTCGTTTGTTTTTTCATCATGCCAATATTATGGCTGAATCTAGGATCTAGTCAACTACTTTTTCAAAGAAACCTAAACCATTGTAACGACATTTATCTATAAACCCTTCTCTACATAGCAAGAAGTCATCTGGCTCTATGAAACTCAAGAACTTATGATCATTACAATCATAGAGAAAATAGATATGACCTGACACTGGAATAAAGCTGTGTTCAAATTGATCAACAAACACATTGAAGTGGTATATGTCTTCCAGTTCTTTGTATTCTTTCTGCAGATCCCCTAAGCGTGCCTTGATTTTATTATTGAGATTGTTTTGTGTATCATTCTTAAACTGATGCACATTCTCTAGCTCAAGCTTGGGTGCCCCATATTCAGCAATGTAACTTGCAGAAGCTCTGTCCTGTATCACATGGTCTGGGCGGCTCATTACATTAATTTAATAACTCTTCACAAAGGGCAATAATATCTTGCCATGCAAAGAAGGGAGACAGATATAGCTACCCCAATAAACATCAACAAAGCTCTTGTGTTGCTTGCATTCAATCTATTTTTATTTTTGTTTGTGTATTTTGTAGCTGCATTGTATTGCACAATGGATCCATGTCTCATCAATTGGAAAGATGTTCAACAACAAATATGGCTACCAATCCAATGAGAAGTGCTACAATAACTAAACCTACTATAAATTCCATTACGCTACCACTTCTTCCTTGGTCCAATGCGCTTCTGTGCCTCGGCCTTGCTTGATCAACACACCTTCCATCTGCAATTCACGGAGCAAGAAACCTGCTCTGGTGCTGTCGATATCCAATCCCTTGCAAACTGAGCGGATATTTATTTCACTCAATTCTAAGATCTGTTCCCGCTGTTGACTCTTTACTTTCTTCTTGGAAGGCTTGGCACCTTCACCAAGGAGTGCCACTTCTGATTGAAAGTCATACCCATTCTGCTCAATGTAACATTCTAGTTCATTCGCAGGACCAAAACGATTTTTATTAAACACAATGCGACGAGCATTGATCTCTGCGTCTTTGATTGGTTCAATAGCGATATTCACATCTACTGCATGAATAATAAGAGAACTGCCTTTGATACCACCTGCCTTAGTATTGTGACAGATCAAGATCAGAGTACATTCAGTTTCCTTGGCTTTCTTGACAAGCTTCTCAATGCAATACTTTTCAAGAGCTCGTCCAGAGAGATTGCCTTTGCTAAGACCTTGAAAGGAATCCACAACAAGCACATCAAACTTATCCATGTAGGAACTAATAACATCCACATTTGCTTCATTACAAGCTCTGATGTTACTAACACCCAGACGTCTGCAGGTCATGGCAAGTTGTTCAATAGATTCTTCATTAGAACAATACCCCACTTCATGACCTGTATTAACAAGACCTTGAAGCAATTGAAGCATCAGAGTAGTTTTACCCAAACCTGCTCGAGCTGCAATAGTAATGGTGCTACCAGGAAGAATACCACTACCAAACAACCCATCAAGTTGCTCAATACCTGAGGTCATCCTGCGGTAAAAAGCATCTGGAATAACTACCCGGTTAATGTCAATAAATGACGTTGAATTAATTTTTAAGTCCATTTTCATCACCTCCTATTATATGTGAATTTATAGTGCTGTCAAGTTCTTTTTTTGTAGCTTTCTTCATCAAGAAGTTAAGCTTTGTTTCATTCATCATACCACTATTATGCATGAATTCTGGATTCAGTCAAGATTTTTTATCTTACAATATTTGGCATGCACACCAGTTGCCTCAAAAACAGCTTGATGTGAGCGATAGTTCAAATTACCCATTCCTGTTTGACATGTGTAATCATCTAAATCTGCAACAAGTTCTTGTGGAGGTCGCTTGCGCTTGTCATGCACTTCATATTCAATATCATATATTAACATTGTCTTCATAAAAAAGTCTGTTTTTGTTTTACTTGAGAACAGAAAAACTCAAGATGATGAACTGGTTGCTTCTAAGGTGAACCAGCTTAACCTATCTGTCGGCCTCCGAAAATCATACTACTCATATTAAAGGTACCTTGGAAAGTGTCAAGCTTATTTTATAATGCTTTTAATAAACTCTATAAAATTGACACCAGTATCACCCGTCTCAAGCAACTCCAGCTCTTCTTCAGTGAGTTTAATTTTTTTCATACTGTTCTTGCTCATCACTCTTATATTATATATGCGCTCTCTGTTAGTTAAAGATGTTTTTTAAAGATAAATAATGATGTGATCCAGTTTAACGCTATTCTAGAAAAATGTTACAAACAGCTTGACTGTGAGCTTTCTTCTGGTACAGCGTATGCACAGTACACCATAATAGAAGAACAAGGATTATTTCAGGTAGTAGATAATGCACGAATTGTGGGGTCAACAAAAACAATTAAAGAAGCCAAAGAGCTTTGTGATACAATCAATAGTGGCTGTTAGAGTCTGAACTTCTCGCAAATCAAATTAAGAGAACAAATGGCTAAAAGACCCAAGCAATCAAAAATAATCATAAGTTAATTTATATTTTAGTCCCAATAATTCTATCGTCTTTTTCTTCGCTAAACTGTTTGACAGGATAATAATAAGGCGTCACATCTTGTGTCGAATATGCAAAATGAGCACCTGGGTACTCATGCATCCGCTTATTACAATATGTTGCTGCAGCTTTAACTGCTGCTTTTGCATTTGTTGCTTTGACTATCTTCTTATATGCAATAACTGGCTTGATGGAGAACACACAGTCTGGATCTTCCACATCAATGTGTACCAACCAATTCTGTGGTCTGCAATTGAGCTTCTTAACTTTTGCCATAACAACAATACATCACTTCTGGCCGAGTGGCACATGGAACCCAGTCATAATGCTTCACCCCATCACTATAATATGCCTGACTCCCTCTATAGAAGGTAGCAGGGCTTTCTTTCAAGTAAGATAGCTCCAGAGCTGCCATGGTCTCTTTCACTGTGTAATCTCTTACAATGTCTTCAGTTGTCTTCTGCTTTGCAGGTTGATCAAACTGTTTTAAGAGCTCTGCAAAGTTATTAGGACCAACTGAATATACTTTTGCACTCTTAAAAAGTCCTTTAATGAATTCGAACATACAAGTTAGATAAAAACATCCAAATGCTTTGTGACATCCAGCCCAAAGCAAAACCCAATACAATTAAAGTTAACCCAATGGAGCAATCGTTGACAAAGGTCTTAGTAGCCATATGAAGCCATCTCTTCATCTGGCGTAAGGATCACCAGGATTAATATACACTTGACAAACTGTGGCACCAGGCCCTGCTGCATCCAGGACAGAGAGCTTGGCTACTTCTGTGCTCTCAGCTTCTATTCGTTTGGTGCCTAAAAATCTACTACCCCGTTCATCATGCATATACACTTCAAAACAATATAAATTCATAACCTATTATATATTATCAATCCAACTTTGCCACTTTGAATTTCGCATGATATTCCTCTTGTACGCAAGGAATTGTGCTGTAAATTTATTTCTTTGAAATCATATGCCTGCGCACATACACATCTTTATTATTTTCTTCTCTATCTTTAACAAATTCAAGCATTTCTTCAATGCGCTTTGAAATGTTATTCAATTGCTTGGCATCATGATGCACTTTAAGTTGCACAATTCTATTGATAGAAGTATTAACCTCTTTCAAACTTTGTTTAAAATATTCTATAGAAGCAAAGTTCATTCAAATGCCTTCCCTGAGTGTAACTGTTTTTGATATGTCTTCAAGATTATTCTCTCTATTTTTAATTGTTTCTGCAACACTCAGACGCGCACTTGGCAATCCAGTGTTAAGAATCCACATGCAAACAAAAACGCTAATAGGGTCCCACATTATTCAATCACCTTCACTTTGCCAATAGTGTTGCCATTGTAGTCTTTAAGAGCACCTTCAAGGAGTTCTGGTTGATCAATGGATGTGGAGTTGTTGTTTTTTTTGTGTTTAAAAAGAAGTCTGTGCTCTGCTTGAAGCAATACATTTCTTATTTCTGAGAAATAGTCATCCCGGAAGCTGGCACTATCTAGACTAAAATCAATCAATACTTTCATTGTTCTCCTTATTATGCTTCAAAAGCTGGGCAGAGTCAAGAATAAAATCTAAAAATAAATCATACAATTCATTAAGCTCTTTGCTCGATCGTATGATTTGTTTGGTTGAACCATCCATCTTGGCAAGATAAATGTTGAACAGATCATGATATTTGGATATGAAAAGCTTAATTTCTGCATCTCTCAAGGAGAATTTATCTTTTAGAACGTCTTTTAAGGACTGGGTGATATTTGATGTCATAATACAAATGAAATAGATTCACAAGAACAAGTGCAGGCAGTATCAAGAATACCACTACCAATACTTCTGCTAGCTTTTTCACACATATACTTAGAAGTTATAATCGTAAAACTTAACAGCTTGTTCACCTTTTTTATGCAGACCGAATAAACTGTACTGAGTCCTTTGACCCACCTCTGCCCAGCGTTTGGCTTTGCCTCGCCAGCTCAGAACTTTTGTTCTGTTCTTAGGGTTGCTAGAGAACTTGTACTCCTGTGCATGGTTGTCAGCATAATGCCCACAGAAGCCCCCAGGATGAAAATCTTTGGGCTTGCGGATGCATTCTGCATCCAGCTCTTGAATCTTGATTCTGCGCGGGCTCATGACTTCAATCACCTCCCAAGCATCTCGATCAGTCCAATGAAATTCAGTCACATGCTGCCCAACAAAAGGTGCATGTTCTAGAAGTTGTACTGTCTTAAGGTTCATTCTTATATTATGAATGAACTATAATATGATGCAAGCTTGATTATTATTCTGAAAAATCACCAAGATCACGGCAGAAAGTATATTCACCTGGCTTGGTAACAATGGTGTCATATACTTCTTCTGTTGCATCAGCCATGGCGGCAAAAGGCGAGGCAACTGCAAAGCCACCAAAACCAGCAACAGTAACTGCTGCGCCCAAGGGTCTTACAAGCAATACATCACCAATGGAAGCCCATACGCTTTCCACAGTAACTTCATTGCTGCTTGAAGCTGAAGAAGTTCCGACATCTGCCATGCTAATAGAAGCAAGAGCAATTAGTGATACAATAGTAGTAGTTAGTTTGTTCATATGTATTAATATATATTCTTCTAGATAAATATCAACTATAAATATAAATATTATTATGAACAACGACAGTAGAATGCTTTTTGAAGCCTATAAAAAGAGATTTGTAAAAGAAGAGCAGGCTCTGGATCCAGTTGGTAAAGAAGATGCTGATATCAACAATGATGGCAAGGTTGATAAAACTGATGAGTATCTCTTAAAGAAAAGAGAAACAATTGCAGCATCAATTAACAGAGGCAAAGAAGAAGCTGAAGAAGCTCAAAAGCAAGAACAGAATGGCATTCACCATGATGCATTGTTCATCTGGGATTACTTGCTTCACAAGAAGAAACATTCCCCTCAAGATGCTATGAAGATTGTGTCAATGGCCAAAGCCAGCTTTGAGCACATGATCTAATAAGTTGTTCCCCATATTTTAATTCTACCATTAGGATCTTGCCTGCCATCAGGACTGTCCATCAAGTTATACTTTGTATTGTATTGATCTTGGCTGTCCTCACTCATGCCAGCGGGAAAACTCCCATGTTTGTCTTGTGTAGTTGCACATGATGCAAGAGCCAGGAGAGGCAGAATATAGAAAAATTTCACTAGACTAGTCTTCCAGCACAATGTCCAGCTTGCCATCAAGCTTGTATACAAACATCTGATCAGTTGAAGCCACAGCTTCTTTCTTAAGCTCACTGTAATTGCTGAGCAAGCCTGTGCTCAAAGTAACCACATCATATTTAAAATCACGTTGATCTTTGGGTGATTTAGCTTTCATATACACTTCAACGGTACAAACCTTGGGATCACCAAAACTGAATATGTCACCATGCTTCAAGTCATTGAAGGATGCTTTGCTGTCTTTTTTGTCTTGTTTTAAGAAATGTACTTTCATGTTATTATAATATATACAATAGTCAATGCAAGTGCAAAGAAATTATTTAGGGGGAAGGAATTGCACCTTCAGCAACGAGCTCAATGATATTACCCCTGTGCGTCACGGTAAAATAAGAATACTATCTTCTGGAAGCTATGCAAGGATTAGTTTGCAGGATGAACATATTGCTGGGTTCTGCGCGCATAATACTCATAATCACTTGCATAGTATCCTTCATGTTCATTGAATGTGTTGAGCTTCAAATTACCAATGTCTGCGAATACCAGCCATTGCTTTGCAAATGCATCACCATGGAATTCTTTGATGTCTTCAAGTGTCACATAATCTGCTGTGCGTTCAGGTTGATTGGCTTGTTTATATACTGCACGTCTCCTTTTGCAAAACTTCATCAATACCTCTCATCTTCTAGCATCTCTTGTGCTGTTTCTTTGGCAATATTAATTGCTCCTTTGTAATCCTGATCATCAAAACACTCTTCTATGGCATCCAATCCATTTGCAAAAGTAGCTGTGTCAGGGAGTTCAGCACTAGAAAGTACATGAGTTTCTTTTGCAAGAAAATGGTCAATCAACCACACAGCTGTCTCCCTAGAACCCAGAGTTTCCAGCTTCTTCTTTATGACATGCTCGTTGTTACTAGACTTTGTCTGCATACTCATATTATACTGGAACCATTTAACATTTCAATGTTTTTATAAATAATTGGTACATGCCTGTCTATTATCCGAGTTTTAAAGATGCTAAACGCAAAGAGCGCATAGCGTTAGACAAAGTAGCCAGTATTCGTAGTGTATTAGGCAGCTTTCAAGCCAATAATGCTGCAATATCAGCTCCTATACCTGCGCCAACGCCTTCTATTACACCAACCAATACACCAACACCTACCATAACACCCACTAACACACCAACACCCACCATAACTCCATCCATTACACCTACTGCATCGATTACTCCAACTCCTTCTATAACCCCTACAACCTCCATCACCCCTACACAGACGTCAACACAAACACCTACAGTTACACCAACGGTAACACCCACAGTTACACTCACTCAAACACCTACCGTTACCCCTTCACTAACACCCACTATTACACCAACACCAACAGTCACACCTTCTGTAACACCTACACAGACACTTTCACCAACCCCCACTGTGACACCCACACAGACACCCACTGTGACACCCACACCAGGTCTCTCTCCTACACCTACACCCACTGTGACGCCTTCCATAACCGTATCACCCACAGTTACACCTTCTGTAACACCTACAAGGACAGTAACACCTACTTTGACACCCACCAAAACCGTCACACCAACTGCAACTAGCACACCAACTGCAACTGTTACACCAACTGTCACACCTTCTATAACAGTTTCACCTTCAATGACACCAACTGTAACTCCAACTATCACCACAGGAGTATCACCAGAGGTCAACCGATCTTTATGCTTTGTGGACAACTCATATTGGTATGGTTCTACAAAGTCCACCTGGCATTTAAGCGGCTTCAGAACTATAAACAGCACACCATCACCTGTTTATTACAGTATTTTTGTTGGTACTGAGTATAATTACGATCTTGAACAGTATGAACAGTATGAAATTTTAACGGAACTTCGTTATGTAGAGATTCCAGCTAATCCTTCTGCAAATGACCCAGGTACACCCAGATGGACTTTAACCATTTGGTACCCTGGGGATGAACACTTTGAAACGCATGAGACCATAGGACCTGTAGCAGCATCATCTGCACCATTGGGCAATTATTACTATAGCTACATGTATGATGACGGCGGTTTTCCAGACTATACTGAAGATTATGTGGCAGGTAGCCTTCAAGCAGGTGCATGCCCACCTACACCCACTCCTTCCATCACCCCGACCAATACACCCACCTTAACCCCTAACTTCACCCCTACAAGAACACCTACCCCCACAAGAACACCAACACGAACACCAACACAAACACCCACTCCCACTCTTACACCAGGTATTAGTCCCGTACTTAATGCAGGTATTGGAGCAGCACAAATAGGCTCTTCACTTAGAATAGGTTGATAATCAACTTAATGTTACAGTATAATAGAGATGATTTACATTTTGTGAACCTACATCAATTAATGGTGTACTATTATAGGCTAAATAATTGAACCAACTAGTATATTGTGTGACATCTACTCCTGTTATATTTTTAAAAACTAATTTTCCTGTCAATGAGGGTAAGCTTGTGTACCGACTGTTAGGGAGAATATATTGCCACCTATTAGCCATGAAATATTTTAAAATGTTTAAAAACGCACTCACACTGATATTACAATTACTCATTTCAAAAGATAGTAATTTTGTATTTACAGTTCTGCTGCTCTGCAGTGCAGTAATCGACGGAAGAAAGCTGCTTAATACTGTCAATGTGTTGAGCAGTGTTACAGAATCATCATCAAATGTTATTCGATTAATCTGTGATCCAGTAATAGTCATACCAGTTGTGCTTCTGGTAAGAGTAACAGGTGTATTATAGCTCACATTATTTGAATCAGTTATATGTATGTCTTTTACAGTAGCATTATTGGGGTACTTACAGTTACTGTTTGTAAAATATCTAAAATCCATATTTGTATATAATATTTTCTTGGTATTAATTGATTGAAAATTATTATTTGCCCCCAAATCATGACATTTATTAAATTTTAGTAAATCTATTGTGCATGATGGAAATCCAAGTATATATGAAGAAGATAGCACTTCAATATAACTGGAAGTTTTAAGCTTATCTGATCCTGATAGTGTTAGGAAAAGAAATTTATCTTGAACAAAATAATCTTCACCTGAAACAAAATTGACATTTGTATTAAAATAGTTTTTTATCATAATCTTATATGCTCTTTCCTATGGCTACTGTATCGTTAATAGCAGTATAATCAGGTAATGTCACATCTGTTGAATTAATTAAAGCGTTGTACAATGCACTCCGCTGGTATGCTACTAATGCATCAAGTAGACTATAATCTGCATTAACGCCGGATGGAATTGGTCTCCCAGTTATAGGTATGCGCCAGTTCTGATTTTGAGCTGTTGTACTTATATAGATAGAAGACGTAGATTCACCTGGGATAGCTGTATATTTTACCTGCATTGTACTCAATGTTGGTAGTGATGTCAACCCAACATAAAATGATAATAACGGATTGTTTTTACTAATTAAAGTGCTAGCTGAGCCAAAACTAGAATAAAAGTCTGTAGGAACCCCAAGCTTATTAACAAAAATTGTAGTGCGTAAAGTACATAACGATGGTGTTGAGGTTAGCTGCCCTCTTATATTACTAGACAAGACAGGCACTTGAGAGCTATTGAATTTTATTTCTATTATTTCATCGCTCAATATTACACGTGGTGTAGATGAAGGTGTAGGTGTGGGGGTAGGTGTTTTAGTAGGAGTAATTGTAGGTGTGGGGGTAGGTGTTTTAGTAGGAGTAATTGTAGGTGTGGGGGTAGGCCAGGGATTTGCATCAAATAACCTGGGCACAGGTAAATCCGCTAACAAAGCTGAGAAACTGCCATAATTTGTATTAAAAAATTCGTCATACACCATTATCTCAGATAATGTGGTGATGCTTGCATCTGCTTGGTTTATATTAGATACAGATGACAAAAACCTGTCTTGATATTGCAGAGTAGATGTAATTGGTGCTATTGGTGAAACATTCAAATTTGGTTCAATAACAAAAAAATCAATAATTTGGTTACCGTCTATTTTATTTGCCTCCAATTTGAATATTTTGGTTCTGTCTGTAAGATTGATGTAGCTTGGAATCTCTTTATACACAATAACTGGCACAAGATAATATTGTGAACTGTTATAAAGATTATTAAATGTTGTTAATGCATTATAAAACGTACGGCTATTAGCTCCTGTATTGTATAGAGAATTGAAAGCACTTGAAAATACAGTAAACGCTCGCACAGTAGAAACAGCATTAATATTTGTTGCTAAATTTTGTGCTGGGTTGAAACTAGAATTCACACTTAAAATAGCGTAAGTTGTTTCTGTTGTTAACAACTTTACATCTTTTGCATCCTTTAAGTTGATCTGCATGTAAAGTGTATTTGTAGAATTTAAATCTGCCACACTGCCTGCTTCAGGCGTCTCTTCAATAGATAGTGTATATTTGATACCAGATACTGGTATGTATTGTGTATTTGTAAGAGCAATATAATCATTAAAATTATCGTAAAGATACCTATCATATGAGTATACAGGAGAAGTAAACTGTATGAAATTATCTGATGCTGCATTTAGTTCTGCAAATTTGATACTTCTGGAAATTGGAAAAGAAGAGTTATCATGCACATATAAATTAACAGAAGTTACATTACTATTGGAAACTGGGTAATGTAAAAATAGATTGTTGCTTGTATTTGCATGCAGAGAAGTCCCGCTTACAAAGTCAGTAATAGTATTTCTCAAGTATGGAAATATGCCCAGGCTTGTTAAAGAAGAATAATCATTTGCAGGGAGATTAAACACCCCTGTTGCATAGTTCAAAGATGATGACAAGGTGTATACTGCATTTAAGTTGCCAATATTTGGATATATAATGTTTGGAAAACTGAAGTTGTCAATAGGTTTTTTATGTAAATTAATGTATTGAATGCTATCTTTTGCAAAATTTCTTCCTATATTAATGGGGAATAAAACTGTTTCATATGATAAACCTTCTTCTTTGATAATATTAATCAAGGATAAAAAATCACCTTGTGTGGGTACATCACCACGCTTAAAAGATGTCAATACAGTTTGCTTGCTCATATGTTCTCCTGTGATACTAATGCGCTTGACTCTTCTTCTGGCGGATTTAACGGCACATCATTATATTCAATCGCTACACACTTCAAGGATAGCTGACCACTGCTAGTAATAGCGGTATATTCTGTCAACACCTCGCTTTCATCATAGGTTACAGCTAATACCCCAGAAAGTGTAACCTCAACACAAGTAAGAGGGAATGTATTTATATTAGTCATAAAAAAACTATCAATAGCATTGTTAATATTTACGAAATTTATAATAGTTAATGGATACTCATCTTCTGTAAAATTAAAATACCAATTCTCAGAATTCAAAGCTCTCACAATAAAGGGTTTCTTGAGATGATTATCTTGTGTATCTGTTATTCTGTCAAAGGATGTTATTATGTTGCTGCCTTGTATCTTATAGTTCACCGTGTTGTTCATAAAGATAATATTTAATCTCCTTGTCCTGCAGGTAATACTTTTGGTGGCCGTGTGTCATAAAAGACAAGACCGCCTTGTTGCAACATTTGATTTGCCACCCCACTCAATGGATCCTCAGGATTATCTTTTAAACCGTTTAGATAGCTGGTAAGACTACTAGGAAAATGTGCAGTAATTACTACTGATTGTGAATGCGCAGGAGTAGCAGCAGGGAGTACCAAACCAACTTCAGTATCTAAATTAACTTCAACAATTTCATAATTAGTATATTGAATATCACGTCCTGCATAATTAACAATACTTACTTTATCGTAAAATGCCTTTGTATTGGGTATTTGCGCGCGTATGTATGCAGCATACCCTGTTTTTGAAGCATTTGGATATCTTTTTATTACACTAAGAATAAGTGCTGATTGTTGACAACTGCCTTGACCGTCCACATCAAGTATTATGGAGTAAAAATATGCAAGATTTTCTGGGATATGAGTGACATTATACCGGTACGCAGTCCCTTCAGTCAAAGGTGCTGCCTTCCAACGCTTATCTCTAAATGGTGTTGGGGTACCGCACATAACAGTTATTATTGTTGGCGCTGCACGGTAAGTGCTCACTGTTTCATCACCTCTCCCATAAGGCAAGTCTATGAATACTTCTGATATGCTTTTTTCATTTTTTGTTATCCAGTATTCTGTACCTGGTATGCTATAGCCATTTGCATCTTCTTCATATCCCTGACCCTCAGTATATCTATTATTGACATAATCACCACCACTCCATCTGCAATCACCTACAATACTGCTAAAAAATCCCTGCACAAACTCACCACATGGCAATGGTTCAGAAAGGTTACCAATGCTTATGCTGATAAAATTTCCTTTTGCAGTGGAGGTATCTGTACTACTAGTTACCCCGCCGCCTGGTGTAGCACTAGTACTGCTTTCATCACTTATGGACCCTGTTTGTACTATGGTAACTGTTTGAGTCCCCCCTGAATTGCTAACATTTGTTGCTGCTACACGTGGTCCAAATAATATTTGACCTTCTGTAGGCCCACTAGTACTAGAAGTTTGTCGTGTTTCACTTTTACCATCACAAAGGCGATACGAAGGTGGTAAGTGCCCTTGACTGGTATAAATATGTTGACTGTCTGCAGTAGATGTTGCCTTGTTTTCTATATTATCATCATACTCCCATTCTTCAGGTACATGAGCAGGTGGTAATCTCAATTGGTTCCTTGTTTTGCGTGATGCATTACCATCAAGCTTCCCATTAGTGGTTACACTGTATTGTTCAGGGCAGCATGCAATACCGTTACTCATCCCTACCCCTGGTTCATTACCTATATCTGTTGACTGATTAGTAGCATTTTCAGTGCAATTTGCATCTATATTGTCTTTATGCTGAATCTTTCCAGCTTGATATTGTTTTAGTGGCCAGTGCATATATGGTGCGTGACTATAAAAACTCTGCGTCTCATTAAAATTATAGGTTTCTGATCGCGTCCAGTTGTTGGTACTAGAACGTTGGCAGCCATAACTATCAGTATCAAAATCAAATTGTGTTGCAATAACACGCGAAGTGTTTAGAAAGCTGGTCACTGAAGAGCTTACATTCTTGGCTTGATATTTAATTAATGGATCTGTCACTGGGCTTCCTCCCATTGTAGTGAGATCCAATCCATAGACTCCATTAAAATTTGCGCCTGTTTGATGGCTTAATAATGCCACAGTAGGTACATTTATATCTTCTGCCATGATACAGTCTGCAAAAAAAGTACTTGAATCATTGAAATAATTTATTGCAGGAGTAAAGAACATGTTATTCATAACGTCACATGTGCTAATAGATATTCCTTTATCTGATCTTTCATCAAAACTAAGCTTCAATCCCATGGATGCAAGATAATTAAAACAATCTGTTGGTGTTTTAACAGAAGAATCATTGTTACGCGCTGCATAATCTAATATACCACCAATCATATCTGCACCAGTATAATAAGAATTAATCATGCCTCCTGTAAATATTTCTGGCCGAAAAAATCCTTCAATCATGCCCCCTAGCAAGCCAACTATATTAACACAGCCCCGTTGTTTATATTTTTTAAGAGAATATGCAACATATTTAAAAAACTTTGTCCATTCTGGTTTATCTATTTCACGGATCACAAGCTTCTTATCATCAAATGCTGCAGCTGCAGCTTCAACACCACCACGGTTTGCAACAAGATTAGTCCCGAAAGTGGGAGCATAATTGAGGGGAGTACCAACACTGTTAGTTATAATTAATTGACCTCTCTTGTCTATTGGTGTTGTTAGAAGCTTGTCTCTAAAAGTTGGGTCTTCACCGCTTATTAAATTCCGGAACCCTTCAACAGTCCAATAAGGCGGAATGGATGGTAATCCCAATCCACCATTAGCTTTAGCTACTGCAGACGAGATACGCGAATCGCTATAGATATCTGCTTGTTCAAGTGATTCTTCTGCCATTCGAATGGCAACCAAACCATTACTACTGCCACTAGTATTCAAAAGTTTGTTCAAATTGTTTCCTGCATTAATTTTATTTGGAGTACCCAGAGGTCCAAATGCCCAATTTATAAAGCTAGGATTTCGGGAGCGTGCTGCTTCTAATGTAAAATTTTCAGGATTTGATTCTTTCAATACAAGTCTCCCACGTTCGAACCCAATAATTAATGCATCTGGACTGGGGGACCCTGATGCAAAGCTTAACGCTGTCTTGCCACCGGCATTTAAGCCTGGCCAGACAGAATCTTGCAATCCCATTCCAAACCCTGTTTGATTTGCAAATGTCCCAGGGCAAAGAAATGCTATAAGGTTTCCTGATTTACCTGCTAAATTAAAGCCTAAATTTTTTGCCATATATAAAAAATATTGTAATTAAATCTGTTTCCTCTATAATATATTTAATGAAAAAATATATAAAATGCCTAAAACATGTACCTGTTTTTGTATTAATTGCAGTTGTCTATCTTTACCTTGCAGGTCAAGAGACAAGAGAAAGAATTTGCAATAAAGCAGTTTCATGTTTCGTAGTACCTTTTGGGGTAAATCTGCATATTTACCCTGCAGGTTATATGGGGTTTTAATTAGCTTTTATCAAAGGATTTCTTAGCTTTGAGCATCTGATAGTGTGCTATAACATGTTGAATATAAAGACACTCGAGTGTTCCACCTTGTTTGCTAATCACATCTTCACATTCCTTCATGTTCATACCATTAACCTTCTTCTTTTTCTTCTTCTCGGCCATGGAATTATTTAGTCTTTACCAGCACTACAATAAGCATCTTATATGTCAGGCATAAGATTCACACCAAGCGGGCCTAATGTACCATCTTTTAAAGATTTAGAGAGAAGTCAAAGAGCTGCATTGGAGAGAAAGTTTCAACTCAAAAATGTACTGAATCAAATAGCAGCACAGGGTGTAGCACAGCCTGTGATACCACCTGCACCTTCCATTACACCCACTAACACACCAACACCCACAATAACGCCAAGTTAAATTCCACCACTCAGTACTCTGGACAGTAACTACTTACTGTAAATAATGTATTACTATGTTTGCTTATTAGTGCACAAGCAATGTTCTTTATAAGGGCAAGGTGAACACCGGCCTGCCTTGTTGTATTCATTATCAAAATAGATGTCTGGACGAATACAAGTACCACCATTGGGTATTTGACATCCATCTTTGCCTCCAGTGGCCCATTCAATGTATGTCTTGCTGCATGAAGTTAACTTTTCTTGAAATTCATAATAATTTTTTTCAATCTGTATGGATTGCTGCTCTTTCTGCTTGCGCTCATCTGCAGAGAGTTCTGCTTTTCTTTTGCGGTTCTTGATGAGCTTCAATTTGAACAGCACTTCCAGATCTGGCTTGGCAAAGCTGTCAGGTGTTTGCAATTGCCTTCTTACATCATCTACTGAAATACCTTGCTTGAGAAGCTTCTTGGCTTCATTGCTCACATAAAACTTTCTAAACACTTCAATGGTTCCAAATTTAGCAAACTTCTTTTCTAACGATTTACTGGAAAACCGCTTCTCAATTCCACATACAATGCATTTAACTTTTTCTGAACTCATTAATCTGATGATATATGAACTAAAAAAGAGTTCAATGTTTTTCTTGATATGGATTCACATTCCATTATACTATGGAAGTGAGAGACTTGACAGAAATAGCTCATAAGATAGAGAAGCTAGCCAATCTTAACAACAGAGATGTTCTTATTGAATCTGAACTTCCAAATTATAAAGGAGAGTTCTTCATTGCCATTAATGATGAAGGCACTTTGGGCGCCTATGGCAATGTGATACAGGGCAAGACCGTAGATGTGATGTTTTTTATTCTGGATGATAACAAGGTAAAATATTGCTTGGATGAGGGATGGGAACTGGATCAGATATATCAAGTTATGGGTGACAAGCTCTTCATAGAAGTAACAGAAGATAACTTCTTAGAAATCATGACCGAAAAAAAATCACTGGATCTCTAATTAATATATTCTATTATTAAAAATATATGAGGAAAGGAGGAACAAACAAAATGATCGATTATTCCAATAAAGATCTCCGTGCAAAGACATTCTTTGCCAAGATCGAACGCAGCCGTGGTGGTAAGTTTACCGTCAAGCGCGTCAAGGTTCTCGAGCAGGCTAACCAGCATGCTCGTAGCATCCGTCGCACCGACGCCCGCGACTTCACTCGTGCCGTCAATCGCGCTGGCATGTTGAATGTCGCCTAATTTCGAAATTAGGTGATCTTAAAAGCCCTGCAGCTAATACCTGCAGGGCTTTTTTATTGATTAAACACAATAAACAATTATAATATTGTTATGGCTTACAGTATCTTAATTGTTGGATATGGACATGTAGGTGCAGCTGTTGCTTCTGTTTTTAAACAAGACAAAGTTACTGTTGTAGATCCTAAATTTAACAAAAATAAAATTTCTGATTTCATATGTGCTAAGTTTGACATGGCGTTTGTTTGTGTGGATACCCCTCAGGGTGAACACTTTAAAACTCTTGATAGCATATTAAAACAACTCAATGATTACAGTTGCATGGGAACTGTAGTATGTTGCAAATCTACTGCCACGCCTCAGTTCTATGAATCTGCTGCAAAGAAATACAGAAACATATGCATATTGCATAGTCCAGAATATCTTTCACATTGGAATAACATAGAGGACTTTAAAAACCAAACATTCTTGATCATGGGTGGCAATAATCATGCCGCAAAAAAAGCTGTGGCCATATTATCCGAAAGACTGGAGCATCTTAAAACCACAAAGATCACAGATATCAAAACTGCAGCTCTGGTGAAGTACTCAGAGAACACCTTTCTGGCTCTCAAGGTTACTTTTGCTAATGAAATGTATAAGGTGCATAAGCAGCTGGGGTGTCCTTCAGAGTTCAAGGAGTATGCAGAGCTGTTAGGATTGGATGACAGAATAGGACCCATGCATCTGCAAGTGCCAGGCAGGGATGGTAAGTTTGGATGGGGTGGTCATTGCTATGAAAAGGATGTGCATGAGATGGAACAGTTTTCAAAAAGTGAGCTTGTGAAGTTTTTGCGCAAACTAAACAAACGACACAGAAAATAAGCTTGAGTTGATCAAGATTTCCATTATATTATAACCATGTCTAAAATCTATTATTGTTCAGTATCTGGTGAAGAATTGCCCGGTTCAAGAGTTGAAGCTTTGCAAATGCTAGGCATTCCTGAGACTTCTTGGACAAGTGTCAAAAATAGCAATACCAGAAGAAGCAAAGGTGTTTACTTTGGTAATCATGGCTCTGGTAAATTGATTATTGCTACCAAAGTGTACACAGACAACATCTCAGATGTGGATGAAGCTCTTGTAGCAGAGGAAAAGACCCTTAAATAATAGGGTGCAAGCTGACAAGCAATGTGTAAGGGAATTGTTGCTAGAACAGCTTCCCATTCTAAGCTCCAAAGAACTACAAACAAGATTCAAAGATGTTGATTTGTATTTCTCCATGGGGCAGTATCCGCGGTGGGCTTTGAGCATAGAACAGCCTAGAGAGTCTAATAATCCTTTAGATATTTTATTTGCTGTGAATTATGATAGAGATACAGTTACAGATGAATTTCTTGAGCATTATCAAAAACTCATGGCCATGAGAATGATTGACATGTGTAAATCTTTTGAATTGTACCCTTTTCTCTCTTTCACTTTCTAATATGTAGTATATAATAAGTATTGAATTTATGAGAAAGAGGCATCAATAATTGTATGGCTGGCAAAGGCTCGAGACCCCGTCCCATCAAGAAGAAATTGTTTGATAATAATTTTGATAACATCACCTGGTCTGCAAAAGATCAAGAGATACGTCCCTATGCAGCAAAAAAAGGCAAGAAAATCTACAAGTATCCTTGAGGTCATATGATAGATCAAATAAGAGAAAAGTGCTTGATGTTTTCTGCAAGTGAATTTCTCTTGGAGCTCAAACAGCATCTGTCATTCCTGCAGATCATTTTAGTGCCTTTGTATGTGGTACTTTACAGTGCCTCCTTTGCCCTGCTTGTGCTCATTGGCCTGTTAATGACTGTGGCCACATACCTACATGAACTACAATCTCAATCCAGAACAAACTAACATCTATAACAAGATCAAGGCAGTTTTAAAAGAAGAGACAGATGCTTGGCTGTCTTTGCCTCATAAATCTTTCCGGGACAGACCACCCATAGAAATGTTGCTTGCAAAGAATTACGATTACTTCTATACTTTTTTTGAGCAATGAAGTATAAAAAGCTCAAAGAGCTTTCCTTGGCCATGGCGCCCAAACACCCCACAGATCAAAGATGCAGACACTTCTCCTTTATTCTGCATAAGAAGAAGATATTGGCTGTTGGCTTCAACACACCCAAAACACATCCCATCAACTTGAAGCATAACTTTGTTAATAAGAAGAACGTTCCTATTCATGATTTGGTTGGAACTCATTCTGAGTTGAGTGCCATCATAAGGCTTGGCACAGAGCATTGTGATGGGTTGGTCATGGTTAATACCAGAGTGAACAGAAAGAATGAAATTGATTTTAGCATGCCTTGCACTGGATGCACTAGTTTTCTGCAAACACTAAACTTTAAAAAAATACTGTACACAAATAAGCAAGGTGATTTTGAAGAATTAAATCTTAAATAAGCACATATGGGAACAGCATCTACAAAAGTCGGAACAAGAATTGGATCCAGAACATCCATTCCCAGAAAGAGGTATGTGGGTGAAGAGGTGGTAACACCCTGCTGGTATCATGGTTCCAGGGAGGGTCATGGCAATTACATGACTGGTCATATCAATGGTGTCACAGTTTGTGATGCAGCTGGTAAGCCTGTGCCTTTCAGACAAATTGGTGAATTGAAGTGAAGATTGGCTCAGAACTAATATCTTTTTATTTTGAATCACCTGTTGAAGGGTCACTCACTATTACTGTACCAGAAGTAATAATTGGCAAAGACCAATGCACTGGTGATTTGGATTTTAGTTTAACCTTTAATTCTGCTTTAGTTTTGAGCAAGTACGACTATGGTTACTGTTTAAATATTGCGTTATTAGGTTTTGGTTTTCAGATCTGGTTGGCAAAAAATTTGTAAATTATCTGCTTAATTAATATTACTTGAGCCAAACGTAAGAAGGGTCCATGGCCTGCGTATCCAAGTAGTCCCACACCTTCCAGTTCTTGGTACCTGCATGTGCTTCAAATATGTTGTGTATAAATGCTTCAAGATCATCAATGTGCCACACATCATCCAATAACTTCTTGCCAGATACCCTGGACTTGTGAGCAACGTGGTCTGAATATGCATATGCAAAGCCTGTGAATGGAGGGATCATGCAACCCAGACCCACCAAGTTGCCTAAAATTCTAGAGCACACTTCTTTGCCTCCCACAGAATGCATGGTCACAATGGCTCCAGCAGGCTTGCCCAGCAAGTGTTTCTTACCTTCAATTTGTGTCATCTTTTCAAACAACAGTTGCATGGGTGAACCCCAAGAGTCCCAATAAGTTCCAGTGCAAAATATCAAGGCATCTGAAGCTTTGATGGCTCTGCGCACTTTGATCCAATCAAAAGTAGGAGACAGGTGTATAATACGAACTTTAGTTCCTGGACCCTTCTTCAAGATGATGCGTCTGACCTTCTGCATAAGATTATTGGTATTTCCTGTGCGTCCACCCAAGGAACCATTAATAATAGTAATATTCATATTGATACTGCTTACGTTGAGTATAAGTGTTGTAAAATGGAAAACAAGCACAATGTTTTGGATGATCGTGTCTATTTGCTGCATATTCTGGATGGCATAAGAAAAGTCACAGGATTAGGCAACAATGTCATGTTAAAGGATCTGCCCAAAAGAATCAGTGATCTGCTTGGCAGAAAACAATTCAAACAACGAACTTTGCAGAAAAATATACTGAAACTCAAGCGCAAGATCCATAGTTCTTCTTCTGAATCAAGCCCGTAGACCATAAATAATTACATGGCCACCACAACCACTTATGTAGACACCTTTCAGACTCGCTTCATGCAGTCTTTTGTTAACCTCACCAAAATTAACAGCACCAAATGGCCTGCTGTGACCTCCACCCAGATAGAATACAGTGACATGAGTTCAGTGCCTCAGTTAACTGCTTATTTTGTTTATGATCAATTTGCCTTGAGAACAGCCAGTGTATCCGGCCTTGGTTTTTAATTGAATTTTGTTTAAAATAGTATAATATAAGTTATGGCTAAATTACTGGTCACTGGTGGCTACGGCTTCATAGGCACTCACTTCTTAATACATCTGTTAGAAGAAACAGATTACAGCATTATCAATGTGGATAATGAGACATATGCTTCCCAAAAAGAACATATCAAGAGTTTTCTTAAGAACAAGAGACAGTACAGAAGAAGAATAAAGTTTCTCAAGAAAGACATTGCAAACAAAAAGGCTGTAGAAGAAGTTTTCTCCAAGCACAAACCTGAGTTGGTTGTCAATATTGCTGCTGAATCTCATGTGGACAACAGTATCACTGGCCCAACACCTTTTGTAACCACCAACATAACTGGCACTTTTAACTTGTTGGAATGTGCCAGAAAATATGATGCAGAGAAATTTGTGCAAGTGAGCACAGATGAAGTGTATGGTCAACTGCATGACATGGATGAAGCGCATTTTGCAGAAACACACAATCTGGAGCCCAGCTCTGTTTATTCAGCTTCCAAAGCTTCTGCAGATTTGCTTGTGCAGAGTTACTTCAAAACATTCAAATTGAACACATGCATCACTCGTTGCTGTAACAACTATGGACCTTACCAACACAAAGAAAAGCTGTTGCCTAAAACTATCTTGAATGCTGTGGGCAATCTGCCTGTGCCTGTTTATGGCAAGGGTACAAATGTGAGAGAATGGATTCATGCTAAAGACCATTGCAGTGCAATTTTGACAGTTCTTCAGCAAGGCAAAGCTGGTGAAACATACAATGTGGGTACAAGTGATTTGAGTAAGAACATTGACCTGGTCAAGAAGGTGTTGCACATAGTGGAGAGAAGTGAAGCTTTGATAGAGCATGTGAAGGATAGAAAGGGTCATGATTTTATCTATGCCATTGACAGTACTAAGATACGATTAAATTTGAAATGGGAACCAAAGATTACTTTTGAACAAGGATTAAAAGAAACTATAGAATGGTACAAATGTTTAATTGCTGCCTAAGTAATTAAATGCTGCATAAGATACAAGCACATTTAAGCAACACATACAATCTTGTGTTCTGGTGTTTCTTTGCACCAGCAATGTGTTGGACTTTGCTGGGTGTGCAGGAATTGTATACTACATATTTTGCTGAGTTAACAGCTCAAGATCATTTGCAGTTTTTTTTAAGAATATTTTTTCCAATTTCTGTTGCAACCTACATCACAGTGCTGCAGCGCAGACAGCGTTTGCAAAGAGCAGACCTGGTGCGCAGAGGCAATGATTATTTAGAGCGAAACCGTTCAGCCAAATAGACCACATACACAATCACAGCAATACATATTAAAACAGAAGATACACTCATTTTAATATATTATCACAAAATTTAAAACATGCACTCTTGGCCTCATCCAGTGTTTTGTATTTGCCTGCCATGGCACCAGAACATGTTGCAGTAAATACACCTTTGATGTGCTCAGTGATAACAATATAATAACATTTGTAATCTTTGTATATCCATTGACTCTTTAAATGATTTTCAAGCCATGTGGATTGATTGAACATCTGCTGCAGTTTGCGTTTTGAATAATATTTTGGCTTAACTGGTCGCAACTGATATTCAATAATGCTCATTTTGCAAGAGCCTTGTTCCACATTACTTCAAAATTACCCCCTGCAAAACGAAAACCGAACTCCCAAAATGTTTTGTGAAATGTTCCGTAAAATTTTGGAAATAGATTAAATTTAAAAGAATTTAGTAAATAAAATCCTAGCCCATTACCAAAAATAATTTTAAAGTAAGGCCTGCTGACAAAAACTCTTGGATCGTTAGCCCAATTACTATAAGCACTCTGGTCGCCCTTCCCGAATTGAATAATCATTTATCTATTGTACTTGTATAAGAATTAAATCAATCCCAAAGATTTCTATAATAGATACTAAACAACTGCAAGCCTCTCTTCTGTCTTTTTTCACCTGCTTTGAATTCTTCTCCATTAACTGTTGCATCGTAAGAATCAAAATCTATCTGCCATTGAAATGCAAATATGATATCATCCAGAATGGCTCTCCATTCATCTTCTGTGAATGCTTTGGGTCCTTCATAACCAGGTTCCTCTGACCTTGCATATACTTCGTCAGCTGTTAATTGTTCTATATCACCAAATCTATCCTCTATATGCCATTTAATACTGGTACCATGAAACTTGTCTCTCATTGCCTTGAGAACCGGAACAGCTTTTCTGGCAATGTACCAAGCCGCATTCCATTTATCTAAATCATCATAACCTCTGAACAAGCGTTGCACAGCATACTTGCATTTATAGTAAACTCCAGAAGTAAGCTTATAATACCACTTCCAAAAGAAAAAATAACATGCTTCTATGTGCTTGTTTTTCGAGAACACAGGTTCACTATACCACTTACCCATTATTCTTTTGACCTGAAGTTCTATTTCTTGTTTACTCTTCATGCTTCTTGAGAGTGAAGGAACCATCTCTGTTGTCAATCCATTTAATATTATCACCCTCTGTCCAGTCCATTTGTTCCAATAGATCTTCAGGCAAGAGAATAAAGCATTCACCCGTGGCTTCATTCTGTTCCACTTTGAGTGTGTATGACATATTAGACACCATGCCAACGACTGGAACAATGCATCACTTTGCCACAAATTTTTTGAACTAACAGTCTTGTGAAGAATATGGCAGGATTCAAGATTTCTTTTAGCAATGGGTAGTACCAACGACTTCTGAGCAGTCTGTGTGCAGCAAAACTTTGATCCATCTTCAAAGTGAATTGTGCGCTCTGCGCATTACGAATTTTTGCAGCTTTTTCGGATTCCAAATCATGCTTCAAATACACCATGGATTTGACTTTGCCCTTGACCACAGTGACTGTGTATTCAATGCTCAAATATCGACCAGCTATTTGTTCACCGCCATACATGACAAATGTCTTAGTGAAATTTACTTTCTTTAAGACTTTTTTCAAAACTTTTTTGCGCATGGGTGTTTTGCTGCGAGGAAACTTGCAATTGAAGTATGCACGCTCCAAAAATGATCTGTTGTCTGTCAATGACAATGGCACATATGGCTCAGTTTTGCCTGTGTCCACATACTCATCCACCATCATCTGACCATTGGCCAGAATGGTGTAATGCGACATGATGTTGTCCAAGTCTTTGGTTTGAAAATCATTAGGTATCACTGCACCATGTTGCTGCAAAAATTGCATGATGGCCTTAGGAGCTGAAACCTTCAGCTTTTCCACATGAATGTCATCAAACATGCCCATACCTATATTGTATATGATGATGTATGTTAATCAACTGTTCAATGCTTGTATTTCTTCATTTGGTTCATAACATCCCACACCAGCTTGGTGTTCAAAAGTGAGCTTGCCAAAGCGGGCAGACTTGATGTTGGTGCACACCACCCAATCATGGCCCAATTCACCTTGCAAGGCACATGCATGCAGCAAGTACCAATCTGATTGTTTGGTGAACTTTTCAGAGTACTTGAGACCTACACATTGAAACATTTTGCCCAATGCTTTGTTTAAAAATTTATCTACCTGTTTGTCGCTTATCATTTCTTGCTTTCTTATTTTTCACAAACTTCCATATTTTACCATGAGTATCCAGGTCCACACTCCACAACATGAGTTTGTTGTACACTGGATAGCCATAACCATCACCCCAGCGCATGATGGTGATGCTGATCCAATCACCTATGACATAAAAAATCCGGGACAACAACAATTTCATGAGCGCATGTTGCCCTTGACTATGTAATATAAAAATGAACAGATGCCAGTAACTGCCACAAGCATGAAAAATATGCTCATGTTGTATTCACCAGAGATGAGTGACTTGCAGTTGGGACACATAATTATTTCTTCTTCTTATTTTTTGATAACTTTTGATGTGATTGTCTGTTCTTTTCTGCCACCACAGTGCCTACAGATTCAAGTTCAAACTTGTTGTTCACAGCATTGGTAAGAATGTGATTGGCTCCCACATTGAACAATGCATCACGGGTGATCACTTTGCTGCCAATGTTGGCAATGATGTCAAACCATTCATCTGGTGCAGTCACATCAGCTTGATAAAACTTGACCATTTTGAATGGACCCACTTTGATTTCAGGCAATGCATTTTTCTTATTCATACTATTATTATACAGCAATTTGAGCACATGTCAAGCTTATTTTCTGCAATTGCTGCTCATAACATGCACGCTCTTCAGGATGTTCAACCAATCCCTGCGTCAAATCCATGAGATGCATGTTGTGCTTTTGACGAAGCTGCAAGTCTGCAGACAGTTTATGAATTTCTGCATCATAATTCTCAGCCAGTCGCTTGGCTTTCACTTTACCATATCCAGGTATGCCTGCAATGTTGTCAGATGCATCACCCAATATGCTCTTATACAACAGATATTTGTTCAGAGGCACTGGATAATGTTGTGCAAAGTTATGCACATCAATGGTGATCTTCTTGATGGGTGAATACAATTGCACATCAGCAGCAATCAATTGTGCCATGTCATTGTCTGTGGACACAATGGTCTTGTGACCTGGCACCTGTTTGCACAAGAAAGCAATCACATCATCTGCTTCCATGATGCCTGGAAACATCATGTGTATACCCTGCTTTTGCATCATCTGTTCCAATGCATCTTCTGTAGCATGCACCACTTCCCACATGCTGCTATCACGAGTCTGCTTGTAGTCAGTGTCTTGACGACGATAATTCTTCTGACCTCGGATCAAGCGCTTGTCTGACACAGCATAAGTTACATCAGGAGCAAAATCGCGTATGTATTTGTTGATGCTGCGCATGTAAGCAGACTCCATGTCAGAGCCTCCTGTGGCTCTGAGCACATGATAAATGCGATACAACAAATTAGTAGCATCAATGATGAGAACGTTCATGACGTCATGCCCATGATGTGGTTGATGGCTCTGTCTTTGGCCTTGAGCTCCACTTCCCACACCACTGGTTTGCCATAATCAGGTGGTGTATGACATGCATAATCTGCATGCTTGCGAGTGTCACCAATGCCTTCTGAATAATGAAATATGGGCATCACAGGCCATGTGCCATGGGCCAGATCAAATGCTTCAGATTCAGACAAGCCACCAGGCAACATTTTGTGATGCAATGTGTCAAAGGTGATGGGTATGCCTTCGCGTGCATGAAAATATTTCACTAGATTGCTGATGCTCCAAACACCCTTCTTATTGTCATTGTTCTCAAATACCAATCGCTTGGTCACGTTAGCAGGGCATTGCTTTAAACTGCGAATGACATTGGCATAGATTGTTTCTGCATCACCATCCTTGCGAATGTGAATATTAAAAGGAGCTTCATGTGATTCAGGCAATTCAAGCAATTCAAACACCAATGCATGAGCTTTCAAATCACGAATGCTGTTGGCCACCACTTGGGGGTTGTCAGATGTGAGACTAATAAATTCAGAAGGATGAGCAGAAAAGCGCAAGCCAGACTGTTGCATGCAAGTTTTAGCTGCATCAATGGCATGCATCATTTCTTGTTGCATGGGTAATTTGTCAAAGTCCAGATTGAGATCTGGGTGATTGATCACTGGAATCAAGTCACTGCCAATGCGCAGACCAGCCAGCCGCATGCTCTTGCACAACTCTACTGTGGTCTTTAATGTAACAAAGTTCTCTATGATTCTATGACACAACACATCCAGGGATTCATTGATGGGCTTCTTCTTGAACTGTGTCACAGTCATGGTGCGAAACTTCACACCTTGTTCGTTGAGAATGTTACTCTGACAACACAATGACAACAGCATCATGTTATTATGCAGGCTTTATATTGCAGGTCAAGCTCAAATGGGTGTAGCTTCAAATGGATTGGGTCTGGAATTAACTGGAGGAACAACTTGTGTCAAAGGAGGCACCACAGCTGGTGCATTGCCTTGAGGTGATTCTGCTCCTGCAGCAGTATC
>Ga0247843_1003166_pt1 | contig 27687 bp, 22 predicted proteins | sample LaCruzMarch2017__FD_192420 | JGI IMG/M metagenome (GOLD analysis project Ga0247843, IMG submission 192420) | Freshwater microbial communities from meromictic Lake La Cruz, Castile-La Mancha, Spain - LaCruzMarch2017_8m | ecosystem: Environmental > Aquatic > Freshwater > Lake | place: Spain... | reverse complement strand
ACAGTACTGAATTTAGAGATACTGTCATGGTCGTTGCTTGTGCTTTACATAATTTTAGAACTTTCATTCGCTCCATCCTCCCACGCGCATGCGCCAGTCTAATATTTATTTCATCATAATCACTATTGTTAATATAAAATTAACCCACCTTTTCTTTATCTATTTTCGTTACTAAGCAGTAACGGCAAGTTCAGATTTTTCTTCCAATACCGCTTGCAGAGGAGTATATTCTAATCCCCAAGCGTCTGCTACGGCTTTATAAACAATCTTTCCGTTTACTACATTCAGGCCTTTTTTAAGGTCTTCGTTATCATTGCAGGCTTTTTGCCAGCCTTTATTGGCCAATTGAATGGCGTAGGGTAAAGTGGCGTTGGTCAATGCCAACGTAGAGGTATAAGGAACTGCACCGGGCATATTAGCTACGCAATAGTGAACAATTCCGTCAATTTCATAAATCGGATTTTCGTGCGTAGTAGGTTTACAGGTTTCGATACAACCACCCTGATCTACCGCTACGTCTACCAATACAGTCCCTTTTCTCATCAGTTTAAGCATGTCACGAGTGATGAGGTGCGGAGCTTTTGCACCTGGAATCAACACCGCGCCGATGATAAGGTCAGACTGCCTGATTAACTGACGAATGTTATACTCATTCGACATGACGGTGTCGGCATTGGCCGGCAAAACGTCTTCCAAATAGCGTAAGCGATTCAGGTTTACGTCCACAATGGTCACGTTGGCTCCCAAACCTGTTGCCATTTTAGCGGCTTGTGTTCCCACAATTCCACCTCCCAAAATCAACACGTTGGCAGGTTTTACCCCCGCAACACCACCGAGCAAAATACCGCGTCCGCCCATCGGTTTTTCCAAATATTTGGCACCTTCCTGAATCGCCATACGTCCGGCTACTTCCGACATGGGTACTAACAAAGGCAAAGAACGGTCTGTTTTTTCAACGGTTTCGTAGGCCAAACACACAGCGTTTCTTTCAATCATTGCGTGAGTCAGTTCTTCTGACGAAGCAAAGTGAAAATAAGTAAACAACAGTTGGTTTTCTTTGATAAGCGCATATTCCGAAGCAATCGGCTCTTTCACCTTCACAATCATCTCCGCTATCGCATATACTTCCTCAATCGTAGGCAGAATGGTGGCACCTGCACTTTCGTACTCGGCATCTTCAAAGCCACTGCCTTCTCCTGCTGTTGATTGAATATAAACGGTATGCCCGTTTTTACGAAATTCTGCTACCCCCGCAGGCGTCAAAGCCACGCGGTTTTCGTTGTTTTTTATTTCTTTGGGTACGCCGATAATCATGGTCGTAATGTGGTTAAGCGTTAGATTGATTTTATGCGAAAATATTGACGTTTAGAATACGATACAAAATTAAATAAAACGAAAATATTTTCTGATATTTAAAAGTAAATAAGAAAATAAATCTTATATTTGAGTTTAAACATGAATTATTTCTGTCAATGACTTATTTGAAGGTCACCGGGCGAAAAAAATTCGGCAGTGGATTTAACTCCTTTTCAGGCAATGAATTTAGACGAAACAGACGTGCGTATTTTACAGTTGTTACAGCAGAATTCACAACTGACGATTAAAGAGATTGCGGCAGAAATTCACCTGTCAATTACACCCGTTCATGACCGGATTAAAAAGCTGGAACGGGAAGGGGTGATTGAAAAATACGTAACGATTTTGAACCGTAAAAAATTGAATAAAGGGCTGGTGGTTTACTGCAATGTCACGCTTGATAAGCAACAGCAGGAAAACTTTCGGGAGTTTAACGAAGTGATGCTTCAAATGCCCGAGGTGGTGGAATGCTGCGTGGTGTCGGGAACATTTGATTATCTCATTAAAATCGTCGCTACGGACGTGGAGAGTTATCACGCTTTTTATCAGGAAAAACTCGCCAGCCTCCGAGCGATTTCACATATTAGCAGTTTCTTTGTGATGTCGGAAGTAAAAAGTACTACGGCGTTACCAATATAAATTTAGTATTGAGTACTTGGTATTAAGTAGTAAGAATAATAATTGCTCAATACTAACTACTTATTAACCAATTACTTATTAATAATGCTTCTTCCATCTATTAACAACATAGCCGAAATTTGCGCTCGTAAAGGCGTTCAAAACGTGATTATTTCTCCGGGTTCGCGCAGTGCTGCGTTGACGTTGGCCTTTGCCCGGCACCGTGGAATCAAAACCAAAGTAATTCCCGACGAACGCACAGCGGGATTTGTAGGGTTGGGCATGGCGCAATACAGCGGTGATACCGTCGCATTGGTCTGTACTTCCGGCAGTGCCGCTTACAATTTGGCACCGGCGGTGGTAGAGGCTTATTTTCAGGAAATTCCGTTGATTATTTTTACAGCCGATCGTCCCAAAGAATGGATTCATCAGCAGGATGGACAGACAATTTATCAGAACGAATTGTACGGAAAACATGTCAAAAAATCGTTTGAATTACCCGCGGACTATACGCACCCGGATTCCAATTGGTACATTGAACGGGTACTGAACGAAGCTATTAATTTGTCGCAGACATTTCCTACAGGCCCAGTTCACGTCAACGTGCCGATTCGGGAGCCATTTTATCCCAATGCGGACGAAAAGATTACGTATGACCGAAATGTAAAGTTGATTGACCGATTAGCAGCCCAACCTGTACTTTCGACCGAAACGTGGCACCGTCTCCAAAGTGAGTTTGAAAATGTGAGCCGCGTCTTGATAGCCGTGGGGCAAATGCCGCCCAATGACCCGTTATGGAAAGTTTTGAAAGAATTCAGCGAAGAAATGGGTGTACCGGTACTCGGTGATGTCATTTCCAATATCTTGCCCGATGATGCTTTTGTTCGTCACCATGATGTATTTTTAAAAGCGAAGAACGAAGAATTGTTGGCGTCCCTGCAACCTGATTTGCTGATTACGCTGGGGGATTCGTTCATCTCCAAAAATCTTAAACTTTTTATCCGTAAACATTCACCGACGCGGCATTGGCACATCAAAGCGACGGAACAACTCATTGATACGTTCCAAACGCTCACAACCCAAATCCCCGTTGAGCCGACTTATTTCTTCCAAAAACTACTGGAAGATTTAGATTATCAGCAGCTTGTTCACAATGACGGCGACGACGATGGGCGTGGTGAATACCGTCAGGCATGGTTGCACGCTGACCGACTTGCCAAACGCAATCTGACTCAATTCTTACGTCACGAAACCCGTTGGAATGAATTTGCCTTGGTAGACAAACTACTGGAAAATCTGCCTGGAAACAGTGTTTTGCACCTTGCCAACAGTATGCCGGTGCGGTACGTCAATTTGCTGGGATTGACTCAATTGGCAGAGGTATTTGCCAACCGGGGCACGAGTGGCATTGATGGTTGCACGAGTACAGCGGTAGGGGCGGCTTTGACCACTCAAAAACTTGTTTTTTTATTGACGGGCGACGTGGCCTTTTTCTACGACCGCAACGCGCTTTGGCATCCGCACCTTCCTCAAAATCTGCGTATTGTGCTTTTCAACAATGGAGGTGGGAATATTTTTCGCCTAATAGACGGACCAGCTGCTCAACCCGAATTGGAACAGTATTTTGAAACTCGCCACCAAACCACGGCTCGTCACACGGCGGAAGATGCAGGTTTGGACTACTTTGTTGTTGGTGATAACACCAACAATGATAATTCTGCTAATTTTGAATCAATTTGGAGTGTTTTCTTGGCTCAAACGGGAAAAGCCAAATTATTGGAAATTTTCACTGACCCAATCATCAACGGAGAGGTATTTGAAGCGTATCGGAAAATGAAGTAGAGATAGAGGGGAGAAAGGAGGGCCGGAGAAAGGAAAACGGATTCGGTGTTCTCCGTTTTCCTTGTTCCATTTCCTCCATTTTACGTTTTAACCGCTTTAAAGTAAGACAATGTTCCAAACAAAGTGGATTGATTTCCCACAATTTCTACCTGTTGGAAACCTCTATTTTGTATCAGCTGAGGCAGTTTACCTTTGATGTTGTCATTGGTCGTGTAGAAATTATCAAACACCTGCACTACAAAAAACAGGAGCCTCATCAGCTTCGTTTCTGCTTTTCCCCAATCGGCAATGTGCAGTTCACCCTGTGATTTCAGGACCCGATTGATTTCTTTAAAAGAAGCTATTTTTTGTGGAGTGGTCAAATGCTGAAACACCCAGGAGGAGATAACTTTATCAAAGGTGCGGTCGGGAAAAGGAAAAGTTTTTCCATCATAAATCAGTAAGGTAATGGCTGACTTTTTTTGACTGATTTTCTTCTTGGCTATTGCCATTATTTGAGGGTCTGTATCTAAACCAATGATGACACAATCAGTAGTTTGTTCTTCAATGAGAAGCGTAAGTGTAGCGGTGCCGCAGCCAAAATCCAATATTTTTTCTCCCGCGTGCAGTTCGGCTTGCTGAATCAATCGATTTTTTACTTTCAGCTCCGGCATGGTTAGCCGAATAAACCAATCATAGATGGGAGTCAGAAAATGATATTTCAAGGCTGGGATGTACGCAGCAGGCATTTGTTTCGGGGAAAAAAATCAGTCCGTTTACGGATTTGAGCCTCGAAAATGCAGTTAAGGTTCCGGCTTTACTACTTAAACCGAAACCTTAACTGCATTTGGTCAAACTCTTCAACTTAACAAAACTTATTATCGAAACGGTTCATAAGGGTGGACAGAGTGCTTTTTCAGCAATTAAAATGTTTTCTATTCCTTTTAATAAAGCATCAGGAGTAAACGAAATGCTGTCAATTCCTTGATTGACCAGAAACTGTGCAAAAGCGGGGTAGTCGCTGGGAGCCTGTCCGCAGAGCCCGATTTTTGTTCCCGATTCTTTGGCTGACTGAATGACCATTGACAACATTTGCTTCACTGCCGCATTGTTTTCATCAAACAGACTACTGATGATAGACGAATCGCGGTCGATGCCCAGCGTGAGTTGGGTCAAGTCATTGGAGCCGATGGAAAAACCATCGAAGATTTCCGCAAACTCCTTAGCCAAAATGACATTGCTTGGTATTTCGGCCATTACATATACTTCCAAACTGTTTTGACCTCTTTTTAAACCATAGCTTTTCATCACTTCTAACACCTTGCGGCCTTCGTCCACGGTTCGGCAAAAAGGTATCATTACTTTCACATTGGTCAGGCCCATTTCATCGCGAACAATCCGGATGGCTTCGCATTCCATGCCAAATCCTTCCCGATATCGCTCATTGTAATAGCGTGATGCTCCTCGGAAACCCAGCATCGGATTTTCTTCTTTGGGCTCATACATCGCGCCGCCCATCAACTGACTGTATTCATTGGTTTTGAAATCACTCATTCTGACAATCACATCTTTGGGATAAAAAGCTGCCGCTACAGTAGCCACCGCTTCGGAGAGTTTTTCAATAAAATACTTTTTCTTGTCTGGATAATGGCGGGTAATGGCCTCAATGGATTTCTTCTCATTGCTGTCGGGCAGCGTGTCATATCGCACAAGTGCCATCGGGTGAATACGAATGGCATTGGCAATGATAAATTCCATGCGAAGCAAACCCACCCCTTTGTTGGGATAAAATGACAGTCGGAAGGCGTTGTCCGGGTCAGCCAAAATGAACATCGGTTTGGTTTGGGTAGGAACCGTACTTTCAAAGTGCAGTTCTTTTTCTTCCCACGTCAGTTGGCCGTCATAGACTCGTCCTTCATCGCCTTCAATGCACGAAACGGTAATGATCTGCCCGTCCTTGAGTTTCTGAGTCGCATCCATGGTGCCTACCACCGCGTGGATGCCCAATTCACGGGCCACAATCGAGGCGTGACTGGTACGCCCGCCTTTGTTGGTGACAATACTCACCGCTTTTTTGAGGAGAGAATTCCAATCCGGGTTGGTAATGTCAGCTACGATAATATCGCCCTGTTGGACTTTTCCTGCATCCGCCAACGATTGCACAATGCTTACCCGACCGCTTACGATAGAACGTCCGACGGCTTTGCCTTTGCAGATAGGAGGCGTTTTGGAAAGGATTTTGTATTCTTTTACGGAAATATTGTCTTTCTTTTTTTGCGTTTGTACCGTTTCGGGCCGTGCCTGTACGATAAACAATTCGCCCGTTAGGCCATCTTTGGCCCATTCAATGTCCATGGGCATTCCGTAGTGTTTTTCTATAGTATTACACCATTCGCCGAGTTTTTCAACGTCGGCATCTGAAAGACAAAACACATCTCTTTTTTCACGCGGGGTGGTAATGTTAATAATAGGTCTTTCGGTGCCAACCGAGTAAACCATCGTATTTTCTTTAGCCCCCATTCGATGCTGAATGATGCTTCGTTGCTGTGCTGCAATGGCGGGTTTGAATAGATAAAATTCGTCAGGATTTACGGCTCCCTGTACCACGTTTTCGCCCAGTCCCCAAGCGGCGGTGAGGTAAATTACGTTGGCAAAACCCGTTTCGGGATCTAATGTAAAAGCAACCCCGGCCGAACCTTTGTCCGAACGCACCATCTGCTGAACGCCCACCGAAAGCGCCACTTTCAGGTGTTCAAACCCGTTGTCGATGCGGTATTTGATGGCTCGGTTATTGAAAAGCGATACGTAACATTTCAGGATTGCTTCCAACAGGTTGCCCTCGCCTTCCACATTCAAAAATGAATCGTGCTGTCCTGCAAAACTGGCCGTTGGTAAATCTTCGGCAGTGGCACTGCTTCTGACGGCTACCGATATAGGTACCTTGTTTCCTAAAAAAGAATAGGCTTTAATTGCCCCTTTACGGATTTCTTCGGGAAGGTTTCCGCTGCCAATCAATGCTCGGCATTGAGCTCCGATTTCGGGCAGGTTGGACAGCATTTGAGTGTCTAACTCACTGATTAATTGAGTAAGAGGTTCTACCAAATTGTTTTCCTTAAGAAACAGGCGATAGGCATTGGCAGTCAGTGCAAATCCATCGGGGATTTGAATGCCAAGCGGTGAAAGCGCGCTGAGCATTTCTCCCAACGAAGCGTTCTTTCCGCCAACCGAAGGAATGTCAGTCAGTTTTATATCTTTAAATTGGGTGCAGTAGTTCATGGCGCAATTGGTTCATTACATTCGGTCGGCTATAAAGCGATTAAACTCCACTTTGAGATCCGCATAGATTTCCTTGAAGGTATTGATCTTTGCGTGGGTGGATTGGTGGTCGGCAAAAAGATGATGGTCAACCGCGATTGGATTTTCTTTTGCATAATTGGCCAGCCATTGCTCGTGAATAACGGCTTCGTGACTTAGAATATCCAACTGCTCTTTTTGGATAATGAACTGATTTTGAAAGTGCTCAATTTGTACTTTAACCTCGCTGTCTGAATTTTTGGAGGCTATTTCTTCCAACCGTTTTTGGTAGATAGCCAATTCGTCAGTATAAAATTTTGCTTCCGACAACCACAATTGATGTTCAAAATGCAAATCATCTAAGTGCCTTTTTTTCGTTTCCATTGTCTGTAAATTTATGATTGAATTGATTCTATCAAGTACCCAAATTAAACCGAGACGAATAATGACAACTGTCAGTTTAGTAAATGACTGGAAGTGGTTTGATGCGGCAATAGCGATTGACAAATAAATTAGTCGTTGGCATAGGAGTATTTGCAAAACGGGATGGACTTTATTTCATTAAATAAAGAAATCATATAAACTGCCCTTGATTTTACAATGGAAATTTTCAACATCAACCGTCGTCGTTTTCTTCAGGGAGCTTCCGCTTCACTCGCCCTCACGGCTCTTGGTGCCAGAGGCATGGATATTATCAACCCGTTAAAAACGCTCCGCGTGGGGTTGATTGGTACGGGTTGGTACGGTAAAAGTGATTTGTTTCGATTGATTCAAGTAGCTCCCGTCGAGGTGGTAGCCCTCTGTGATGTGGATAAAAATATGCTTACCGCGGCTGGGCAGTTGGTAAGTCAACGTCAAAAATCGGGAAAAACACCGCGTCTGTACGGTGATTATCGGAAAATGCTGTCTGAAAATGAAATGGACATTGTGCTAATCGGTACGCCGGATCATTGGCACGCGATGCAGGCGATTGATGCCGTAAAAGCCGGTGCACACGTGTATGTACAAAAGCCAATCAGTGTGGATGTGATGGAAGGCGAGGCCATGGTGGCGGCCGCTCGTAAATACAAGAAAGTAGTACAGGTGGGAACGCAACGCAAAAGCACTCCTCACTTGATTGACGCCAAAAAGAACATAGTAGATGCCGGTTTACTGGGTAAAATATCGCACGTAGAAATGTGCTGTTATTTTTCCATGCGGGCCAACGGTAATCCTCCCGTTCAACCGGTACCTGATTTTCTGGATTATGGAATGTGGACCGGACCGGCTCCTATGCGTCCTTACGACGGTTTGCCGCATATCCGTTGGTGGCGTACGTTCAATGAATTTGGAAATGGTATCATGGGTGATATGTGCGTACACATGTTTGACACAGTGCGTTGGATGCTGAAATTGGGTTGGCCCACACGGATTAGTTCTACGGGCGGTATTTATGTTCAGAAAGAGGGAAAATCAAATATTTCGGACACACAATCGGCTATCTTTGAATACCCTGAATTGAATTGCGTTTGGCAACACCGCACCTGGGGAACCCCGAATAATCCAGATTATCCGTGGTCATTTACCTTGTATGGAGAAAAAGGTACTCTGTGGGCAAGCACGATGCAATACGACTTTATTCCACAGGGAAAAGGGGAGAAAATACACAAAGATGTAGTGTACGAAAAGGAAAAATATCCTGAAGATCTTAAAGAAGAGCGCATTGAATTGAATGCCGCTCCTGCCACACGATTGCACATGCTTGATTTCTTATCGGCGATTGATAACAGTACGCGCCCGGTAGCAGATATTGAAGAAGGACACATTTCTACGGCAAGCTGCATTTTAGCCAATTTATCAATGAAAACAGGACGTCCGATTGTTTATGACCCTCAAAAAAGAGAAATTGTAGGTGATCGCGAGGCCAATGGCCTGTTGGTGCGACCGTATCGTAAACCTTGGATTCATCCGGACCCTAACAGAGTTTAAAGAAAATTTAATAAACACTTATGACCCTGCAATGAGGTATTAAGCACTCTGTCTATGATTTTTTTGTTATAACTATGTACCTCAATAAAATTTTCAGGATATGATAAAATTAAGAAAGATTGGATGGCAAGAAAGTCCTTTCAGAATTTTTGCTTTTATTTAAGAAAATTTTCAGAACTTTATAACCTAACAGCGTTACTTTACCCTTGTTATGCCCCAATTAATTGAATTAAGTACCTTCGGCTCTGAGGAAGGCCGCCTAACCGTTTTTGAGAAAGTTTTACCCGGAGATATAAAGCGAATTTTTTATATTTACGGTGTTACCTCCAATCAGGAACGTGCAAAACACGGACACCTGAAAGCGTGGAATGCACTTGTCAGTATATCGGGAAGTTGCCGCATTCGAGTTACTCATAATCAGCAGGAAGAAACATTTACTCTTGATAAACCAAATCAGTGCCTGATACTACAACCTGGCGATTGGCATATTATGGATCAGTTTACTACTGATGCCATTTTATTGGTAATGTCGAATGAGTATTATGATAAAAGTGACTATTTCTTTGAAAAACCATGATACCACATCTTAATCTTCAGCGTGCCAATCAGCCTTATCAGGCTGAAATTGCCGAAGCAATGCGTCAGGTAGCGGAGTCGGGATGGTATGTGTTGGGAAAAGAGGTAGCTGCATTTGAACAAAATTGGGCCGCGTATTGCGGTACTTCACATTGTATAGGAGTTGCTAATGGATTGAATGCCTTGGAATTAATTTTCAGAGCATTTGATTTTCCCGAAGGGAGCGAAGTTATTGTACCAGCCAATACGTACATCGCTTCTATCCTGTCGGTGACAAGTTTGGGTTTAAAGCCGGTATGGGTAGAGCCTGACCCTAAGACCCTTAATATCGACCCTCGCAAGATTGAACGAAAAATTACACCTCGTACCAAAGCCATTATGGCCGTACACCTCTACGGAAAATGCTGCGATATGAAGCCCATCTGGGAAATTGCCCGGAAACACAGTCTCAAAGTGGTGGAAGATGCGGCACAGGCGCACGGCGCTACCTATCTTGGGTTCAAGGCAGGCAATTTATCGGATGCCGCAGCATTCAGCTTTTATCCAACCAAAAACCTCGGTGCGCTCGGTGATGCCGGTGCAGTAAATACTAATGACAACGATTTGGCTCGAAAGATTGCCAGCTTGCGTAATTACGGTTCCACAATCAAGTATTATAATGACCACATTGGCACTAACAGCCGTTTAGATGAACTGCAAGCCGCTATTTTGAACGTAAAACTAAAGTATTTAGAAACTGAGAATCAGCGTCGTCGAGAGTTGGCCCGTTTTTATTTGTCTGAAATCAAACACCCGGAGTTAGTTTTACCAAGCCTGAAAACGCTTTATGAAGATGCGTGGCATTTGTTTGTGGTGCGGCATCCCAAAAGAGAACAATTTATTGACTATCTGATGGAAAGCGGGATTCAGGCTACCGTGCATTATCCGGTACCTGCTCATAAGCAACGGGCTTATGCAGAATACAATCATTTGAGTTTGCCCATTACTGAACAGATTCATAATGAAGTAATAAGTCTGCCGCTTAATCCTTCTTTGACCGACGAAGAGGCCGCCTATATTGTCCAAGTTATTAATCAATCTGTTAGTCAACCTCATGCTGCTGTCGGTTATCATTCCGGTTTATAACAGTGAAAAAACGATCAGCAAACTCGTTGAACACGTACTGGAAACACTCGATAAACAAACGCTCGAAATCGTTCTTGTCAACGACGGCAGCCGCGACCGCTCCGAATGGGTTTGTAGTCAGTTAGCCCAAAAATTTTCACAGGTCAAGTTTATTTCTCTCCGACGCAATTCTGGTGAGTTTAATGCCGTGATGTGCGGACTCAATCATGCCGTCGGTGATTATTGCGTCATGATTGACGATGACTTTCAAAATCCACCTACTGAAATTCTCGAGTTGGTGGAAGTGGCGCAAAACCAAAACTTTGATGTCGTTTATTCCTTCTACGAAAAAAAAGAGCATTCACGTTTTCGGAATTTCGGAAGTTGGCTCGTCAATCGTGTCACTACCTGGCTCTTGGAAAAACCCGGAGATTTGTACCTGTCAAGTTTTAAATTAATAAGCCTTCCGGTAGTTCAGGAAATTATCAAATACAAAGGACCTTACCCTTACATTGACGGACTGATTTTTCGCGTGACGCGCAATGTAGGACGAGTACAGGTATCGCATAATGCCCGCGAAGAAGGAGAGTCAGGTTATACGTTGCGCAAACTCACTTCCCTGTTTATGACGATTTTGTTTGGGTATTCGCTCAAACCGTTACGCTTGCTCACTGCTACGGGATTGATATTTACAGGTTTATCCGTCTTGGCTGTATTGATAGATTTTATTCTGTATCTCATTCATTCCCAATTTTTTGTACTGAATTCCATTCTTTCGGTTATTACATTTTTTAGTGGCCTTGTTCTGACAAGTTTGGGTTTGGTGGGCGAATATGTAGGGCGTATCTTTATGGTTCAGAGCGGATTACCGCAGTATGTGGAGAAGTTTGTGAGTACGAAGCAGGAATAAAAAATAAGAATTTTTAAAGTTATTTCAATGATAGGTAAGCAAGACGAATACGAACGGATGTTTTACGCAGAACGCCAATTATGGTGGTATCGTATTTTGCATCAGAAGGCAACCGCTCGTATCAAACAACATTTCAATAATCATACTGTCCTCCGCATTTTGGATGCCGGATGCGGAACGGGAGGGATGTTGATTCATTTACAGGAAGAGGGATTTAATCAAATCGAAGGATTTGATTATTCGGAAGACGGAGTGAAATTTTCACAGTCGAGGGGATTGGATGTTACCTATTTTGACCTAACGAAAATAGATGCCTACAAACCTGAAAAGAAGTTTGACGTTATTATTTGCAACGACGTATTTACCTACTTTTCGGATGCTGTTATTGTGGATGTCTTAAAGGCTATCAAAGCAAAATTGGCTCCTAACGGCATTTTTATTACCAATAACAATGCTCACGCCGCTTTTTCCGGTGTACACGACATCGTAGTGGGAGGTCAAAAAAGATTTGTCAAAGAAGACATGCAAAGACTGGCAAAAGCCGCGAATTTGGAAGTGACGTATGCCACCTACTGGAGCTTCTTTCTGGCGCCTCTTATCATGGCAGTACGGGCATGGCAGCGGTTTCTGTTAAAACGAGGCCGGATTGACCTCAGCAAAGAAACCTCCGATGTAGCCGTTCCGCCGTCATTGATTAATAATGGCTTGTATTGGTTAGTGAAATTGGAAGAGGGGCTCATCGGGAAAGGACCTTTTGGAAGTTCTGTTTTTGTGACTATGGCTCCGGTGAAAATATGATTTTAAAACGCTCGGATACTTGGTGGAATGGGCTATTTATCATCAGTTTAGTGATTTTGATAACCGTCAGGTGGCAGTATCAAATCTCTACCGAGCTGGACGTAGATACAAGCACTTGGATTAGCTCCGCTATCAGTACGGCCCAATCTGAACATCCGCTATGGACACTACTGAATTTCTCAGACAGTCGCCCACTTGCCGTGTTACCTCTGGCCATAGTCGAAATGGCAGGTGTGAAAGTCGATTGGGCTTTAGCTGATGGGATTGGGGTACTGTTGTGGGTCGTGACGCTTATTTTCGTTTTCCTGATTTTTAAAAATTGGTTTTCGTCGGCCAAATCATTGCTGTTTACAGCCCCTTTACTTCTTTTTCAAACGGCTCATTTATGGCCCGGGTTTATGACCTACAACTCAGAACACCTCTGTATTCTGATGCTTACCGTAGGTTTTTGGGGAATTATGAAGATTCAGGAAAGAGTACATTCCCCTTGGGTCTACTTATTGTTGGGTTTTTGGCTGGGTTTACTCCCTTTTGCCAAGTTTCAAGTCATCCCAATGGGGCTTGTTTTAGCTCTTTTTGTTGGTTTTTTTTTAATGAATGCTAAGCAATGGATTCGCTTGGCATTCTTCTCATTTGGAGGATTTTTGCCCGTTTTGCTGGTAAATTGTTACTATTATCAATACGACCATATCGAGGCATTCTGGAATGACTACTTCTGGAATTATTACTATTATTCTTTTTCTACCGTTTATTCAAAACTCGATGTCGGCTACCGTTTCAGTCCTCTTACCATGGGGCGGGCTATATTCCGACCTATCACCACTCGCGTTTTTTGGATAGTTCAATTCGTTTTCATCCTAATAGGGTTCATCGGTTGGTTTCGAGATTTTTCACGCCGCGTTGTTGTTTCTGAATCCATGGTTTGGCTTTCCATTGCATTTGCGTTGGTTAGTTTATACGCAGTATTGCAGGCCGGTAATCCGTTCGACCATTACCTTTTATTTTTGTTTGTTCCTTCAATGTTGGTGGGGAGTTTTTGTTCTTTGTATCTTTCTCCCAAAGTTTTCAATACCATTTGGACAGTTGGGCTGGTAGCAATCGCTCTGGAAGGGGTTAGAAACATACTTCTGTTTCCAATAGGCACTATCCCGCCACTACCCCAATCAGATTCAGCAATACGGAAAGCAATACAGACCTATTCTCATGTCGGAGAAAAAATGACGATTTGGGGCTACGCGGACCGTTTTTTTGTGTATGAACATCTACCGGCAGGTAATCGTCTTCCGCATTCTTACTGGATCTATACGGAGAGTCCTTTGCAAATGTATCGTCAACGAGAGTTTATTGGTGATTTGGAACAAAACAAGCCGGCGCTGTTTATGGATGCCATGGTAGAGAATGTGTCGAACATTTATCTTCCCGAAAAGCACAACTACCGGCACGATTGTTTCCCGATGATTGCGAAATATATTCGGGAACATTACACGTTGGTCAAAGAATTGGACGGAGTTCGCTTTTACAGGCGGAAAACATAAGCGATTTTGAATCTAACTGTGTTATTGGCGAAAGAGTATCAAGCGGAATGTTAAATTTGTGGGCATTTTTTAAATAAAGTATAAACGGATATTAAGCTAACTATCAAAGAGTATATGTCAGATCAAAGCACTGAATTTCTTTACAACTACCTCAATAACGCTTCTCCGACGGGGTTTGAATCGTCGGGTCAGCAGATTTGGTTGGATTACCTAAAACCTTACATTGACGAGTATATCATTGATACCTACGGTACGGCCGTGGGAGTCATTCACGGAACAAGTCCTTACAAAGTGGTAATTGAAGCCCACTCGGATGAGATTTCCTGGTTTGTGAATTATATTTCAGACGATGGCTACATCTACGTCATTCGCAACGGCGGTTCTGATGCACTCATTGCTCCTTCGATGCGGGTCAATTTGCATACAAAAAAAGGAACTGTCAGTGGAGTATTTGGTTGGCCGGCCATTCACGTACGCGATTTGGCCAAAGATACAGTACCCAAAGTGGCCGATTTAACGATTGACGTAGGGGCTACCAACAAGCAGGAAGTCCACGACATGGGAATTCATGTGGGTACGGTTGCTACGTTTTCGGATGGTTTGTTTGAAATGAACAATCGCTTCTACGTGGGTCGGGCGTTGGACAACCGCATGGGCGGTTTTATGATTGCCGAAGTGGCGCGTCGGTTGAAAGAGAACAATATCCAACTTCCCTTCACGCTGTACGTTGTCAATGCAGTACAGGAAGAAATTGGACTGCGTGGGGCAGAAATGATTGTCCGTCGTCTTAAACCTGATTTGGCCATTTGTACCGACGTAACGCACGATACGCAGTCGCCGATGTACAAGAAAAAAGAACAGGGCGATATGAAATGCGGCAGTGGCCCGGTGCTTTGCTACGGGCCTGCGGTTCAGAACAATGTATTGGAAATGATGATTGGCGTAGCGGAAAGCAAAAAAATACCTTTCCAACGCCAAGCCGTGAGTCGCTCTACGGGTACGGATACGGATGCGTTTGCGTATGCTACCGAGGGCGTTGCTTCGGCCTTGATTTCACTTCCGCTCAAATACATGCATACCACCGTCGAAACCGTTCACAAAGACGACGTGCAAAATGTCATTAACCTAATGTACGAAGTGTTGGTACAATTAAAAGGAAATGAGGATTTTAGGTATATAAAGTAAGTGCCTGATTAAACGGCTTTGAGGTTGGCAATTACTTTTTTTGTCAACCTCCTTTTAGACTCTTCCGTATAACCCGCCGAACGGGGATACAAAATGACGTTACTGAGTTTGGAGAAGGTTTGGTAGCTGCTTGCCGCTCCGTCGGAGTCAAAAATGGCAAACGATTTTTCGTCCTTATTAAGCCAATTCAAAAAAGCCTTTTCGTCAAACGTTAACCCCAATGAGGTGTTGATTAAGACAGAATTGGCTTTTTTGTGTTTAAATTCTTCTTTACCCAACAAAATGGTGTGCTTGGGCAAGTGAGTGGTGATGACATCACAAACGGCCATTAATTCATTTAAAGGTAAATACTGAATTCCCTTCTGTTCTGCTTCCGGTTTTTGAGTGCGGCCGTAATAATACACTTCCATCCCAAAATGGAGAGCCGTATTGGCCACCATGCGTCCCAAAGTTCCTAAACCAATGATTCCAATGCTTTTATGCCCCAGTTCAACGGGTTCATCGCGCCATTGATAGGTGCCGTACCCTTTGAACAGATTAATCAATTGGGCAAAAATAAACTCAACTACACCTTCGTCGCCGTAATCTCTCACTCCGCGTACCGTAATTCCTAACTCATGCGTTTTGGCAATGTCTACGTTGGCCGAAGCTTCATTGTATAAACTGCAACACATTCCGATGTATTTCAACTGCGGAGCTGAGTCAATGACACGGGCGGAGAGCGTAGTTTGCCAACTTACCAACACACAATCACTCTCCCTGATTCGCGCCATAATTTCTTCTTCCGAACTTGGATTTTCCTGATACCGTACGAGTGGATGTTTAGACAAATCGGAGATTTCCCGGATTCCTTCTTCCGTCAGGCGGCATTTATCAATAATCGTAATTTGGTTGAATAACATATTCAGTAATAAATCAAGACATTTGGCTATTTTTGTTCATCCACGAAACGGTCAAAAAAACGACCGAGACAACGACAAAATTAACCTTTTCATTACCAAACTAACTACCCACATTGACATGCTTTTTCCTAAACACTTTTTGATGAGTGCGGCGCTTGCTTTTTCGGGGCTGTCGGCTGCATTTGCTCAACCTGCTCCCATTAACTCACTGTACCAACAAACGAGCGATGTACACCATTTGATGGCCAATTACGCCGCCGACCGCGGGAGTTTAACCCGTTTTTACGTGATTGAAAACTCACCGGAGCGACGTCTGCGGTTGGAAAAATTGACGAATGATTACCTCGGACAACTTCAAAAAATGGATTTTGACAAAATGCCCGTGGATAGTCAGGTAGATTACCTTCTATTTCAGCGGAACTTGCAAGTGGATATTCGCGAGTTGACCAAAGAGGCTAATGAAGTAGCGCAAACGCAGGCTTGGTTTCCGTTTGCCGATAAGATTTATGCCCTTGAGAAATCAAGACGGCGCGGAGCATCGGTAAACGGTGAGCAAATGGCCAAAGAATTGAACGCTTTGAGTTCAGAAATAGGAGAAGCGCGTAAAACCGTGGCAAAACTGGATAAAATAGACACTGCTTTGGCCGAACGGGCCGCCGGAACTGCCACGGGTTTGAAATCCGCTTTGAAAAGTGTCTTTGAATTTTATAATGCCTACGACCCAAATTTTACGTGGTGGGTGCCCGAACCGTACAAAAAAGTGGATACGTTGTTGACTTCCTACGCCACTTTTTTTACGAAGAAAGCCAAAACAGCGGCTCCCTTTAAAGACGACGGCAGCGGTATCAACGGGGTAGCCGTGGGACGTGATGAGTTGATTCGGCAATTAGAGTTTGAGTTTATCTCGTACACTCCCGAAGAACTGATTGACATTGCCAACAAAGAATTTGCGTGGTGTGATCGTGAATTATTGAAAGCATCTCGTGAGATGGGTTTTGGGGATGATTGGAAGAAAGCGCAGGACAAAGTCAAAAATTCCATGGTTCCCGTCGGTCAACAACCCGAAATGATTTTACGGCTGTATAACGAATCGGTTTCGTTTTTGAAGCAAAAAGATTTGATAACCATTCCGCCCATTGCGGAAGAAACGTGGCGGATGGCGATGATGTCAGCCGAACGTCAGAAATTCAGTCCGTTCTTTTTGGGAGGGGAAACGATTTTGATTTCTTATCCAACGGCCGCTATGTCACATGAAGATAAGCTGATGAGTATGCGTGGAAATAATCCTCACTTTTCGCGTGCTACCGTCCATCACGAACTCATCGCGGGGCATCATTTACAGGGCTTTATGAACAATCGTTATAAAAGCTACCGACGTTTCCGGACGCCTTTCTGGACCGAAGGATGGGCGTTGTATTGGGAAATGATTTTGTGGGATATGAACTTCCCCCAATCGCCTGAAGACAAAGTGGGGATGTTGTTTTGGCGGATGCACCGTTGCGCCCGCATCATTTTTTCTCTCAATTATCACCTCGGTAAATGGACGCCCCAACAATGCATTGACTTCTTGGTAGACCGCGTCGGACACGAACGCGCCAATGCGGAAGGGGAGGTGCGACGTTCGTTTGTGGGTGGCTATGAGCCTTTGTATCAGTTGGCTTACATGACGGGAGCCTTTCAGTTTTATGCGCTGAAAAAAGAGCTGGTAGATACTAAAAAGATGACCTACAAGCAGTTTCACGATACGGTAATGCAACAAAATTCCTTGCCCGTCGATATGGTCAGGGCTGTGATGACCAACAAGAAGTTGAGTCGTGATTATAAGTCTTCGTGGAAGTTTTATACACCGCCAGTAGTGAAATAAAAGAATTAATTACAACCGCCTATTTGGGTGGAAAATACAACTCCCGGTGCAGTTTGAAAGCCCGGAGTGAGCTGGATTGAACTTCCTGCCCGATAAATAATGGTGTTTGGGGCTTGAATTAAGTTACTTGAATTGATATGTTCAGCAGCATTGAAACCGGTAACCGGTGAGTTCGGAATAATAGTTTTCGATAAATTCAGGATAGCAGGGCAGGGGTTAAAAACGGTAAAAGTCCGTTCTTGATACGAGCCATTCAAGCTGAAATCACCTGGCTGAATGGCTCGTACACGAACTATACCTTCCTGCCCCGTCAACGTAATTGTGCTGTCTGATAAAGTGGCCGGACCACTCACCAACAAAAATGCAATGGGTTGGCCGGAAGAAGCCGTCGCCGTTAAATGGAAAGGTGTTGCCGAAATGGATTTATCAGGAATGGCAGCAAAATTTACGGTTTGTGAATTGATAGGTCTTTTTACTCTAAACGATTGCTCAACGATGGGTGCTTCATTGTGAGTGCTGTCTCCATGTTGCGTAGCCCTGATAACAACCTGTCCGGGTTGACCAGTTAACGAAACCACATTTCCGGCGATGGAAGCAGGCCCGGAAACTAAGAAATAAGAAACTTCTAAGTCGGAACTTGACTCAGCATTTAATGAAAACGGCGTATCTGTAGTCGTTTTGTCACTAATTTCGGGAAAGTTAATAGCCTGTGACATCCCACCACAGTTTAAATTGATGTCTTTGTGGACCGTTGAGTTCAATCCCTGTTGGTCTCTTACGGTTAAAGAAATTCGGTACCAATAGGAGGCCAAACCAAGCTCGCAACTCAGTGAAGCAAGCGTAATGGTTTGAGTTTTGCCACTGTAAGAAGTCAACAAATGCTGGTGCTCGTTGTGGGCCAGCATCACTCGCCACGTGTAAATGAGGCTATCACTCGGGGTATGGTCATCGGTAACGATAGCCGTTAAGGTCAATGGATAAGGCTGATTGGCAGCAATTTGATAGAGGCTGTCAATACTGCTTCCCTGAATGGCCGGCGCTGCATTATTGATATGAACAAAGACCGAATCATAGCTTTTTGCCCCGGTTGGATCTGTGACGGTCAGTTTGACTTTGTGTGACATCAAGGTATCACTGTTGAAAACGTGATGAGTTATTAACCCTGTTTCTAAAGGACTGCCGTCATCGAAACTCCATTCATAAGTTAGAACTTCATTGCTGTCTAAATCGTAGGAATCTATGGCAGAAAAAGTAGTAACTACCTGACTCGTATCGGTTAAAGCATCCACTGTGATTTTGGCAATAGGGGCGCGATTGCCGGGTGTATACATAATTCGATTTAGCGCACCGTCATTGAAACGAACGTAATAAATGGCACCGTCTATTGGATTCAAAGCCATACTTACAATTTCACCGGCGATATTTGTTACAAAGGGGCTAACCGAAAGCACATTGTAATCGTCGTCTAATTTCACGTTGTAAATCCAACCGGCGCTTGCGTCAGCTACAAAAAAACTGTTTTGATACAGTTCGGGGTAGTGTGTTTTGTTATAATAAATACCGGCAATGGCAGAGGCACCATCCATAGAAGCAGGCCCAGGTACGTTAGATGAACCAATATCATAAATTATATTGTTTTTTTGTGCTCTACCAGGGTCATTGCCACCATAAGTACGATAATCTATTATCGGTAAAGTGGGATTGGTAGGTAAATAATCCAAAGGACGGTTGGTGTCCTGATAGGTCATTCCTTCGTAATGAGGCCAGCCGAAATTTTGCCCGCCCTGCGAAACCACATTAAATTCTTCTTTATCGGATTGACCTACGTCAGCTACTAAAAAATCGCCGGGGTCATCGGTATGGTTGCCCGTCAGGGGTATGTGCATGATTCGGAAGGGATTGCGCAACCCCAATGCCCAAACCCGTGAGCGAGCCGAACGAGGATTTGCTTCGTCGTAAAAGGGATTGCTTGATAGACCATCGCCCGTATCAGGGTCAAAACGTAGCAATTTACCACAGTGTGAATCAATCAGTTGTGCGCGATTGGAGCCAATATTCTCAGCTTCTTTCATGATGTGACTTGCTAATGCTGACTCGTAGTAAGAGTTAGGATGACCGCCATTGTCATCACTGCCGTAAATCGCCCCATCGCCCGTGGAGAGCAGTAATGACCCATCCGTGCCAAAAACCAGCGTACCGCCCATGTGTGAAGGGAAGGTGATGGGAATACCGGTAGAGTCAGATTCGCCAATTAAAATTTTAGTATCCGGACTTTCATAGTCGGTGATGGGTGATGGATCATTTGGATTTACCACCTTAAAACGCTCTACGCGCCCCATTGAAGCGTAGGGCGTGAAATTTGTATTTATCGGAATTTGTCCCGGATCAACGGAATAATACACGTAAAAGCGACCATTAGTCATATAATGGGGGTCCAACACAAAGCCCAGCATTCCTGCATCTCCTTCCTGATAGACTTTGGAAGAAATGTCAAGCATCAAATTGGAAGAATCAGGATGGGTAGAGCCTGAAAAAACCTTGCCGCTTTTGGTCCATAGGTACATTTTACCAACGGGGTCAAAAGTAACCCCCACGATGCTTTCTAACACTTGAAGGGAAGGGTTCCAGATTCCGCCCAAATACTCATCGGTAAAATCTGGCAATGTTTCCTGGCCATAAATGGTGTTTGAAAACAAAAGAAGAATTAACCATTTCAAGATTCTTTTTTGAACACCAAAAAAAGAAGGGACAACCATTTTACAGCTATTTTGTACAAAAATATGTACGGAATTGTTACCGTGTTTGTTTTAAACTTTAGGAAAAATCTTCCAAAGCTACGCTTCAGAAGAGTGTCATAACGGTAAAGTTTTTATGTAAATGTACTGCTTCCCGACTCAATTTCCTTTCGGAATAGACAATTCTACCTCAAGAGGCAGTGGGTTGCCAAAAACGGGAGTCCCGTTGGCGGCAAAGGTAAAAGGTTGCATCCGAGGTGCCCGTTCTTTTCCACACCCTTGCCCTGCTTCTGAGTTGGCATGGTAAAGAATCCAATGCTGACTTCCATCGGGCGATTTAAAAAAACTGTTATGTCCCGCTGCATACGTGCCTTTTACATTGTTTGCCCAAAATACCGGCGTAGGATGTTTTTTCCAAGAGGCAGGGTTCATTAGGTCAGCATTGGGAACAGCGTAAATCATCCCCAGTGCATAATAGTCTGTCCAGCAACCGCTTGCTGAAAAAATAATATTCACTCGTCCGTTCGGGCTTTTCAAATACTGTGGCCCTTCGTTGACCAATACCATGGGTTTATCATCCGGGCCGGGGCGGGTCAATAAGCCGTGTTGTTCCCATTCATACTGCGGGTCGGAAATGCGAATACGGTTACCTGCACAAGTCCACGGATTGCTCATTTTGCACAGGTAAATATCCTGACGACCGTTTTCGTCGCCTTCCCAACCTGACCACATGAGGTACATTTGTCCTTTATGCTCAAACACTGAACCGTCTATGGCCCATTTGTCCTGCGGTGTTTTGAGTTGTCCTTTCATAGTCCAAGTGCCTTGAATAGGGTCAGGAGAAGAGTTTTCCAATACATACAAACGGTGGTTACGGTTTCGGCCATCGTCGGCAGCGAAATAGATATACCACTTGCTTGCCAAAAAGTGTAATTCGGGAGCCCAAATCTCTTTGGAATAAGACCCGGAGGCAGGAGGTGTCCACACTATAGCTTTGGGAGCATCGGCAAGTTTGGATAAATCCTTTGTTTTTCGGATTGTTAAATCTCTCCCCGTAGTATGCATGTAATAGTAAAAACCGTCTTTGTAAACCGACCAAGGGTCAGCACCGGCAGGAAGCAACGGGTTTTTGAACGTTTGGGCTTGAATGAGAAAAGGAAAAAGAACTAAAAACAGGATTTTTTTCATAGAGAATATAGTCGGTGTTTTTGGGACACAGAGAAACACTGAGTTTAGCACAGAGGATCACGAAGAATTCGGCTTTCTGTCTTCGACATTCTGCATTCGTACTTCGTCATCGCACGGGCGACCCCGTCCCTTTTCCCTACACTTTCGGGTATTCCCAGCCTTTTCGATAAGCTCTTTGGAGGAGTTTGTTGGCTTCGGGGTCGTTTTTGATGAGCCCTTTTTCTCCATCCCATTCTACACTCCGTCCCGCTTTCATGGAAAGCATGCCCAGTAAGGCCATGTTGGTGGAACGGTGCCCAATTTCAATGTCACACACAGACAGTCGCTTTTTCTCAATGGATTCCAGAAAATCGGCCCATAAGTTGGCAATGTTTTGCTGGTCGGGCATGTCCAATTTGGCGTCTTCGTGAATAATAGGTTTTTTGGAATCAACGGGATAAAAGGTCCAACCGTCAACCCAGCCCATGTGAAACGTGCCTTCGGTTCCGTAGAAATAACAACCTACGGCCTGCTGCGGATGCGTTTTTTCGGCATTATTTCCCGCAAACTGACGGTGTTCCCACGTTGCCGTAAAATTTTCAAACTCATACGCAACCACCTGATGGTCAGGTGCGTCGGTGTTGTCCGTTTTGATAGCCCTTCCTCCCGTAGAGAATACTTTGCGAGGGTATTTTTCCTCCATTACCCAAAGTAATTGATCCAGCCAGTGAATGCCCCAATCGCCCAATTGACCGTTGGCATAGTCAAGAAACTGACGAAAACCCCGTGGATGAATTTTGGCGTTGAAAGGCCGTAACGGCGCGGGTCCGCACCACATATCCCAATCCAAACCTTTGGGGGTTTCGCTGTCGGGTGTTACTTGTCCTGCGCCACCGCCGTAGTTTACAAAAGTTCGTACCATTCCAATTTTGCCCGCTTTTCCCGAGCGGATAAAGTCCCGTCCCGAAATGTTGTGCGGTGATACGCGGCGGTGGGTTCCTACCTGTACCACTTTGCCGGTTTTCCGAGCTGCCGACACGATGGCTTTGCCCTCGTTGATGGTATGACTGATGGGTTTTTCGACATATACGTGTGCACCTGCCTGTACGGCCGCAATGCAAATCAGCGGATGCCAGTGGTCGGGGGTGGCTACGATAACAATTTCCGGTTTTTCGGTGGCTAACAGTTCGCGAAAATCCCAGTATTGTTTGGGTTTATCACCGTTTAGTTTTTCCACTTCTGTTGCCGCTTTACCGATTTGATTTTCATCAACGTCACACATCGCCACTACTTTCGACTGTCCTGCGGCAATAGCGGCCCGCAAGATATTCATGCCCCACCAACCGGTGCCGATGAGTGCGGTACGGTATTTGGTAGCGCGGGGGGCGGCAATCCCGTAGGGAGAAAAAAGAGTAACAGCTGCTCCGGTAGCTGTGTTTTGAATGAAATTACGGCGGTTCATATAGAATGGAGGGGTTGAGATTTTGTATTTAAACAAAAAAGGTACTTAATCCATAAACCTCACCAATACGGCTTATAAAAATATTCACTATATTTAATCTGCCAAACGTTATGCTCCATGAAACGGCTGTCTTACACCTGTTTATCTACTTTTTTCTTTAGTATTGCTACCCTATTCGCGCAGACATTGACAGAAGCCGAAGCTCGTACTGCATGGAAAACTCTTCAACGTCAACCCCTGACCGAAAAATCGTTTCGAGAAACCTGTGATTTGATTCAGGATACGGGAAAAACCAATTTGAATCTCAGTTACGAGTGGTTGGCTGAGTACGTGCCCCGTGTGCAAAAAGAAGGCAAGTGGGAATGGGCACACATGCTGCTCATGGCGTGGGCGCGGGCCAAAGAATCCTTCGGTATTTTTGAAGAATCGGCGAAATTGCATCAACGCGCTCTTCAAAATGCTCCGCAAAATTCGCAACAGTACCGAGAGGCTTTAGTAGGTAGTGTGTTGCTGTACAATCACTGGAATAAAGTTGATTCTTCCGCTAAGTATTTGGCGCTGGGAGAGGCGGCGGCCAAAGCCGCCAACGACCGTGAAAATCTCTCTTTTTTTTACACCTTTCATGCTGCCGGTCGAATTCCGCCGAATGACCTTAAATCAAGAGAAAAATACTACCGTCAAGCCATTCAATTGACCGAAGGACTTAAAAATAAAAATGCCGAATTTACGGCGCGTTATAACTTCGTGGTCAATTTTTTAGAAGATAATCCCGCACAGCAAGTAGCCGAGGCCGAAGCGCTGTTAGAACTGGCTAAAGATTCTACCCTCGCCCGTCGTCCTCGTTTTTATGAGCGCAGCAATCTTTGGTTTCGCAACCCCATACCGAGCGTTTATTTCTATATGCTCCAGCAAAATCTGATTTTGGCCGACTATACTAATGCTAACAAATTTGCGGATTTGGTAGATGAGGTGGTGATAAAACCTAACTTGATTCCTGCGCAAACACCCATTTTTATGACGCAAATGGCATTTGCCAAAGCAACCATTGGAGAGTTTACCCAAGCAAAAGCATACCTAAAACAGACTCGCGAATTGCTTCAGGTAGCTGAAAAAGATATTCCCTTCCCCAATTATTTTACGACAGCCGGTCTCATCGCCGAACATGATAAACAGCCCCAAAAGGCATTGAGCTATCACGAGCAGGCGTTAAATAAAGGGTATACCGCCGCCTTTTATTTTGTGCCTCCCGATATGTATTATGCGCACGCACTGACGCTGAACGGGGCTTATGGAAAAGCACAAAAAATCCTGCAAAAATTTGATTCGCTGGCCAAAAATACCCCTTATTCCGCAACAGGACTGTATTATTACGAATATTTAGCCGAGTTGCAAAAGGCACAAAACAATTTGCCAAGACAAATTCAATCGTTACAAACCTATTATACCATTAAGGATTCGCTGACCAATTTGAATCGTTACCGTGCCATTCAACAAGTATTGGCTAAAGTGGGGTTACGCGAAAAAGAGCAACAGGTAATTCGGTTGAATGAAGAAAAAGCGGCTCAGGAACGGCAAATTCAGCGCGAACGATTGTTGTACGGAGCCTTGGTGAGTTTGGCGGCTTTGGCCATTGTCTTTTTATTATTGTATCTGCGAAATCGTCAGGTGCGAAATCGTCAGGCGATGGCGTTGAAGCAAAATGAGTTGGAACAACTTGAAAAACAACGTCACATTGATTTGATGCGGGGTGTGTTGGAAGCCGAAGAAAGTGAACGCCGAAAGATAGCTGATCAATTGCACGATGACGTCAATGCTTCGCTTGCGTTGGTTTCTTTGAATGTATCGTCGGCCTTAGAAAAAGGACTTTCCGATCAACAAAGTGAGCCAAAATTGCTGAAAGCGCACGAAGTCTTAGGAAATGTGAGCAGCACGATTCGTAATATTAGTCACCGCCTTACGCCCTTGCTGATAGAACGTTACGGTTTGCGACATGCTCTCGAAGATTTGTCCAAAACCGTAAATATTTCCGAAAAATTACAATTAGAAATAATTATAGTTGGTTTTGAAGACAAACATCGTTATTCGCTTTCTTTTCTAAACGAAGTGTACCGAATTATTCAGGAATTGCTTCAAAATACTGTTAAACACGCTCAGGCAACACAGGCAACAGTCGAGGTGGTTGAACACGAAAATGACGTATCCATCATGGTGGAAGACAATGGAATCGGCATTTCTGAAAATAAGAATGAACCGGGGAAAGGGCTGAGTTCCATTCAGGCAAAAGTGACTTATCTGAATGGTGAAATCGAAATCAGCAGCGCTGCTGAAGGAGGGACATTGGTAGTGATAGACCGACTTTCACCACCATTAGAATAGTTAGGACTAACGATTTTTCAGTAAAATCGAGAGTGCGAGATTTGTTTATTGTTCTACTTACCATTTTGACTGCCATGCGTTTACTCTTAGCCGACGATCACCCCTTGTTACTTGACGGTTTATTCAGGATATTGAGTGAATTGCCTGATATTCAAGTTTTACCACCGTTGAGTAATGGTCACCAAGTGATTGATTATTTGCATAAAAATTCGGTAGATTTATTGCTGCTGGATTTGAATATGCCCAAAGTAGACGGCCTGTCGGCATTGAAAATCATTCATAAAGACTTTCCCAACGTAAAAGTCATTGTCTTTACGAGTTATGACCATCCCCATTTCATAAGAGAAGCCCAAGCGCTGGGTGCAGAAGGGTATTTACTCAAAACCTCTACCGCTGTTCATCTCAAAACCGTCGTACAGGCCGTGGCAATGGGACAAACGTGGTTTCCCAAAATACAAAAAAATACCGTTCCGTCAGAATCTCTTTCGGATGATTTTACGCATAAATACCAACTGACGCCACGTGAGATTGAGATTGTGCGACTGATAGCACAGGGAAAAACTACCAAACAAATAAGCGAACAACTTACCGTAAGTGAGTTTACCATCAATGCCCACCGCCGCAACATCGCTCGAAAAACGGGAATTGATACCCCAATTGGCCTGTTGCATTTTGCGCAGGAACAGGGAATTGTATAAAAAATGGTGCGCATCACAAACGCGCACCTCACTTGCAAGTACTTTTAAGCCCTTCTCCAGAAAGGAGAAGGGCGGTCGGCCGCTGCCGTTGGGGATGAGGTTAAAACCGATACGACAGCGCTAGTCCAAACGCCCGAACACCATAATAAGGACCTTCCAAAACGGCTTCAATAGTAGGCAGATTAATCTTATCCACTGCTGTATAACCCGGCAGTTTGGTACTCGTAATATCGCGCCGAATGTTTTGAATGTCTTCGGCGGTGAGTTGTTGCCACAAGGGGTCATTCCCCACAAAATCGGCTTTGACGTTGGTGCCGTAAAACGGTCCCAACAGCCACAAATCAAGCCCAATCCGTTTTCCAAACATCCATTGATAACCCAGTAAAACTCCCGCTCCTCCTGCGTTGAATTGCGCTTTGAGGTTGGGACGGTGCAAAACCCCCTTTTTATCCGTATACGTGTAATCTTGGTCAATCGTCATGTTGATATAACGCACAAAAGGAGCGAGATACCAGCCCGTTGGTGCATGACCTGCCAAATAAAAACGATACTCTAATGTGCCCACATATTTGGTAAAAAGAGTGGTATTGATGGCACGGACAGCGTCGACATTGTCGCTGAAACGGTCCATTAAAGCTTGTTTGAAGGGCAACGGGGCATTGAGCGACACCCCTGCACTAAAGGTAATGGAGCTGTTTTTGGAAATGATCCGCTCATACTGTGCCGTGTAATTTTTGAAGATCGCTCCCGATACGTTGAATTTCACCAAAGTGCGATTGACCAATAATTGTGCCTGTGCCATGGCTCCGCAAAGCAGCAAACTACCCATCCAAATTAGAACTTGCTTTTTCATGATTCTGAGTTTTAACGTTTGTTTTGTCAAAATTCCGCAGAATGCAGGGAACGGGAAATAGTTAGAAGTAACGATTTTATGAGTGAAAGCTCAAGTGGAAATTTGTGCTGACAAATAAAACTTTCACGTAACTAACTATCGAAATGAAAAACGTAAAAAGCAGAATTTTGAATTTTTTGCTTCTCATCAGCCTATTTCTTCTGTTTAATGGATGTAATGAAGAAGATGTAGAAGAAAAATGTAAGACATTATCCTCAGACATAGATGCCGCAAAGAATATTTACTCCGCCAGTCCAAATGCGGCAAATTGTCAAAAAGTCATAGAAGCTTACAATAAGTGTAGTTGATTAGTTGGTTAAACATTTGGCACAGAAAATGATTAGTTTAGTGATATGGAATTAAGCAATGACATACTTGAACTCAAAAACCTTGTAATTAGTCTATTATCAAAGTTAGACAAACTAC